>Ga0214919_10007157_pt1 | contig 15139 bp, 6 predicted proteins | sample LL1503_MetaG_FD_177994 | JGI IMG/M metagenome (GOLD analysis project Ga0214919, IMG submission 177994) | Freshwater microbial communities from Lake Lanier, Atlanta, Georgia, United States - LL-1503 | ecosystem: Environmental > Aquatic > Freshwater > Lake | place: USA: Georgia | collected 2015-03-15 | reverse complement strand
TTCGTCAATTACAGTTCCGGAGATTTTTGTTTGCGAAAAAACTTTACTGCTTTTAAAAACTAGAAGGAAAAGAAGTGTAACATACAAGTACAACTTCTTTAATAATCTATGTTTAAAGTTCATTTATAAGTAATTAAATTCCGTCAAAAATAATCGTTTTTATAAAATTTTTGGAAATATAGAAAATATAAATGGGTTTTATCCAGAAAATTAAGATGCTTATAAAATTCTTCAAATAGATTATTTAACAATGATATTAAATATCTATTGTTTTATTATCCCTAAGAGCTTATTTAGTCAATACGCAATACCCAAACACTTTCATCAATGTTAGTAAATTTTCTTTTTTCATTAATGGCTTCATTAATGTCATCAGTATAGAAAACGTAAACATTTTTTATTTCTGAGCCCTTACGTTGTATAGATTTTGAATTTAAATATCCTTCCTTCAATAGTTCATTTTTAAATCTTTTTGCATATTCTTGAACAGCAAAACTTCCTACAATAACATAATAACCTTTTAATACTTCAGATCCATCATCACTTATGAAGTCAGTAGCTGATCCAGTTCGTATTGTTTCAACTTTATCTTTTATAGATTCATCTCTTTTTGTAAGATTTTCCATCAAGCTATCTATTAAATCTTTTTGATTAAGCGCATCTTTATATAATTGGTCATTTGTTTTAATTAAACTATCAATTAGCTTTTCGTGTCTATTTTGAGTTAACTCTAACTGTTTTATTTTTTTAGTAGCTTCCTCATTAGTACCCTCATCTTTTTTATTTTGATCTCCAAATCTGTAGCCTAATATAAACTCATGTGAACCCTTTGTAAATTGATTTAAATCTCCAAGAGGAAAGTCGTATACATATCCAATTATCATATTTTGGAAGCGGAATCCAAAGCTACTAGAAAATGCATAATTGCTATGGTATGTTAATCCAACCCATCCTAATTTTTTAAAATCAACTACTACATTTGCATCATATTGAAATGGAGCACCATTTACGTATCTAGCAACTAGCATTGGATAAATTGATAAATCTTTAGATTTATTTAGGAATAAAGTATATTTAAGTGAAGCTCTATAGTGTCGTGAAGAAGTAAAAGAAAATTTCTCCCCAGCTGTGTTAATGTACAAATTTGAATTTGAAAATATTTGAGGTACAGAAATTCCAACTTGAAGATCTTTCATTTTATAGAGTAAACCAAAATCTGAGGTGAAACCAGTTTTACTTCTACTACTGTTTGACACAAGAGCATCATTTTGATCAATAATTATTGCTTTATCAAATGCTATTGAATTATTTAGGATACCCAAATTTAAACCAAAATTCAAGCCATGATCTTTGCCGAATTTTAGCTTGTAGGAATAAGATACAATAAATGTATTTTTTGATAGAATATCTGTTCTATCAGTCATTGCGATTAATCCTAAGCCCATTTTATCATATTTAGTTGGACCATCAACTGATAAATAGGTGGTTTGTGGACCATTGGATATACCCGTAAATTGACTCCTATGAGAGAAGTAGGATTGAAGTACTGATGTTCCTGCTTCTGCTGGATTAAAGGAGTACATATTTACATAGTACTGACTACCTAAAGGAAGTTGTTGGCTTAATAAATTTTTACCTACAAATAGAGTAAAAAATATGGACGTATAAATAATTGTTTTCATGTTTTTCTTTTTTTTAAAATTGGGCTTATTTAATACTTCTTAAAATTGTAATTGGCCCTTTGTGGGTTTTTTCTGAATTTGGGAACTGAATAAAATAATAGTAGGTTGCCTCTGGTAAAAGTTTACCATCAAAAGTTCCATTCCAAGTATTATCATAGCTACTTGACTTATAAACTTCTTGGCCTTCTCTGTTAATAATTAGAACACTCGTGTTAGGGTAAAATAAACTTTCCGGTATTTCCCAGAAGTCATTTGATCCATCACCATTTGGTGTAATTAAGCTTGGTATTGTTAAGGTATAATCGGTTAATACATTTACAATAATATCGTCTGTATATGTACATCCAAATGCGTCTTGAGCAGTTACTGTGTAAGTTGTAGAAGTTACAGGGCTTGCAAAAGGATTACTTATTGTTGATGAACTTAATCCACTTGATGGACTCCAATTATAGTTAGAAATTGAAGTTCCATTTGTAACTAATTCAACACTTCCACCTAGACTTATTGTTTGATCAGCTCCTCCAAATCCAATCATACTTGGATCATTTTGAACAACGGTAATTTCGCCCAATAGCGTTTCAAATCCACAAAGTGTTTCTGTCGTTATTGCATAATTAAAATAGCCGTCCACTGTAGGCGTTCCCGAGAGTGTATAAGTACCATTAGCAGTGTTAATTACTGCTGTTACTCCTGGTGGTAAGTCTATTGCAGATATTGCTCCTGTATAATTATAAATTATCGGAACTATACTATTCCCAATACAAATTATTTGATTATTTGTGAATTCTGCAGAACTAAGAATTAGTGATGCTGGTTGAGATACTATTGTGCCAGTTTTTGTTGTTGCAACACAACCTGTAGGGCCAGTTGGCACACTTGAAATTACGTATGTATAGGTTCCGAAAGTTGGAGTTCCTGAAATTGTAACTACTGTTCCTGAAACACTCCATGAAATTCCATTATATGGATTAGATGACGAACCATTAATTAGAACAGTTGTGGTCATTGCACTAGAACCAGTTATGCTTAAAACATTATAAATTATAGGTATAATAGGATTGTTTGAGCATAACACTTGATTTGTGTCACCTGAAGTTACAGCATGACTTAAGGTTGGCTGTGAGGAATTAACCACAATTGTTATTGATTGTGTACTAGTAATAACACTGTTGCAAGCATGATTTATTGTTGTATTAAGTGTTAGAGTTGCAGTACCAGATAAACCTGTTGAAGTAAATTGCGGTGTTAAAGTGCTTGCACCAATTAAATTACCCATTGTAGCAGGTGTTAGTGTCCAAGAATATAAGTTTGCATTCGTTGTAACTCCTGTTATTGATATAGAACTGTTAGGACAGATAGTTAAAGGTGTTGGCATACCAATAACTGAAGCTGGAGTAGTATTTAAAGTTTGAATACTTACTGGTATTGATGTTGATTGAGCAGAACATCCAGTAAAAGGGTCTGTTACTACTACACTGTAGGGTCCTGCTGTGTTAGCTACTAAAAACTGTGTGCTGTTAGGTACTGTCGGGGTATTCCAACTATAGGCCATACCGCTTGGAGCTGCTGTTAGATTTATACTGTCACCTGGACAAAGTACAATTGGATTTGGAGAACCATTATAATTAATTGTTGCACTTGGGGGTGCTGAGATAGTTACACTTGCTGTAGTGCTTACTAATTCACAAGGGCCCGTTGCCGCTATCGTATATATTACAGTATATGTTCCTGGTATACTCGTGCTTGGAGTGATTGTCCCTGTAATTGGGTTGATACTCAAGCCTAATGTTGAGGAGTAGGTGCCTCCTGGTGTACCTGATTGACTCACTAATTTTACATTAGAAAGATTATTACACCATGGAGAGGGCGGATAACTTATTGTTGCACTTGGGGCTGTAGTGATTGTTACACTTGCTGTCGAACTTACAACTGCACAAGGACTCGTTGCTGGAAGAGTGTATGTTACAATATATGTTCCTGCTGTACTTGTACTTGGAGTGATTGCTCCAGTAGTTTGATCGATGCTCAAACCTGATGCGTTTGAACTGTACGCACCTCCTGGTGTACCTGTTAGTGTGACAGCCAGTGCACTTGTTATAGTATTACAGAATGATGAACTTGCATAACTAATGCTTGCATTTGGTGCTGCAATGATTGTTACACTTGCTGTGGTGCTTACTGCTGAGCAACCACTTGCTGCAGCTATCGTGTATGTTACTGTATAAGTTCCGCCTGTACTTGTACTTGGAGTGATTGCTCCTGTACTTGCATTGATACTCAAACCTGTAGTTGAGGTGTAGGTGCCGCCTGGTGTACCTGATTGAAATACAGCTTGGCCTGTTGTAAGCGTATTACAGAATGAAGAACTAGGATAACTTATTGTTGCACTTGGGGCTGTAGTGATTGTTACACTGGTTGTGGTACTTACTGTGGCACAAGGACCCGTTGCAGCTATCGTGTATGTTACTGTATAAGTTCCTGCTGTACTTAGACTTGGATTGATTGCTCCTGTATTTGCGTTGATGCTCAAGCCTGTAGTTGAAGAGTAGGTGCCGCCTATTGTGCCGCTTTGAGTGACAGGCGCTGTTGTAAGTGTTTTACAGAATGGTGAGACCGGATAACTTATCGTAGCACCAGGTGCTGCTATGATTGTGATATCTTGAGTGGCAACAATTTCTGAACAACCACCTGCAGCAGCTATCGTGTATGTTACAGGATAAGTTCCTGCTGTACTTAGACTTGGAGTGATGGCTCCTGTACTTGAGTTGATACTTAATCCTACTGGAATTGTTGTATAGACACCACCTAGTGTTCCTGTTGGGATTACGGGCAGCACTTCTGTTAAAAGTGTTTGACAGAATGGTGAGCCAAGATAACTTATTGTTGCACTTGGAGCTGTTGTGATTGTTACATTTGCGGTTGTATTTACTTCGGCACAACCTGCAGTGGCTGCAAGTTTGTATGTAACAATATACGTTCCTGCTATACTTGTGCTTGGAATGATTGCTCCTGTATATGAATCAATGTTTAATCCTGGAGGGCTTGCAGAGTAAGTGCCGCCGCTTGTTCCTGTTATAATTACAGACTGTGGACTTGTAAGTGTTTTACAGAATGGAGAGTTTGCATAACTAATACTTGCACTTGGTGCTGCTGTGATTGTCACATTTGGATTTATAATTACTGCTGCACAACCTGCAGAGGCTGCAAGTGTATATGTTATAGTATATGTTCCTGCAGTACTTGTACTTGGAGTGATTGCTCCTGTACTTGCATTGATACTCAAGCCTAATGGGCTTGCACTGTAAGTACCTCCTGTAGTTCCAGGTGGATCAACAGACTGTACACCAAGGGTTTGACAGAATGGTGCGTTTACATAACTAATGCTTGTTACTGGTGCTGGAGTAATCGTTACAAGTGTTGTTGTACTTACTGCTGCACATCCATTTCCTGCTGCTATCGTATATGTTACAGTATAAGATCCTGATGAACTTAGATTTGGAGTGATGGCACCAGTAGTTTGATCGATGCTCAAACCTGATACGTTTGAACTGTACGTACCTCCTGTTGTGCCGCTTAGACTTACTGCTTGTATAGTTGTAAGAGTATTACACCATGTTGGATTAGCATAACTTATTGTTGCACTTGGGGCAACTATAATCGCTACTGGTGTTGTTGTAGTTACTGCTGAGCAACCACCTGCTGCAGGCATTGTGTAGCTTACTGTATAAGATCCTACTGCACTTGTGGCTAGTGCGATGGATCCTGAAGATGAATTGATGCTCAAGCCTGGTGGAGTTGAACTATAGACACCACCTGTTGTACCACTTTGAATTACTGGCTGTGTTAATGTAAGAGTGTTACACCATGGTGAGCTCGGATAACTTATTGTTGCACTCGGTGCTGCTTTGATTATAATATTTGTAATAACAGCTACTGCTGCACAAGTACCAGTTGGTGCAATTGTGTATGTTATTACATAAGTTCCTGGTGCACTTGTATTTGGAGTGATTGCTCCTGTATTTGGATCCATGCTCAATCCAATTGGACTTGAACTGTATGTACCTCCTGTTGTTCCTGTTTGGGTTACAGGCTGTGAATTTGTTATAGTGTTACAGAATGATCCAGTTGTATAAGTAATGCTTGCATTTGGTGCTGTAGTGATTGTCACACTTGTTGTGGTACTTACTGCTGCACAAGCTGAAGAGGCTGCAAGTGTGTATGTTACAGTATAAGTTCCGGGTGTACTTGTGTTAGGAGTGATTGCTCCTGTAGTTCCATTGATTATCAAGCCGCTTGTCGAGGAGTAGGTGCCTCCTGTTGGGCCACTTTGACTTACAGACTGTGCTGCTGTAAGTGTTTTACAATAAGGAGTTAAGGGATAACTAATACTTGCACTTGGGGCTGTAGTAATGGTTACAAGTGTTGTTGTACTTACTACTGCACATCCACTTGATGCTGCTATCGTGTATGTTACTGTATAAGTTCCAGCTGTACTTGTACTTGGATTGATTGCTCCTGTATTTGGGTCAATAATATGCAATCCTGTTGGGTCTGCACTGTAAGTACCACCTGTCGTTCCTGATTGACTTACAGCCTGTGCATTTATTAGAGTGTTACAGAATGATGCGTTTGCATAACTAATGCTTGCACTTGGTGCTGCTGTGATTGTTACAGATGCTGTGGTATTTACTGCGGCACAACCTGCAGAGGCTGCAAGTGTGTATGTTACTAAATAAGTTCCTGCTGTACTTGTGCTTGGAGTGATTGCTCCTGTACTTGCGTTGATAATCAAACCTAAAGGTGCACTATATGTACCTAATGTAGTTCCTGTTTGACTTACAGGCTGTGGTAGTGTAAGTGTTTTACAATAAGGAGTTAAGGGATAACTAATACTTGCACTTGGGGCTGTAGTGATTGTTACACTTGTTGGGGTACTAAATGCTGCACATCCACTTGCTGCTGCTATCGTGTATGTTACTGTATAAGTTCCAGCTGTACTTGTGCTAGGAGTGATGGCTCCTGTACTTGCGTTGATGCTCAAACCTGTTGGACTTGCACTGTAAGTACCGCCTGTTTGGCCGCTTTGACTTACAAACATTTCAGTAGCAAGTGTTTTACAGAATGGTGAGCTAGGATAAGATATTGTTGCATTTGGTGCTGCTGTGATTATTACAGATGCATTTGTGCTTATTAGGGGACATCCCGCAGAGGCAGCAAATGTGTATGTTACATTATAAGTTCCGGGTGTACTTGTGCTTGGAGTGATTGCTCCTGTACTTGCACTGATACTCAAGCCTAAAGGTGCACTGTAAGTTCCTCCAGGTGTCCCTATTCTCGATACAGTCTCTGGTGTTGTAATTGTTTTACAGAATGGTGAGTTAGTATAAGATATTGTTGCACTTGGGGCTGTAGTGATTGTTACAGGTGCTGGTAAACTTACTACTGCTGCGCAACCGAATGCTGGTAGCGTTGTATACTCTACAATATAATTTCCTGATAGACTATTACTTGGATCGATGACTCCTGTCAATATATTAATAGACAAACCTGGTGGTGAGAAGGAGTAAGTACCTCCAGAGTAGGAATAAGTACCAAGTAATGAAACTGCTTGAGATAAGAGTGTACTACAAAAAGGAGTGCCTGTATATGAAATAGTTGCAGTAGGAGTACCTGTTATCGTTACAGTTGTTGTTGTACTTGTTGCAATGCAACCACCCGCTGCTGCATTTGTATAGGTTACAGTGTATGTTCCTGCTGAACTTGTACTTGGAGTGATTGCTCCAGTAGATGGACTGATGCTCAAGCCAATTGGAGCATAACTATAGACACCACCTGGTGTGCCATTTTGAGTTACAAGCTGGGGACTTGTAAGTGTTTTACAGAAAGGTGAGCTCGGATAACTTATTGTAGCACTTTGTGCTGCTATGATCGTTACACTTGCTGATGTACTTACTGCAGCACAACCACCTGAGGCTGCTATCGTATATGTTACTATGTATGCTCCTGCTGTACTTGTACTTGGAGTGATTGCTCCTGTATTTGCATCGATGGTCAAGCCTGCTGATGATGAGTATGTGCCTCCTGGTGTGCCTGTTTGAGTAACAGTTTGTACACCAAGTGTTTGACAAAAAGATAAACTTGCATAACTAATGCTTGCACTTGGTGCTGCTGTGATTGTTACACTTGCTATTGTGCTTACTGCTGAGCAACCACTTGGAGATACTGGTAGGAAGTATGTTACTAAATAAGTTCCTGGTGCACTTAGACTTGGAATGATTGCTCCTGTACTTGCGTTAAGACTCAAACCTGCTAATGCGGAGTAGCTGCCTCCTAGTGTGCCATTTTGAGTAACAGACAGGGCACTTGTAAGTGTTTTACAGAATGGTGAGCTTGGATAACTTATTGAAGCACTTTGTGCTGCTATGATTGTTACATTTGTTGTGGTACTAAATACTGCACAACCATTTGCTGCATCAATTGTATAGATTACTGTATAAGTACCTTCTGTACTTAGGCTTGGAGTGATTGCTCCTGTATTTGCATTTATGATTAAGCCTGTAGTTGAGCTGTATGTACCTCCTGGTGTGCCTGTTTGAGTAACAGTCTTTACACCAAGTGTTTGGCAGTATGGTGAGTTAGTATAACTTATTGTTGCACTTGGGGCTGCTGTGATTGTTACACTTGCTATTGTGCTTACTGCTGAGCAACCACTTGGAGATACTGGTAGGAAGTATGTTACTAAATAAGTTCCTGGAGAATTTTGACTTGGAGTAATTGCTCCTGTGCTTGTATTGATTAACAAGCCTATTGCGGAGTAGGTGCCTCCTTGTGTGCCATTTTGAAAAACAGACTGGGCACTTGTATTTGATTTACAGAATGGTGAGCTCGGATAACTTATTGTTGCACTTTGTGCTGCTATGATTGTTACACTAACTGTGGTACTAAATGCTGCACAACCGCCTACTGCATCAATCGTATAGGTTACTATATAAGTACCTGCTGTACTTGTACTTGGAGTGATTGCTCCTGTACTTGCATTGATACTCAAGCCGGCTGTTGAGGTGTATAAACCTCCTGCTGTGCCTGTTTGAGTGACAGCCTGTACACCAAGTGTTTTACAGAATGGTGAGTTATTATAAGATATTATTGCGTCTGGTGCTGTAGTAATCTCAACTGTTGTAATTGTATTTAATTCTGCGCAACCTCCTGCAGCTGCAATTGTATAGATTACTGTATAAGTACCTGCTGTACTTAGACTTGGATTGATTGCCCCAGTATTTGCATTGATAATCAAGCCTGGGTTGCTTGCAGTGAAAGTACCGCCTGTTGTGCCTGTAAAAAAGACATTTTGCCATGTTGCAATGGTTTTACAGAATTCTACGTACTCATAAATTATTGAAGTTGTAGGATCTGGAAGTGGCGTCATGTTTACAGTGTATGGATCAGAATCACTGTCGCAGCCCTCGGCATTTGTGACAGTTACAGAATAACTACCTGCTGTATTTACAACTATATTTGACGTAAATGCTCCTGTTGACCATAGATAATTAACTGCAGGTGACGAAGCTAATGTAGTAGATGAACCTTGACAAAATACAGCGTTACCAGTGATTGTAGGTATTGAAGGTAAGCCATAAACAATAACTTCAGTTGTATCTGAAATTGTCGAGCAACCATTAGTAGGGTCTATTACCTCACAAAAATAGTTTCCAGTTATAGTCGCGTTATAATTTATTCCAATAAAATCTAGAATAGATCCATTTGCACCAGTTATTGCGGTAGTATTTCCACCGTCTTCTATATACCATTGAAAAAGATTACCAATACCAGCATCTAAATAAATGTTTACATTACCACCATCACAAAAAGTAGTACTCGCAATAGTAGAAGTAGTAACATATGGCGCTTCTTCAATTACAACTATTGTTGAATCGCTTACACTTGCGCAACCTCCTGCTGCTGGAGTTGTATAGGTTACAATATAAGTACCTGCTATACTTGAACTTGGGTCAATTTCTCCTGTATTTACATCAATGCTCAAGCCATTAGGGCTGACAGCGTATTGACCGCCTTGGTATTCATAAGTACCACCTTCTATTAAAACTTGTTGTTCTGAGTCGGAGCTACAAAAAGGAGTTCCGGGATAACTAATAAATGCTGTCGGTATACCTGTTATCTCTACTTCTGCAGAAGCTATGACTTGAACGCAGCCGTTACCTGCATCTATTGTGTAATCAACGTAGTACAATCCAGGCATACTTTGACTTGGATTGACATCTCCTGTAATTGGATCCAATTCTAACCCTGCAACTGGGCTTACACTGTATGTACCACCTGTTGGTCCTGAAAGATTGACAGACTGTACACCAAGTGTTTTACAAAATGGATAGCTTGCATAACTAATTGAAACTAATGGAAGTAAGTTAATCTCTACAATTACATCAACTATGACTTCTGCACAACCATCTGCTGGATCAATCGAGTAGCTTACTGTATAGTTTCCTCCTGCTGTACTTGTACTTGGATCGATTTCTCCTGTGCTTGAATCAATTGTCAAGTCTGCTGGGCTTACAGAGTAAGTACCTCCGGTAAATGCTCCTACTCCTAAAGTTAGATTTGGTGATACAGGTGACTCATTGGAACAAAAAGCATTATCTCCATAATTAATAGTAACATCTGGTACTGTTGTAACTGTAATTGCCATTGTTGTTGTTGTAGTTGCACAAAGCCCTGCAGTTGGTGTAAATAAATAGTTAGTAGTTGCTGTATTGTTTAATGCTGGTGACCATGTACCTGTGATTGCTGGAATGTTTGTTGAACTCGTTGGTAGCGGACTTAAGCTTGCACCTGCACAAATTGGACTTACCGGAGTAAATGTTGGTGTTACATTTGGATTAACTGTAATTAACTTTGTTGTTGTAGTTGCACAAAGCCCTGCAGTTGGTGTAAATGTATAGTTAGTAGTTGCTGTATTGTTTAATACTGGTGACCATGTACCTGTGATTCCATTATTAGAAGTAGTTGGTAAAGCACTTAAGCTTGCACCTGCACAAATTGGACTTACCGGAGTAAATGTTGGTGTTACATTTGGATTAACTGTAATTAACATTGTTGTTGTAGTTGCACAAAGCCCTGCAGTTGGTGTAAATGTATAGTTAGTAGTTGCTGTATTGTTTAATACTGGTGACCATGTACCTGTGATTCCATTATTAGAAGTAGTTGGTAAAGCACTTAAGCTTCCACCTGAACATATTGCACTTACCTGAGTAAATATTGGTGTTACAATTGGATTAACTGTTATTGGAAGAGAAGAAACTGGCAAACATCCAGTTGTTGAAAAAGGCAAAGCATATTTTACAATATATGAATTTACTCCTACTACTGATGGTGTAAATTGTCCTGTAATAGCATTGAAGCCTATCATATTTGGAATTACACTGTAAGTCCCTCCTGCTGTCACTGGGGCGTTTGGAGATTGAAGGTTTGAATTTGACAAGCAAAATGACGAGCCATTTTGATAACTTGGTACTCCAGGTTGTCCGTTAATTGTTACACTAGAATTATAAATCACCCCCCCATCAACAGTAACAGATATAGAAAGTGTACCAGTACCAGAACAGTTTATTTGTGGGGAAGCTGAGGTAGATGTAGTAAGATTAACATAGCTATACGCAACTCCGGTAAAAGTCCACGCATAAGACGAAGAGGGTATATCTGTGAGACAATTGAATGCTTGATTTTGACATCTATTTTGACCATTGGAAGGAGTAATTTGCGAAAAACTTATAGAAGAAAAAACAAGTACATTGATAAATAATAGTAGGAAATTTCTCATGTTTAATATTGTTAAATTATTGATTTTTAATAGTTTTTTATTTTTTACAAGTACAAATTTAGGTCTTTATTTCAAAAAAAAAAAATTATTATTCTAGATCACCTCAATGCAAGTTTATTATTTTAAACATTTTAGTAAATTTGTTGAGAGATACTATTTAAGAATGTTAAAGGTAAAAATACTATTAGTAGAAGACGATTTAAATCTTGGTCTTATTATTTCAGATCATTTAAAATCAGATGGCTATGCAGTTACTCTTTGTTCAGATGGTTTTGAAGGTATGCAGCGTTTTAACAAAGAAAAATTTCACCTTTGTATTTTTGATGTTATGCTTCCTAAAAAAGATGGTTTTACCTTAGCACGAGACATTCGAAAAATGAATTCAGATATTCCAATTTTATTTCTTTCAGCAAGAGGTATGACAGAAGATAAAGTGGAGGGGTTTAATGCTGGTGGAGACGATTATTTGAGTAAACCATTTTCAATTGAAGAATTACAACTACGCATTAAAGCATTGTTAAAACGAATTAATATTAGAGTAGAGCCTGAAGAACAAACTAAATATACGCTTGGAATTTTTATTTTCGACACTGAAAACCAAACCTTAGTATCCAAAGATGAAGTCAAGTCATTAACAAAAAAAGAAGTTCAAATACTTAAAATTCTTTACAAGTATAAAAATCAAGTTATTTCTAGGGAAGTTATTTTAAATTCTGTTTGGGGTCAAAATGATTATTTTGTTGGTAGAAGTTTAGATGTTTTTATTACAAAACTCCGAAAATATTTGCGCGAAGAGCCAAAAATTCTTATTTCTAATATACACGGTGTGGGTTTTAAATTTGAGTTGATAGAATGAGTTGTGTAATTCTTCACCTAGAAACTGCAACTAAAGTTTGCTCTGTTGCTTTATCAGTAGATGGGAATTTAGTAGCTCTAAAAGAAAGTGCTTCAGATGCTTATATTCATGGAGAATGTTTGACTTTATTTATTCAGGAAGTCCTTCAAGTATCAAATATAAATATAGAAAAACTGTCCGCTGTTTCGATTTCTTCGGGTCCAGGATCCTACACTGGGTTGCGTATCGGTGTTTCAACAGCGAAAGGGCTGTGTTTTGGTTTGCAAATCCCCCTTATTGAAATTGAAACCTTAGACGCATTAATGCAGAAAGGCTTGAAAATAAATGAGACTGCAAATTTACTCGCGGTTTTAGACGCTCGAAGAATGGAAGTGTATAGTTTGATACAATCTTCAAAAGGCAAGATTCTAAAACCAGTAAGTGCAGATATTCTAGTTGAAAATTCTTATTCTGAATTTGAACCCTTAATTTGTTTTGGCGATGGCACTGAAAAACTAAAAGAATTATGGAAAAAAAGAGCAATTACTTTCATGGATGATATTAATTGCTCTGCATGTGATCAAGTAGAATTGGCTTATTCAAAGTTTCAAAAAATGGATTTTCAAGATTTAAACAATTTCACACCAAAGTACCTGAAAGAATATCAATTTGGGATTTAAAGAAATGTAAGGATTTTCTCCCAAACTTGTTCATTTCCACAGGCGTCAGAAAGTATAATTCGAATTGTTGATTTATTTAGCTTGCTATTTTTTCTGTTAAAAACGAGCATTTGATTTTTTAAATCATACACTATTGGTGCCCATTTACCATCAATAAATAAGTTATAATTTGTTATAGCTGTTTGAGAATCAGAAATTTTCCAGGACATTACTTTTTTTGTAATCATGCTATCTACTTCCTTAAAGTTATTCGTTTTTATTTGAGGTGAAGTAGTATCAATTTGAATACTTATAAGCCCTAAGTTAAGGGCCTCTGCAAATAATTCGTTTTCTAAAATTTTTGTTTTTAGGGCATCTTTGTTTACTTTAATGAACTGTTTTTGAATTGAGAAATTATCTTTTACTTTAAGAAATAGTTTAAGTGGTTTTTGGATGGGAATATTAGCAAGCCCTATTTGCAAAGGTGATGCTGTAAATAATTTATTTACAGGCTCATAAAAAGTATTTTTTTCTATTTCAATTCGCGCCTTGTTGCTTTTTAAGGTGTAGGATGAATCAGGTAGAAAAAATGTTTTGGAATCGTAAAAAATTTTACTTTTCGGCGCTTTTGAAAAGTTGTTTTTAACTGTAAATTTTAAGTTGACTTTATTAGCATTTACGTCAGCAACAATTATTTCTAAATTCAATGAATCATTACCATTAATTGTAATTAATCCAAGTTTATTTTCTTTGTAAATTTCTAAGGGATTGTGTTGAATTTTAAAAAGTTTCTGAAATTTTGTATTTGATGCTTGGTCTTCCACAAAATCTTTGTGGCTATTAATAAAGCGAGTTTCATCAAATGCAATTCGATCTATTTTTGACATGAAAATAGTATCGCCGTTTACTATGCAAGTATTCTGAAATGCAGCAATTGTTTTGCCAATTTTATTTACAGGATCTGCTGTAGATATTGATAAACATAAATACCCATAAGAAGGCACAAAGTCTGAAGGAATTTCAATTTGTTTAGTTAATTTCCCTGCATTAAGCTCTGAGAGCAAAATATTTATTTTTAAAGCTTTACCTGGTATTTGGTAGCCTTTTTCATCAACAGCATAAATTTTAATGGCTTTAATTATAGGCGCAAAACTATCAACAAGAGAAAAGCCATTTAAAAATGGATTCAGTGCATCTTCAGTTTTAGAATCTCTAAGTTCAAAATGCAAATGTGGACCGCTTGACGTGCCACTATTTCCAGATAAAGCGATTAATTGTCCTTTGCTAATTGGAATATCTTCTGGATTTAGGGTAATATCTAATTCATTTAGCATTAATTTTTCTTGTATTGGCAAAAAAACATCCAAGATTTCTTTTGCAAATTCTGAACAATGCGCATAAACACTCGTCATTCCATTTGGATGATGAAGGTAAAGAACTTTTCCATACCCTTTTGGAGAAAGTTTAATGCGGGATACAAAACCTTCTAAAACTGCATGAATTGGAATACCCTCAACGCCATTTGTTTGTAAATCAATTCCCATGTGGAAATGATTTGAGCGCAAATCACCAAAACCACTAACGAGTTGCATTGGAATTCCAAGAGGAGGGTGAAATAACTTGTCAATAGTCAAATTTTGACAAAACACCTTGGAGTATAGGCAGATCAAAATAAGAAGATGAATTTTCATTTTCAAATATACTAATTTTAAAAAAATACGCGTTAATTGATTGTTATAAATGAGACATTGTTATCTTTGCACAAAGTCGAATAAAATGACTGAACAGATTCAAAAAGTAATAGATCAAATTCTCAGCAAGAGCATTGCTTTACATAAAATTGCCCTTGAAGAACGCGATAAAAATGGCTTTTTAAATCAAGAAATTGAACGATTAAACAAGTTGCTTGGTGATAAAAACGAAGAATGTTTAGCACTTTCAACTGATTTAGAATTAGTTCGTTCAGCATTGTATTCAGCTGAAAATAAAGTTATTGAAAAACCTGTTCAAACTATTGGAAAAAATGAGCAGGAAATAGATGAATTAGTAAAAGAAATTGAATTCTGTATAGAACAGCTTAAGCAATAAAAAATGGGTGTAATTTCATTAAAAGTTGTAATTGCCGGTA
>Ga0214919_10007156_pt1 | contig 15141 bp, 15 predicted proteins | sample LL1503_MetaG_FD_177994 | JGI IMG/M metagenome (GOLD analysis project Ga0214919, IMG submission 177994) | Freshwater microbial communities from Lake Lanier, Atlanta, Georgia, United States - LL-1503 | ecosystem: Environmental > Aquatic > Freshwater > Lake | place: USA: Georgia | collected... | reverse complement strand
AACTTTAAGTTCTAATATGATTGATATACAATCGACGCTAGCATTACCTCAATAATTGAAACCAATAATAGTAATGGGGTGGCATACGATGGCATGAATTCTAATTTATCCATTATCGGTTTGATAAATTCTATGTCCAGTTTGAAGCCAAATACGGCTATAATTCCAAATAATATAGTTGTTATAAATATAAATATTTTTGCACTATTCAATAATTTAGTTTTTGATTTGCTCTTTCTCATCTTCTTATTACCTTTGTTATTCGTAATTAGTTTGATAGATGACAGGTGTAATATTATTGGAATAACCAGTATGTATTTTAAATAAGGCATTACATTAAATTTATTTGCCGTGATTGTATTGAATAGTTCTCCCATAGATTTGATAACTTCTGAATCGCTTATAAATTTCGGTGTTCCTTCAAAGTTATATAGTTCAGAAATAAGTCCATACGCAAATAAGATGGATATGTAGAATGAACCGATTAACATTACCCATTCTAATTTATCGTTAAATAGATAGACGCAAAAGAATAATTGCGCTATTAACGCATAATATAACATAAATTTTCTTAATTCTATTTGCTGCATATATTATATTCGTATATATTTATCTTATACGTATCGCATATCCATTGTATCAACGTTTCTTCTTTACAGTAAGTAAAACTCTCTTTGAATTTTTTTATATTGTAAAATTCTGGTTTCGCCATGTTATCGCGCTTGTAATATACATATGCTCCGTATTTTCCAGTTCGGATACTAAGTTCATTGTTCAGAACACGTAATATATTACTATCCGCAGTTTTGGTTGTTACCAGTAACGGTCTTACATCATCGAGAGTTATTTCTAAAAATGGTTTTTTAATGCAGCTGATGCCTTTCTTGTCGGATCCCCATTTTGCAAATACTCCAAAGCGGCCATTAGCAATCGACAATTCATGGCCCTCCCATTCTCCAATGATTCGTTCTTTTACTTGCGCTAACTCGCCAACAGTATAATCGCCCGATTTTAATTTGTCTACGTCGAATACCATATCTCGATTTACCGATTTAAGAGAGGATGTGGCATTATCTCGGAGAACCGGACCATTCTTTGTAAATATAATGTCATGAGTATCATCCACTTTGTAGGATGCCTTTTTTACGGGCACAATCATGGATTGTATTGCATTGTCGCAATCCCGACAAATTTCGTGCCAGTTCTCCTTTGTAGCTTTGTCAAGCGTCGTCTCCATATTACTGGTGTAATTGTAAGAGAATAATATGTCAAAATGTAGCACCAGAAACTCAGATATCATTACGCCAATAGGCTCTATAATTAATTTGTCTCTTTCATTGCCTATGTTCTTCTCAACCTCCGTTTTCGTAATATGATTACCTGTTAGTTTATATTCAGCGAATAACATTTTTTCTCCTTCTATGTCTCGTTTTTTTACATATCCTCGGTCTTGTATTGTATCCACAATCGATGCAAATGTAGATGGTCGACCTATTCCCATATCTTCTAGTTTTCGTATTAAGCTAGCTTCTGTGTAATGTGAATGCTTATTATGAAACACTGGACGCGATTCTATCGAATTATAGGAAACAATTGGTGATGCAAGGGATTTCAAATAATGTAACAAGCCATTTCCCTCACTCGCGTCGTCGATTTTGTCGGCTACTATCCTCCAACCAGAGAACATTGGTATTTCTATAACACGTGTATAGTGCAATGATTCTGGCGCGGTGATTCTACACTCGACCAGCGACGCCTTATAATCTGACATACAACTTTCTATAGTATTTCTCCATAGTAGCTTATATAACGATACTATTTTACCTTCATACTTTCCAACCAACTCTGTCATATCAATATGGGTTACGCGAATCGCTTCGTGCGGATTGTTCTCGTTTTTGTTCTCTAACTTGACCAAATCACCTATAAATTTATCTCCATACGTATTCGATATGTGAGAACCTACTACTTCTAAGAACTCTTTTGAATATTTATTGTTCTCTGTTCTCATGTATGTTATGTGACCGTCCTGATATAGCACTTGACATAGAGCCATTGTGTCTTTCGGAGATAGACGCAGATTATTGCTGGCGAGTTGTAACAAAGCAGATGTGTTTAATGGTGTCGATGGACCTTTCACCGACTCCTTGGGAGAACCTATACTTAGATTATGAGAAAACACAGTTGATTTTGATAGAAACCCATTTACCTCATTTTCTTCAAGTTCTCTAGAAAGGCTAAATTCCAAGTTTCTTGAAAAGAAACGAGCAACCGTTTTGTATGTTTTGCTAATGCCGACTCCATTTTTTTTATCCATTTCGTTTTCATATACGAGTCGAAGTGCCGGCGATTGGCATCTACCTGCAGACAATCCATTATCCTTGTTATTATATAGGTATTTCCACAACACCGGCGAAACACGGAAACCGACCAATATATCGAGAACCTGTCGTGCAAACTGCGCGTGAACTAAGTTAATATCAATGGTTTTCATATTTTGTAGTGCCTTCTTTATTGCGGATTCCGTTATTTCGTGGAACAATATCCTGTGCGTAGAACACACCGGCAAGTCGAATGTGTCACAAATATGCCAAGCAATTGCCTCACCTTCGCGGTCATCGTCAGTCGCCAATATTATATTTGATTTCGGAAACATTCCGATTATAGTGCGCAGTTTATCTACGTGTTCTTGTTTACTTGGTATTATAGAGAACTTTGGTGTATAATTGTTGGTAATGTCAATCGATTTTAGTCCATCGATTGTTCGAATATGACCATTGCTTGCAACACACTTATATTGAGAACCCAAGAAACTCTCTATTTTATCACATTTTGATGGCGATTCTAATATCAACAACCATTCGGCTTCTCCCTTTTCAAATGTTTTTTTGGGTTTAACGTAGTTAACCTTCTTTCTGGACGGCATTACTATATAACTATATATAGTAATGTTTTTGTATGGTTTATTTTTGAGCAATCTTCGTTTCTATATAATTAAATAATTTTAACATAGGCATGTCGTGTCGCTCACGAGCCATCGAATCTACTGCTTTCATATTAATATTTATAAAATTTGTATTGTTTATAAACAACCATGCATTATATAATACAAAAAGTGCCAATGTAAATATTACATCTTCATGTTTAATTGTATCATTACGCATGCAATAAAGTGGCAATAACTTTGTTATTATAACTACCATAAAAAAATATAAAACTGACTTTACACTAGCATTCTTGTATATTAAAAGCATAAGTACTCCTATATTTTCTATTATTCCGATTATAAATGCAAACTTTGGACTAAATGTTGTAAATTTTACAACGTATGCGATAAACCATATAAGAATCCAATACGAAAATATGAAATCTAAACGCATTATATAATATGCATACATATTTGCGACGTCAACTCATTAAAAATACTTATATTACAATGTAAAGACATTTTTATTTGTTTATACATACAAATGAGTAACGAGTTGGAAACAATCGAACGTATATACGGAAATATTGGAGTGCCGGTATTAGTATTTTCAACATTTGTAGGATTTTCTTCTGGTATTATGGGAGAACTATGTCATTCCGATAAATACGACCGTAATTCAGCAGTTACGTCCTTTGTAAATATAACTGGTTGTACCTTTTTGGGAGTATTTACCGGATTTTACTGGCCGTTTGCTATGCCATTATTGAGCCTGGGCGCAATCTATAATAAATTTGCGTATAAATCGCCGAACCAGTTAACAAACAAATAAATTTACGAATAACTTACTTAAACCTCATACAGGTTATGATATACAATGATTATACCGATTTCTAATGAAATACTTGACACCTTTCAACTAAAAAACCACGAATACATGGTTAATCCTGACTATTATGTAAATAAATCTGGCGACCAAGAATATCGTTTGTATTCATACTTATCTACGTTTTTTAATCACTCGATAATATTGGATGTCGGAACTCTCACTGGTAGAAGCGCTATCGCTTTGTCACATAATAATTCGAACCATGTAATTAGCTATGACATTAATGATTATATTGGTGATATTAATCACAAACTGTTTACAAAGAGTAATATTAAGTTCCATTTGAAGGACGTGTTTGAGGACTTAACGGAAGATTTTGTAAAGAAACTCTCGATTGTTATGATTGACGTAGACCACTACGAAACGTTTGAACGACGATTGATTGATAGGCTAAAAGAGTTGAAGTTTAGTGGAATTATTATATTGGATGATATAACTGGACACCCGGATCCAAAGGTTAAGGAATGCATGCAACGATTGTGGGATGGGATAACAGATGAGAAATACGACTTTACAAAATATGCACATTGGTCTGGAACCGGCGTAATATTAATAAATGCCGATATCCAGTTTAAATTTGATTGATTTAGGACAATTATCTTTATATAATATATAATGTCCTCTCGATGCCGTAATGGAACCAGGCGCTGCCCGCCTAAAACTGGCAAGTGCTACTCTGTCAATAACAGAACCGTTAAAAACAGGTCTCCGCCTCCCGCGAAACGCCCGGTGTCATTCATTGAGTTCTGCAAAATAGCCGCCGAGTTATATGGAGTGAAATATAGTTTCTGTCGTTCAAATGGTAGAATGCGCATGATTTACTATGGCGCGCAAGACAAGAGCAACATCATTTACCCTAAAAAACTGGAAATGATTGGAACGCCTGCCGACGAATATATTACGAGACGCCCCTTTAATAAGATGGCCGTCAAGAGTAAGACGGGCATAACCGCAAATGTTATAGTCAGATAATAAATGTAAACCAATATAGACACATGTATGTATAATTATATGCATGTATCAGATAATAGTAGAAAATGGACAATTTGAGTTCTATGAATTCGATTCGCTTGTTCCAGAGCGAGATAACGAGGCATTCAAAAATATCCAAATGAAAACTTCTAAAATGTTCTCATCGGATGTAGTTGATAAGTTGGGAACGTTGATGTATTCGTATATCCGCTCTGGTGAAATAATTCCTGGGGTACTTATTCTGAATGGGAATAGGACTTATGGCAAGACAGATAATGGCAAACGAAACTTATATAAATGTATCCCTGATAATCGAGAACTTCCCGCATTCTTGGTTCCATATGATATTAAATTGGGGTTCTCGAAGGATGTAAAAAATAAATACGTTGTAATTCGATTTGAGCACTGGAATGATAAACAACCGAGAGGGATGATTTTAGAAACGATAGGTGATGCGAACGTAATGGATGCATATTACGAATATAAATTGTATTGTAGAGATATTCATGATTCGATTTCCAGTTTCACGAGTAAAACTAGAGAACTTTTAAAACAACAAGCGAATTTGTATGAATCGGTTGTATTGAATCCTAAATTTGCAATAGAAAAAAGGTTGGACGTTCCTGTATTTTCCATAGATCCTAGCGGATGTACTGATATAGACGATGCATTCAGCATAAAAGAAGAATTGGGGGTGTACAAAATTAGCATTTACATAGCGAATGTTTTCGTATGGATGGATACGCTAGGGTTATGGGATCAAATCGAAAATCGCGTATCTACAATTTATTTGCCAGATAAACGGAGAACCATGCTGCCTGCCATTTTATCAGAGAATATTTGCAGTCTGTTGGAAAAACAAAATAGGATCGCATTTTGTATGGACGTTTACGTGGCTACAAATGGCAAGATAATCGGAGAACCTGAATACAAAAACGTTGAAATTAAAGTACATTCGAATTTCGCATATGAAGAACCAAAAATGCGGTCAAATAAATATTATAAACTGATGTTGGACGTTACTCGTAAAATGAAAAATGACGTAAACGATAGTCACGATCTAATTGAATATTGGATGATTTATATGAACTCGATGTGCGGTGAGAGATTAGCTTCAAATAAAAATGGAGTATTTCGAACAGCCACTATTTCGGAGAACACGACAAGTAAATTAAAAAAAATCATACGTGATTGGAATGATGTGAATTGCAAATATATACCGTTCTCTTGTGATACAGACATAAGTCACCAAGTTCTGAAAATCAATTCGTACGTGCACATAACGAGTCCTATTCGCAGATTAGTGGATCTATTGAATCAGACCATATTTATCCAACAAATTGTGATTGCCGAGATAAGCACCGATGCGGCAAAATTTATTAATAAATGGAAGCAGAAGATCGAGTTTGTGAATATGAAAACAAAGGCGATTCGTAAAGTTCAAAATGATTGTGACATAATGAGCCTTTGTCATTATAACCCTGATATACTTACGCAATCATATGACGGCGTGGTTTTCAATAAGATTAACCGCAACGATGACACAATCGGATATTCGGTTTATATTGAAAACCTGAAGATTTTTGGTAAAATAAAAACGAAATTTGATTTGCCTGAATATTCTCGAGCTAAATTTAAATTATATTATTTCGGAGATGAATATGATAGTAAGCGGAAGTTGAAGTTTCAAATAGTATTAGAGTAAATGTAATTACATTGACTATTCCCAAAAATCACCATATTTGTATTTTTATAAAATTATTGGCGTGTAAAATGATATAGAGTTCTTATATTAATAAATAGAAAAATGAAAGTCATAGATGGCAATTTTGAAAAAGACGAATACACAAAGTTTATTCATATTAGAAATAATTCATTGTCAAGTGAAATCTGTAAAGAAATAATAGATAAATATGAGAATTCAGAGCAAAGATATGATGGAACCGTAATGAGTGGAATAAATAAACAAATAAAGGATACAAAGGATCTCATGATGGATCAGCCTTGTTTTGACAGGATAAACAATCTCTTAAGAAGTGAATTGTACGTCGCATTGAAACAACATTTAAGCATATTAAGCAGTAAGGACGACTTTAAAAGTAAATACAATCATACGTCTACAAAAGACTATGTCATAAATTTTAATGAAATAAGCATAGACACGTTCATGGCTCAGAAATATAATAAAGGAGTCGGACGATATATATATCACAATGATGCACGCATTGATTGGACTCATATGCGAAAGCGTTTTATGACATATATATGGTATTTAAACGACGTTGATGAAGGAGGAGAGACAACTTTCAATGGTGAATATCAGATAAAACCGACTGCTGGAAAATTAGTATTGTTTCCAGCATGTTGGACTTATCCCCACTGCGGAAAAATGCCAGTATCTCACGATAAGTATATAATTACCGGTTGGGTTTACACAAAGAATCATTGTTAAAAAAAACACTTAAATACTTTTCGTGTTTAAGTTTCATAATGGACGAACCAAGGTTATTTAAGGTAAACCAACTTCCTTCGCTCGATGGTATCGAATACAATAAACAATATAAACTGTTAGATAATCCAGGGACATTAGACGATTTTGTATCAACAGTTGTATTGCGAGTTACTGATAATACACAAGTTAATGTAACATATAGTTTTGTTGACGTATACGACAAATCATTGCTTCAATCAGGAACATTGAGTTGTATAGTATTCTTTGGTGATTTTTCTAATAACGCATTTATTTCAACGAACCTTGATGAAGATAAGTTAAAATATAAAGAGTATGCTAAATGTAAATTATTTATTGGATCAGCTCTAAATTCAAATATAATTTATTACAGGTCTGATTACTTTTCAAGCATAGTCGGTACTGACAAGTGTAGTTTTTTACGTATAAATATAAATCCATCCGAAAGTAAACTACTCGAACTTATACCAGATGTTAAATATCACGTATATAATATAGAACCAAGTGATATTGTATTAAATTTGCGAGATAATATCGATTATGAGTTAATCGACGGCATTTTGCGTGAAAATGTAATTAATATTGGCTATAAGGAAATTATTAAAACAAACGGTTTATTTAAACTTAAAGAATTTTCAGATATCGACATGAAGCTAATAAAAGCGTTTGGCTATATAAACGATAATGAATGTATATGCGAAAATGTCAACCCTTTTTTAAACAAGCATATAATCCAAAACTTGTTTACTCCAGTTACTTGCGATTGGATATTGAAAATAATAAAACCTGCGACTTTGCATATGGATATGCTATATCTACATCCTTCTGAAACAGAAGTTGCGTGCGAGTATTTACAATTTCTGGTTGATAATTATCTATTGAATAAAATATTTAATTTGTATAATATATCAAGTAATATTTTTTCAATGGATGTTTTGCATATGATTTATCATAATATCAAGCAACATGAAAGTATAAATTATAAGTCAACAATGGTTATTGATATTGTATTATCTGATATGAATGATTATACTGGTTATTTTCATACATTTAAAGATGGTACTATTAGTAGATTAAATAAAGGAGATTGTATAATATATGCAGATAAATTGCTTCAATCGCCTCCATTAAATGGTGATATAAAATTAATGCGAATTGGATTTACGTTAAATTTAAAAAAGAAACAAAACATATTAGTATATTAACAATATACGCTTATTTATTTTTATAAAATAGATAAACAACGGTTAATCAAAGTAAAAAAATACAGATATTGTTCCGCCTGTCCCCACATCCCCATTAGTTGCATTGCGACTGCCAGTAACCGGTGCAGATGCACTTCTATATCCCAACCCTCCCGTCCCCCCCCCCCCCCTCAGCGGATTTAGATAATAAGAAGTAGGTGTATTGTTTAAAAGCGCAAATGCACTAGCATTGCCTCCTGCACCACGAGGGGGGATTCCAGATCCGGCATTATTTCCTGAAAAGCCTCCAACTCCAATCGTTCCAGTTGTAATAGATTGTATATTTCCCGGATTAATTGCTATAGGCGTTCCAGTTGCGGCGGCATAATTATTTGAACCGCCATTTCCGGTAGTGCCCGCTGGAGCGGCGTTACTGCCTTGATTACCTCCGTCACCTCCTCCTCCTCCGCTCGCAATGTAACTGATACCATTGTAATTGAACGTTGTAGGGCCGCCGGCGCCGCCGGCGCCGCCGTTTCCTATATTGATTGCTGGAGAGTTTTGTCGACCCAACGCCCCTCCTGCCCCCCCTGCTCCAATATAATAACTTGCGGTATTTACGCCTGAAGCTTTGTTAACTAAAAATCCCATTAATGCTCCGCCTCCGCCTCCGGCCCCATATCCTCCGTTCGCATTTGGATACGTATTGCCTCCTCCGCCTCCTCCACCCCCCCCTCCTCCTCCGCCTACAATTAATACGTACATGCGATTTGCATTGCCTAATGTAATCGATCTAGGGCCACCAGGTGTTGAATCTAAAACGGCAAGCTCTGGACATATAGTTGTCGGGAATATAGACGATGTTGCCAGTGTAGTTGGATTTACATTATTGTATAATAAATTTATATATTGTAATGACGGTTCAGTTGGCGTCCTTGCGTGAAAATTTGTTAGGTAGTTAAATGTCATATCATATAAGCCAATATTGCCAAGCGCTGTTTGTGGCTGTGCTACTCCAGCCCCGCCTGGCTGTCCTTGAGTGGATTGAAAGGTGGCATTAAGCGTAGTATCAATCCAGTAATAGTTCGCCATTGTATATTACAAAGAAAATAATTATTTCTGTATACCGAGTTTAGGTCGTTTATCGAATTTAAATTCGGAAAATGGACCATTGGCACCAACGAAATGAAGGAAAACTTGGATATGGTTATCATAAGAACAAATGTCTCTCCAATGAGGAAGCTCGTCTCCTTTGTAAATACATAGATCACCTGCATTCAACACCAAAGATTTATCTAAACCGTTGGAATGAAATGATATGGGCCAAGGGTTCTCCTTATCACATTGAATACAAAGTGTAGCAGAATACTCACAACTAGGTCGATCCGTATGTTTTTCTAAAATAGCATCCTTGTAATAAATCCGCATATAGGAATAAGTAGGTAACAATTCGACGCCGACATGAGCCTCGACAACATGTTTTAATAATAATAACAGGGATTCGGTAAACAGAGCACCATAAAAAGAGAAAGAATTAGGAGTTTGCAGATCGCCGAAAAGAAACAAAGTTGGTAATGTGTTGTTATTATAACACATGACATCCTCTAACATTTTGGATTGATACTGTAATAATGAAATAGTCATGTCATTTAAAACATTGCGAACAACAACATATTTGTTCTCTTTGAAAGTCATATAATAATAATAATAAAAGAATATTGTTTATATGATTGAATAAAAGAAATAAAAAAGAGGATTTTCCCCCGTTTTTTTATAAGTTTTTCTGATTTTTATCACCCCCCAAATCCCGCCGTTCCTCACAACCTCCTTCTAAGCCCAAAACTTACAGCCCCAAGCACCCCCTCAATTATATACCCCTACTCCTCAACCGCCAAGGAAGGGGGTAAGGGGGGGGAACCATTGGTTCCCCCTGTAAGTCGCAACATGAGCGAAGTCGTCAAATATGTAAATAAAAAAATTAAGGCTATACACAAGGTCCAGACGGATTGCGATTTAATGACTATGTGTCATAATACCCCTGATATAGTTTCTAATATACACCCCCAGGCGTAGTATTCGACCAAGTGATTAACTCTGACGGGACCTTTCAAGTATTCCATTTATTTAAATAAGCTGAGAACATTTGGAAAAATAAAAACGAACTTGAATCTGACTAATTTTTCAGATGCAAATTTCAAATTGTATTATTTTGGCGATGAATATGATAGTAAACGTAAGCTTAAATTTCAAATTATATAATCCTAATTTATATATGGTTCTTAAGTTAGAAATTACAATTAATGATTTAGAAACGCCGACATATAAAGTGAATATACGACGTAACTTGAGAAAATCAAGATTTTGCTTTCGCAGACTGAGTCGTCATAGCGGCGTTTTAAAGCGCAATAAAACTACGAGGAATATGCGAAAAACAATTCGAAATAATCATATCCACAAAAATTGCTATATCGAATAAAAAATGGTTTCATCATATTACATGAAACTATTTTTATAATATTTTTTGTTTTGTATTTTTTTCGTCGCCTAATCCGCTCCTGAGGGAGGGGTCTTAGGGGAACCGTAGGTTCCCTTATAACTTAGAATAGGGTAATGGTTTGATTGTTGTGGTCGAAAGTGCCGATAGAGGAGATGTCGTTATTGTTGTTGATAGAGTCGTGTTGATAAAGGTTGAAAAGAGTGTCAATAAGATAGGTCTGACCATTGAATTGGAAAATCTGAAGATGAAGTTCGTCGTCATTGTCGTCGTTGTCGTTGTCGTTGTCGTTGTTAGAAAGGTTGGTGTTGTCGTCGGTCTTGGCATCGGTCTTGGTAGACTTATTAGGCTTGGCAGCCTTTTTGGCAGCCTTCTCGGCATCCTTGGCAGCCTTCTCGGCGGCCTTGGCAGCCTTCTCGGCATCCTTGGCAGCCTTCTCAGCGGCCTTCTCAGCATCCTTGGCAGCCTTCTCAGCGGCCTTCTCAGCCTTCTCAGCGGCCTTCTCAGCATCCTTAGCAGCCTTCTCAGCGGCCTTCTCGGCATCCTTAGCAACCTTCTCGGCGGCCTTCTCAGCCTTCTTAGTCTCGGCGTCGGAATCATTGCCATCCGACTTCTTAGCGGATTTCTTCTTGGGCTCAGCAATAGGAGCAACTTCGAGAGGAGCGACGACTTCGGCAGGAGCGACGACTTCGGCAGGAGCGACGACTTCGGCAGGAGCAGTCTCAACGGCGTTAGTCTTGCGCTTAATAATCCTCTTCTTGGCTCCAGTAGGAATATCAGCCTGTGCAGCGGCAACAATCTCGGCAACCAATTGGTCCTGTTTGTCAAGAACAACTTCGCCTCCCTTCTTGGCACGAGGCTTCTTGTCAGCCTTCTCCTTGACGACCTTCTCCTTCTTAGCCTTAGGAGGCTTGTTGTGAAGCTTGATGAGAGCCTTCATGGACTTAGTCGAATCCTTAAGCTGAGCGAAGAATAGCTCAAACAACTGATTCTGTTCCTCGGGCGTAGCGAACAGATTGATACTGTCACGAGCAGCGCTGGTCGCGGTCTCGTCAATGGTGCCGGCCAGAGCGAGGCGGTCAATGAACCAGTGTCCAAAGACCATGAACTTGGAGAACTTGCCGGACAGGGCAGGCTTCTTGACCTTGAGGTCAGCGTTGGCGTTGGCGTTGGCGTTGGCGTTGTCAGAGGACATTTTGCGTTTTGTTGGTAGTTTGTTATAGTCGGTTAGAACTGTGTAATTGTTTTGTAGAAGTGAAAACTCAAAATCAATTTTACTCGAAATCAACACAATTCAACACAAAACTTTTTTCGCAACGGAACGATGTTAGCCGATTTCTCGATATATAACTCATTTCTTGATATGTCACTCATTTCCCGACAAGAATAATTAAGATGAATGTGTATGTAATGTAATACAACTTATATCGAAAATGTATTACGTATTGAATGCGAAAGTTAAATTCGTAAGATTCAACAGTTAATGTATAGTAGTAATATATACAACAGTTGATGGAAATCGTTGTTGCACATTTTAGCAGCAGAGAATTTGAGAACCTGATAGATAAATTCTATAATGCAAGAATACGAATTTATGACAAATCGAAAGTATATTCAAATCCCAAATATGAAAATGTTACTATATTGGAGAACCAAGGTAGAGAAGGAGATACTTATTTATACCATATAATTGAAAATTACGACAATCTTGAAGAATATACTTTATTTATACAAGACGATACCGATAATCACGTGGAAAGTTATAGTAAATTTATAACAGAAACAGAGAACGTATTAAGGTCAAGTAATAAATTCTTCCAATATGAATTATCTTGGAGAAAAAATGGTAAATTTTCATCGAATGAAATAATCAATGGTTATAATGAAAAATTCGATGACGATATACTATCAATAAATATACCATTAATTTTATTAAATTTCAAATTGTCAGAATATGAGAAGGAGGGCCTTGAATTATTTTTAAAACATCATCCTGATAAATTTGCTATAAAACATGCTTGCGAACAATTTAATATAACACTGCCGGAATCATACTCTTCGCCAAATAGCGCATTTTTTATAGTAAGTAAATCTACAATACATAGGAGAACCAAAGAATTCTATATAAATATACGAAATTGGTTATTAGAATCTGAAATGAACGGCTTTGTTCTCGAAATGTTATGGACATTAATTTTTCAGTAAACTATATCATTTTATGAGTTACTCGTTTATTTTTTCGTGTATTCTTATTATTAATTTTTCTGCCACCATTTTTTTTCGAACATGTATTGTGTATACAAGTCTCGCCTTCCGTTGCACTTAATTCTGATATATATGCGTCGACAGCGGCTACTGTAGTAGCATGTAATTCTTTTAGATTACGTAATAATTCTGTAGATTTTGTTACAATCGGCAAACTTTCGCTATATGGTGTTGCCGACGTTGTATTTCCCTCTAAGTGGAATATTACGCCTTCATATGGAATCGGACTAGTATCCATCGCAAAAGCGACGTCGAAAAACCGGTCATTTAAAAATGAGTATACAGGGTTCTCTGTAACCGTGCAGTTCTCAGGTTTGTCAGCTCCAAATAACCCCGATGTAACATATAACCATTTCTTATATTTCATTGTCATACCAGGCGCCAGTTCTCCTGCGGAGTTTTTTATATAGAAATCTACACCACTGTCCATAACACCGTATTCGATTTTGCCACCATTCATTCTTGATAATCCTACAAATGCGTGTCTTGCATTTGGTAATATCACACCGAGCGTATGCAATAATATCTTACTTTCATCATGTGTTATGCCTTCAGGATAATACAAGGTTCTCGCTTGAGCATCTATTAATGGCTGTACATCTTCCCAACTAGTAGGATATGAAACACCAACCTCTTTCATTGGAGCGTATGAATCTATTGGAGTCGTGAGCGGTTTATGGAATTTGCGCTTATTCGGCGGTATTATTCGTATTTCGTCATTAATGTTTCGACGGTCTAAGGCGCGAATTCGTTCTCCTAATGTATCCGCGGTCTCAACGGACGTAGCCATTCGAGATAACCACGTGCATTGGCCAGCTTCACTATTGTCTAATACATCAAGCATCAATCGCGTATTATTTAAATCTATTGCACCCTTCATATCTTCAAACTTAAATGCACTAGGAGGAACATGGACTAATGACAATGTATAATGCAAAGACATAAACATAAATAATAATATAAGTAATATAACAGTCTTGTTGCCACCATACGATTTAACAAGGCGTGGGTCTAAATGATGAGATTTCGAACGATGAGATTTCGAACGATGAGATTTTGAACTATAAGATTTAGAACGATGAGATTTACTATGACTAGTCTTTTTATCGCATAACATAGCGTTTGCCATTTGTAAAGCCCTTTCATATACCTCTTTGTCTTTGGACAATAGACATAATACCTTGTTTATACTAGCAACTAACTGCTTATTACTACAATTTCTCATATATTAAATACAAATATATTATATGTATTTGTATCTAAATGTTGCCCTAAGTATCTAGTGTATACTCATTTCCCGTTATCCTACTCATTTCCCGTTATCCTACTCATTTCCCGATATGTTTGTGTTAAGGTTCTCTCGATACTCGACGCATAGGTAATTGCAGAGACTTTGCGCCGGGGGTAATAACAGAGGTCATCGCCTCCGGCGATTGTCGAGGTCATATCACAGTCAAAGACTCGAATACAGGAATATCCTCATCCATATATTTATAAGTAATCGAATTCATAGAACAAATAGACTCCATAATAAACCTTATTTTGCAAAATGCCACATTACGGTTATCCGTAATATTATCAACCACGTATATCGACTGATTCCTACAAAACATAATATTCACTAAAAATGGACTACCATGAGTCAGTATAACAATTGGCGCAGAACGCACACGCCGTATTTGCTCAGCCAGTTCCATCAACTCGTCAGTATTAACAACAAGAGACCCCACACCAAACCTCCGAATTATATCATCCATAATAGGATATGACCGGTCATTATTTTTATAGTTTTCAAAAGACTGGCGTGGCATAATAACACGCGCATACGACATAGTTGGCGGAGGTGACGATTCATAATCACGAAAAATATGCATAAAATTCATAAAAATTCGCTTATAATTATCTGTAAAAAATCGATTGTCATTCAATGCAGAAATCAAA
>Ga0214919_10007155_pt1 | contig 15141 bp, 16 predicted proteins | sample LL1503_MetaG_FD_177994 | JGI IMG/M metagenome (GOLD analysis project Ga0214919, IMG submission 177994) | Freshwater microbial communities from Lake Lanier, Atlanta, Georgia, United States - LL-1503 | ecosystem: Environmental > Aquatic > Freshwater > Lake | place: USA: Georgia | collected... | reverse complement strand
AATATTCTTGGATATTTGATAAAATTATTTAAGGTGGATGTTCTAAAAGAAGACCTGATATATTTTTAGATTTAGGTTATAAAGTAATTATAATAGAAATTGATGAAAATTAACATTCTAATTATGATACATTATGTGATTAAATAAGAAGCTATTAACTTTTAGAAGATATTGGATATAGACCAACTGTTTTTATAAGATTTAATCCTGATGATTATATTGATGAATAAGGAAAAAAAATAACATCATGTTTTAGCGTAAATAAAGATGGTTAATGTGTTATTAAGAAAAATAAATCAAATGAAATAAAAGAAAGATTATATTTATTAGAAAAAGTAATTAGAAAACATATACATGATAAAGATAATAAAGAAATGATATAAATTGAACAATTGTATTTTACTAATTGAATTTATTTAATTTTGTAGAATTAAAAATATAAATATTGATATATCATTATTTATAATTAAAAATATATTTTTTATTAAAAAAAATTAATCACTCTCACTATCACTTTCATTACTTTTATTCTTTTTATTTTTATATTTAGTTAGTTGTTCTCTTCTTTTATTTATAGCATCAGCCAACATTTGTGTATGATTATTTATAGTTTTTTTAGTATTTTCAGTATTTTCAGTTTTTTTAGTATTTTCATTATTTTCATTAGTTGTAATTTTATTTAATTTTTTCATATCAAATTTTTGTATACTTTCTAATAAATTTATTTTTGATTTATTATTATCTACTTGAACTTTTATATTATTTGAAACAGGAATATTTATTTTTAATGGAACATTAGTTTTATTTGGTGGTTGAAGTATAGTTAGATTTGGTGGTTGAGGTATATTTTTATTTGATGTAATAACATTTTTAATATTATTCTATTTAATAATATCATACAATTTATTTAATATATTGTTATTTATATTAAATTGTAAATATTTAAAATAATCTAATAATTCAATATTATTTGGATTAATTATTAATTCATATAATATATTATATTGTATATATAAATCTAATAAGAATTTAAAACTAATATTTTTATTATCTATATTTAATATTTTTTCAAATTCGTTATTAAATATATTATCAATCTATTTATTTTTTTCTTGAATATATATCATAATTATATATAACATAATATATTCATCATAAATTTTAATATATTTATCTTTATCTAAAATATATTTTTTATTAAATAAAAATATATTTCCACCTGATAAATTATTATATTTATTTTTATTATGAATAAAATAAAAAGTAATAATATTATTTAATATTAATATTATATCATTATTATTTTTTTCATTAATATTATTATTATATATGATTTTTATATATTTATAATAATTAAAATTTTTATTAGTTTCTATATTATTAAATTCATTATTAAATTCATTATTTAAAAATACATTTTCTAATATATTAAAAAAATTTTTATTATAATCAATTTTATATTTATTATTATATATTATATATTGATTATAATAATATTTATAATAAAAATATAATAATTCCATAAAATAATATTTTATTAATAATAATATATTTTTATGATCATAATTATTACTTAAATTATTATAATATATTTTATAATATAAATATAAATTATAATAACTATAATAATTATTTAGATTATTAATAATATAAAATTGATTTTTTATTTCATCAAAAATATTTTTATGATGATGATTTAAATTATTGTAATTATTGTAATTATCAATATATTGAGATATATCCTATTTATTAATAATATCATTTTTATTAAAAATTTGATATCTTATTAATATTTTATAAATATTATCATAATATTTTTTATATGTATCATCAATAATATTATTATTTAATATATCATTGAATAAATTAATATTTTCAAATAAATCTCTATAATTTAAAAAAAAATCATTAATTTTATCCTTATCATCATTTAAAGCAATATTTTTAATATATTCAGCATAATTTTTATATTTTTTTACTTGTTCTAACATATTATTTATATCAACTTTTTTTATATTATTATTTGTAAAAATTTTTTTTATATTAGGATTATCTGTAATAATATTTTCTATATTAAGATTATCTATATTTTTATTTACATCATATATATCAAATATATTTTTTTTTCTATTCATTATATATATATATATATATAATAAAAATTAAAAATAATATATTTTTTCATTATTTATAATTATTAATTTAATAATTTTTAAATGAAATATTTGAGTTATACATCTATTTATTTAATTCAATTTCATAATTACCAATTTCTAATATTAAAGTTATCTAAAAATAATAATATAATGGATGTCTAAAATTTACATACTAACTTGCATAATTAAAATTTTCATATTTATTATCATATTTTTTATTAATATCAATATATGTATCAATATGAGAATTATTTATAGAATTAAATAATAAATTACCATTACTATCTAAAATTTTAAATGTTAATGAAGTAATATTACCTAAATCATTATTTTTAAAATATTTATTAGATTCAAGATACCAAGTTCTAAATTGTTTATCACTTAATTCTTCACCATTAACTCGTAAAATAGAATAAGAAGATATATTATTTTGATAAGAAGAAAAATATTCATTATTATTAATTTCATCAATATGAATTAAAAGATATTTTTCATTTTCTAATTTTAATTGATTTAATATAAATTCTTTTCTAATAGTTGTATCTTCTAATGTATTATATTCATAATAATATATTTTATTTAATAAATAATTAATATTAGCTAATTTTTTACAAAAATTATATATATATATGGTATTATAATTATTTATAATATTAGTAATCGTTATTGTTATATTATTAAATGTCTTAACACTATTTATATTATATAATTTAGATTTTAAATAATTAAATATTTCAGTAGATATATGATTATTATTTTCTATTACATAACTTTTTGAACTATTAAAATTATTAAATATAAATGTTAAATTATATGTAATAAAATTATATGTTAATGTAAATTCTATTTTATCATAAATAATTTTATATGCATTAATAATCATATATGAAAAATTAATTGTTGTTAATAATATATTTTCAATATAATTTGTATTAATAAACTAGTTATTATAATCAATAATTAAATTTTCATCAATAAAAGGAATATTAATAATATTTGTATTAATATAAAATAAATTAGGTAAAATAATTTTTTTTATATTAAATAATTTTACATTTTTAAAATTTTTAGTAATGTAAAAATTTTCATTATTATTTGGATTTAAATTAATTTTAAAATTAAATGGATTTGGATATTTAGTATAATCTCTATTAATACTATCTACTATAATTGTATTATTTGTAATATCAAAATTATTTAATTCAATTACTTTATTCATTTATATATTATAATCATAATATATATATTTTCTATATATTATTAATATTCTATTTACAATAACTACATTTTTTACTTATTTTTATACAATTATAACAATAAGTATGACCACAAGGTATTGCACAACAAGATATCTTACTAGTTTTACATATTGAACAAGAATTAATATCTTCATTTCTAGATCCATTTTTACAAAATAAAATATAATAAAAATCAATTTCTAATTTTAAATTAATAATTTTTTTAATAATATCATAAATTTCACTATCGTTAATAATTTTATTATTTAATTCACTAATATAATTTTTTAAAATAAAAGTAGATGATAATATATTATTATTAATACAATTATTATTTAATATAGATATATAATTTTTAGTTTCAATATGTATTTTATAATATAAATTAATTTTTTTATCTAATAATAATAATAAATTATTATATTCATTAATTTTATTACTAGTTATATCAACAATTTGTTCTTGATTTTTAATATGTTCTTTTATATCAAAATTAAAATTTTTATTTGAATTTATAAAACTATAATAATTATCTAATATATTATTTAAATTACTATAATTTTCAGTATATGTATTATTATTTAATAATTTATATATAAATTCTTTAATTTTATATTCATTATTATTATTATCATTAGATATATCATATTCATAATTTATATCTTTTATTTTATTATATAAATCTAATGTATTTATAAATTTAGTCATATTTATATTATCTTTTTTAATATCAATTTGAGTTGTTAAATCAATATTATTAATATCAAATAATTTATTTATAACATTACTAATCTTATTTGATATATTTTCAAATATTTTATTTTCTAATAACTATCTAATATTATTAAAATCTGAATCCTAATTTATATTATTTAAAATTTTATCTGATATATTATATATCAAAATATCATTTTCTTTTTCTTTTTCATTTGTATTATTATTATTTGTATTATTATTATTTGTATTATTATTATTTGTATTATTATTATTTGTATTATTATTATTTGTATTTGTATCATATACATCATATGTATAATAATCATATAATGGATTATTAAATGTATTATTTAATGTATTATTTAAAGTATTAGTTGTTGGTCTTAATAATTCAGTGAAAGTAATTATAGGAATATTAGATATTGTATTATTATTATTATTATTATTATTATTATTCATAATTAATAATAATAAATTTAATAAATCTTTAAATATTTAATTATTAAAAATATTTAAATATTTATTTATATTAATTATTAATTATAATAATTATGTCAGATACATTTACATTTAACGCAGATATAGCTCAATTAATGAATTTAATAGTAAATTCATTTTATAGTAATAAAGATATATTTTTAAGAGAATTAATATCTAATTCATTTGATGCTATTGAAAAATATAGACATAAATGTTTAACAGAAAATAAATTTGTAGATAAAAATAACTTTAAAATTGTTGTTTATCCTGATCAAGAAAATAAAGTTCTAATTATTGAAGATAATGGTATTGGTATGACTAAAAATGATTTAATTGAAAATTTAGGAACTATAGCAAGATCTGGAACAAAAATATTTATGGAAAGTTTAAAGAATATGTAGAATAATGGAGTAGAATAGATAGGATAGTTTGGAGTAGGTTTTTATTCAGTATATTTAGTTGCAAAATATGTGGAAGTATATACAAAAAATGATGATGATAAATATTATAAATGGACAAGTGATTTAAATTCAGAAAGTAAAACATATACAATAGAGGAATTAAATTATGAAAATGTAGGAAGAGGAACAAAATTAGTTATTCATATTAAAGATGACTGTTTAGAATATTTAGATAGTTTAGTATTAAAAAATATAATTAAAACATATTCTAATTTTAATGAATATTTAATTGAATTATATGAACAAGAAGAAAAAAGATTTTTACCAGCAAATAATCAAACTCCTATTTGGTTAAGATCTCCTAATGAATTATGTGATGAAGATTATTTAGAATTTTATAAAAATTTTGAATTAAATTCACCTCCATTAACTTGGAAACATTTTAAAGTTGAAGGTGATATTTCATATAATTGTATTCTTTATATTCCATCTGAACTTCCACATGGTGCTATTGAAAACTTGTCTAATATTCATAATATGAAACTATATGTTAAAAGAGTATTTATAATGGATAATAATAAAGATTTATTACCTGAATGGGCTAGATTCTTATTTGGTATAATAGATACAGATGATTTACAATTAAATGTATCAAGAGAAATATTACAATAGGATAAAATATTAAAGAAAATATCACAAAGTTTAACTAAAAAAGTAATTGATTTTTTATATGAATTGTTAAATAATCATAGAGAAAAATATATTACTTTTTATAATACTTATTCTAAATTCTTAAAAGTTGGATTATATAATGATTCTAAATTAAAACTTAGATTACAAGATCTTATTTTATTTAAACATATTAATAATCCATATGAATATATATCTTTAAAATCTTATTCTGATAATCTAGATAATTTAAAATTAAAAAATACAACAGTTAATGATACAACAACTGATAATACAACAACTGATAATACAACAACTGATAATACAACAACTGAGAATACAACAACTAATAATACAACAACTGAGAATACAACAACTGAGAATACAACAACTGATAATACAACAACTGATAATACAACAACTGAGAATACAACAACTGATAATACAACAACTGATAACACAACAACTGATAATACAACAGTTAAAAAAGAAAAAACACAAGAAGAAAGAGATAGAGAACAAATAGAGGAATATAAATATAAATTAATATATTATATATATGGAGATAATTTAGAATATTTATTAAATTCACCTAATTTAATATATGCTAAGAATAAAGGACATGATGTATTATTAATGAATGATCCAGTAGATGAATATTTATTCTAGTCAATGAGAGATTATAATGGTAAATATTTTATATCATTAAATAAAGAAGTAGATATTTTAGATTATGATGATATGATAAAGATAAGAGACTTTAATATAAAAAATGAAAATTTTTTAAAATATATAAAATCTAAATTACCTGAAGATGTAGATAAAGTTAAATTTAATTTTTATTTAAATGATAATCCATCAATAGTTACTACACCACAACAAGGTTTAAGTTCTCATGTTGAAAGAATAATTAAATCAAGAACATTAAGAGATGATAAAACAGATAAATAGGTAGTAACAAGAAAAATATTTGAATTAAATAATAATAATGTTTTAGTAAAATTTATGATGGAAAATTATAAAGAAAAAGATGAAAAGTGTTCTATATTAATTAAAACATTATATAATGTTGGATTATTAAGTGGAGGATTTTAGATAGATAATCCATTAACAATTAGTAATAATGTATATGAATTATTATCTAAATATTATAGTTTAGAATGATATAATTTTATTTATTATTTTTATTATTTAGTATATTATATATCAAATAATTATTTTTCAATATGTCAAAAATTAAAGATTATCTATATTTAGGTTCATTAAATGATTCAAATGATAAAGATTTTTTATTAAATAATAATATAAAAACTGTTATTAATTTAACTTATAATCATGATAATATAAAATAGGAAAATATAGATTATTATAAAATAGATACATTAGATAATGAAAAACAACCAATTATTTATGTTATAAATAAAGTCATTAATTTAATTAATGAAAATAAAAATAATGGAAATATACTAGTTCATTGTTATGTAGGAAAATCTAGAAGTGCAACTTGTGTAATAGGATATTTAATAAATGAATATAATATGACATTAGAGGAATCAATAAAATATACAAAAGAGAGACGAAATATAATAAATCCAAATAATGGATTTATAAAATAGTTAATAATATATGAAAATGAAAAATATAAAAAGATAAATATTTTATTATATGTATATCTAATATTTGTTATAATAATATGTTTATATAAAATTATGTAAAAATATATATTTTAGATAATATTATATAATATAAAATATATAAATGAATAATTTAAATGATTTAAATATAAAAATTTTTGATGATAAAATATTTGATAAATTTGAAAAAAATTGTAATATAGATTTATTTGATAATATATTTAATTTTTTAATATTTATTATTTATAAATATAATAAAATATTTATTATATTTATAATATTAATTATATATGCATCTATTAGAAATGTTTATAAAAATAAAAATAAAAATAAAAAATAAAAAATAATAAATAAAATTATCTAAATTTTTAATAGATCATATGTATTTATTTATAAATTCATTTTCTAATAATATTTCAATCCCTAATTTATTTCCATTTTATATTTTACTACTATTTGAATTTTTATCATTTGTTATTATAATATTTGTATTTTTAGATACAGTATTTACTATTACACCACCTAATATTTCAATTTATTATTCTAAATCTTTATTTCTAAATCCAGAAAATACGATTTTAAAATCTTTTATTTTTGATTATATATTTTATTTATTAATTTGTTATTACTATTATTAATTATATAATTATTTTATAATTTACAATGGTAATTATATATATATATTTATAAATTTATCAAAATTATTAATTATTTATTCAGATGTTTTATTATCAAATCCATCTATATTCATTATCTTTAATATCATTGCTTCTTTATTTTTAATATTATATTCTTATATAATATTAGGTATATATTATAATATTTTTTTTATTTTTTTAATACCAATACCTCTACCTAAAGCATTTGTAGCAGTCATAAATTATTCTAAATTCATATTATTTAAACTAGTTTATATATTATCATAAATTTTATTAATCATTTTATCTTTAAAACCTTCAATTTATTATAAATCATCTTTTGTAATATTAATAAATTTATTAATAGAATTTATACCTAATAAAATCATTTTTTCTACTATTTTTTCATCTAAATTTTTTATATCTAGAACATTTATAAAATGAACTAATTTTTTAATTTTATTTTATATTGTATTTTTTTATATTACAATTATATCAACACCTGTTTTATTCCATTTCCATTTTATATCTAATGGCATTAATGGATATTAAGATTATTTAATTATTTTATTAATTTTAGGTATAACATCACCACTTCTTATAATTTCTAATTAAGTATCTTTTCCAATTTTATTATCATAAATATATTTAGCATTATTTCCAGTTACAGCTTTTATAATAATACCATTAATAGTAATAGGTTCAATTAATATTCTTGGTTTTATATAATTATCTTTTGATATATTCCAGTCTATATCAATAACTTTAGATATTTTACTTTCATTTAATTCTGTATTTTTAAATGCAAAACCATATTCAGGATTATTTTTAGTATTTCTTTTTATTTAATCATTATTAAATATAACTATTCCATCTATAACATATTCTGAATTTTATTTTCTATCTATTAAAAATTATGTTAAATCTTATTTATTTAATTATTTTTATTATATTATTTTATTATACACTGTTTTAAATCCAAGTTTTTTTAATTTTTATAATTAATCATATATTACACTCCAAGGTTTAATACATTCATATGCTACAAATTCTAAATATTTTATTTTTTCAATATCAATATTTTTTTAATTAATTAATCCAGCAGCTTAACTTCTAGCATCTGATAAATTATCATATTTTAAACTCATCTATTCAAAATTATTTTTATTTATAATTAATTCACCTCTTATAACAATATCTTAATTTATTAAAGGTAAATTTAAATATGATATTAAATGAGATATATCAGTTCCATTAATTCCATCTCCTCTTTTATATAATTTTATTTAATTATTTTCATATTATAATAAAGCAGACATTCCATCTAATTTATCACTTAATACATATTATTATACATTATTTTATTTAATCCATTTTTATATATCTTCATCTGTTTTAAGTTTATCTAAACTTCCCATATTATAAGGTAATTTAATTTTATTTTATTTCTTATTAATTGATCCTATCTATTTTAAAATTTTTTTTTTTTGATCATTTTATTTAATATAATCAATTATAAGATCAAAATATTAATCAGTTGTTAAATTATTATTTAAATAATAAGAATCAGATAAATATTATAATAATTTAATAATATCATTTATTGTATTATTTTCTAAATAATAAAAAGGATCTTTGTTAAATTATTAAACTTGTTTATCCATTGTAATAAAATATTATTATAAATAAAAGTTTAAATAATATTATTTTCAATTTTAAAAAATTGAATTTATTATTATTTAAATATATAGTATGATTATATTATACAAAAAATATAATAAATAATGAATAATTAAAATAATCTCTTAAATTTTATTAAATAAATATTAAAACAAGATAATGTTAATTAAATATTAAATTAATATGATAATTATTAATAAAGAGGTTATATATATGAAAGTATATGGAATATTATTATTAAATTTGGTATGACTGATTAATTTCCTAATAATTAATATAATCATTTAATTGGTAATTTTAATAATAATAATTTACTAAAATTAGATGATATTTATAATTATTTAATAAATTCAAATATTATAAGTGGTAATTCATCTGGAGTATCAGATATTACATTATAAAATAAATTAAATTAATAATATATATTTATATCATGTAAATATTATCAAAATGAGAAGAAAATAAAATAGTATGATATACAAGATATATTATAAATAATATAATATAACAATTATTAAAATTATTAAATATATTTATTAGTTAATAGTAAATAAGATATATTAAAAATAATTTCTAATTCATAAAAATCAAGTAAATATATAACATATAATATAACAGAAAATAATATATTAGATATTAATGATTTAGAAAAATATTTTTAAAGATTTAAATAATAATTTAAAAATATAGATGAAAAATAATATAATGATATTTTTGGTAAGAATAAATAATTTTTATAATTAAAATTTCATTAAGAATTACTAACTAATAATATAGTTAATTTAATTTTTAATTAAAATAAAATAATTTTAATAGCAGCTAAACCAAGATCAGGTAAAACATATATTGTAGCAGGAATAATTAAAAAATTATAATTTAAAAATATATTAATAATAACACCAGCACCAAATGAAACAATATCATAATTTACTAATGATTTATTTTTAAAATTTACTGATTTTAATGAATATACAACATAACATATTTAATCATCATAATAATTAAATAAAATAATAGTATATAATAAAAATATTATAATAATATCAAAATAATTATTATAAAAACATGTTAAAGAAAATAAAAATAATAAATTATATAATCTTAAAATAGATTTACTAATATTTGATGAAAATCACTTTACTGGAACAACATAGTTATCTAAAGATATTGTTAATTCTTATAATTATAAAAATTATACTGTAAATATATTTTTATCTGCTACATATAATAAACCATTAAATGAATGGAATATAAAAAAAGAATGTTAATTATATTATGATATAGAAGATGAATAATATATTAAAAATAACAAGTTTGATTAATTAATATTAAAACATGGAGAATAAACATAAATATTATTAGAAAAATATGATAAAAATGAATTAATAAAAGAATATAAAAAATATCCTGATTTGGTATTAATATCTAATTTATTTGATTAAGAAAGATATGAAATAATAAAAAATAATATAAAAGATACTAATTATGGATTTAGTTTCGATGCTTTATTTAGTTTAAGTTAAAATAAATAATAATTTTAAAATCCTAATGAAGTAAAATTAATATTAAGATATATATCTGGTTCATAAAAAGAAATAGATTTTAAAAATGGAGATAATAGTATATTTAATATAATAAAATAAAAATGTATATTAAATAATTCAAGATTACCATTTACATAATTGTGGTTTTTACCTGTTATGAATATTAATGAAATATCGATATGTTTATAAGAATTAATGAATTAAGATATTGTATTAAAAAATTATAATATAATAAATGTAAATTCTAAAGTTGATATATATGATATTAAATAATATATCAATAAATGTGAATAATAAACAAAATAATAATGTAAAAATGGTTTAATTATTTTAGCTGGAAACATGTTAACATTAGGTATATCTTTGAATAATTGTGATGTAGTTATGTTATTAAATAATAGTTTATCATAGGATAAAATAATGTAATAATCATATAGATGTATGACAGAAAGTGAAAATAAAATATATGGTTTTGTAGTAGATATGAATATAAGTAGAATATTAAATACTTGTATTACATATAATATTCATAATTGTAAAGAATAAAATTTAGAATAAAAATTATAATATTTAATATAAAGTAATTTAATAAATATTGAATGTGGATATTTTAATAATAAATATTTAGATAGTAATATTATAATAAATAAATTATTATAAATATGGAAATAAGATCCATTGAATAATTTAAAGTTTTTAATGAAAAAATTAGATAATTAAATGGAAATATTTGATAATGAAACATAAAATTAATTAAATAAATTATTTTGTAAAAATATTAATATTAATAATAATATCAAATTTGATTTTAAAAATGATGATTAAGATTATGATGAATAAAATATATAAAATGGAATATAATAAATTAATTGTGAAAAAGATGATAGTGAAAAAGATGATAATGAACAAACTAAAATATTAATATCATTTAATAGAGATATATTACCTAATGTGATACCATTAATATGTATATTAACAGTTAATGATAATAATGAAAATTTTATAAATATAATGGATTATATATCAAAAAATAAAGATTTAATTGAAATATTTGAAGATTAATCATTTATATGGTGGAATAATAAAAATATATTTAATTTTATAAAGAATATAATAAATAAATACTATTAAGACAATAATGATATATAAGATATATTAACAAGTTTAAAAATGAGTATGAAATCATTAATAGATTAACCTATATAATTATTAGAATTTATTGATAGTTGTTTGAAACCTAAACAAGTAGAAAAAAAAAAATTTGGGGAAGTATTTACACCAATGATTATAGTTAATGAAATGTTAGATAAATTACCATAACAAGTTTGGTATAATAAAGATTTAAAATGGTTTGATCCTGCTAATGGGATGGGAAATTATCCTATTGCTATATATTTAAGATTAATAAATACATTAAAAAATTAAATACCAAATGAAGATGAAAGAAAAAAACATATATTATAAAATATGTTATTTATGGGCGAATTAAATAAGAAAAATGTTTATATATCAAAATAAATATTTGATATACAAGATATATATAAATTAAATATTTATGAAGGAAATACATTAGAATTAGATATAAAAAAATAATGGAATATAGATAAATTTGATATAATAATAGGAAATCCTCCTTATAATGAAGAATTTAATAAAGGTGGAGCTTAACCATTATATAATAAATTTATTGAATATTACATAGATAAATGTAATATATTAACTTTTATTATACCAAGTAGATGGTTTGTTGGAGGTAAAGGATTAGATAATTTTAGAAAAATGATGTTAAATAGAAAAGATATATAATTAATAAAACATTTTGAAGATTCATAAAATATATTTGGTAATGGTGTATAAATAGCTGGTGGAGTAAATTATTTTATAAAAGATATAAAATATAATGGATTATGTAATTTTAATGGTTAAGATATATAATTAAATAAATATGATATATTAATAGGTAGTTAATATTATAAAATTTTAGATAAGATAATATAATATTAAAATATAGAAAAATTATATATTGGTAGATATTTTAATATAGAAACAAATGATAAAAGATTATTAAATTAAGATTAATATAATATTTAATAAGATAAAAGTTAATATTTAAAATGTTATGTATCATAATAAAAAGGTTTTATTAAATATATTAATAAATAATATATTAAAAAAGAATATTAATTTTATAAAGTAATTACATCTAGAGCTTCTTATGTAAATGGTGGATTAGGAAATATATTTATAGGATAAAATAATGATATACATAGTGGAAGTTACATATCATTTTAATTAGATACTTTATAATAAGCTTAATCATTATAAAGTTATTTATAATGTAAGATAACTAATGTTTTATTTTCTTTAAGAAAAATATCACAAGATAACAGTGTATAAACTTGTAAATGGATTCCAATTGTACCATTAGATAGAATTTGGACAGATAAATAAATATAATAGTATTTATAATTAGATTAAGATGATATATAATTATTATTAAATAAGAAATTATAAGGATATAAAAAAAAAATATAAATTTATCCATTATAAAATTAAATAAATTATGATGATGAAATGAAATATTTAAATAATATTAAATATTGATTTTTTATATTTTATAAATATTTATTTTTTTTAAATTCAAATATTTATTTATATATATTAATGACTTGTTTTTGGGATGGATTGATTAATGGTTTATATACTAATATCAAACCTACTGTTTCTACATTTATTCAATATTTAAAAGATAATAACACATTAGGATATAATGTAAATTGTAATAATTATATTTTATCTATTAAATTTCTATATGAATGTCGTGATGCTATTAATGATTATGATATTAATACTAGTTAGAATGGATATTTATGTTCAACTTGTGATCCATTTTTAATTTTATATAGCTAGTTATTCAATGTAAATATAGTTCATAAATATAATAATAATGAAATAATATATAATAATTATAATAATATAAATAATAAAATTGTATATTTTGAATCGAATACAGGTCATTTTTGGTTTATTAAATGATACTTAAGGACTAGTTGAGTATTATATATTATAAATTAATATATAGAATAAAAAATATAAAAAAATGTAAAATAAATAAAATATAAAAGATAAATATATAGTCTTAGATATAGAAACAACTGGATTATAAAAAGATTGTTTAATTATATAAATAGCATATTGTATTTATAATATTGTAGATCATACATTAATAAAATAGTAAAATATTTTAATAAATAATAACATTACTTAATAAGACTATGATGGATTATATAATAAAAATGGATATTAATTTGTTATAGATTTTAAAAAATATTCATATTAATAAATAATAAAAGAAGGATAATAATTATAACATGTATTATAAAATTTATAAAATGATATGAATAAATGTTAATTTATTATTGGACATAATATTAAAAATTTTGATATTAATAAATTAATTATCTAATTTGATAAATTTTAAATTTAATATAAATTTCCTATAATATTAGATAATTAGTATATGAGTAAAAATTATGTTAATTTAAAAGATAAATAAAATAGAATTAAATTTCCATCTGTATCTGAATTATATATTAAATTATTTTAATAACATCCAGATAAATATAAATAACATGATGCTCTATATGATATATAAATTGAACATTAATCATTTGTTAAACTTGTTGAATTAAATTTAGTTAGAGAATTTTCAGCATAATAATAGTATTTATCTAATGAAAATATAAAAAATGAATCTAATGAATAAAATGAAAATATAAAAAATGAAAATATAAAAAATGAAAATATAAAAGATGATTCTAATGAAAATATAAAAGATAATTCAATATAAAATAATTTAATAATATCATTAGAATAATAATAAATTTTAGAATAAATAAATAAAGATAAAAATATAATAGTAAATGCTGTTCCAGGATCAGGAAAAACAACAACAAGTATATTTATAGCATAATAATTTAAAGA
>Ga0214919_10007154_pt1 | contig 15142 bp, 13 predicted proteins | sample LL1503_MetaG_FD_177994 | JGI IMG/M metagenome (GOLD analysis project Ga0214919, IMG submission 177994) | Freshwater microbial communities from Lake Lanier, Atlanta, Georgia, United States - LL-1503 | ecosystem: Environmental > Aquatic > Freshwater > Lake | place: USA: Georgia | collected... | reverse complement strand
CCACCTTGATTTGGTCTATTGTGTATAGTTTGTGATTTTATATCATTATTATGTTGTTTATAAGCAGACTCATAACTCATGTCTCCGTATTTTGAACCGCCTGTTCCCATGTATTCAAAATTAGTTGTATCACGTTGTGTCAAATCCATCGGAGTATAGTTATTCACATAATTTCCCTCTTTTTGATTATTGATATTAAAAGTAGGAGAATACAAGGTCGTCTCTTTGATAGTAGTATTAGTAGTATCATTCGGATTTTTATAATAACCCTCTGGAACAGAAGACCCTGCATCCCCGTATACTCTAACATTATCAATAGTCTCTTCTTTTCTAGTGGGTTTTAGAATATCTAATAAGGGTGCAATAACTGCATTAATCGCACCGTTAAAAGCGGCTCCTAAATTTTCTGGTTGTTTTATTGTGCTTCTGTTATTATTATAATTAATATGACTTTTTATTCTTTTATCACCAATCGCTACGGGTTCGCCGCCTTTAGAATGAGAATGAGGAACATCAAGGGTAGATGTTTTTACACGTTTGGACGCTTGATAATTGGATGGAACATATCCGGCTTGTCTATCTGGCTGTCCTGCAGGTCCGGTGTAATTAATTACACAATCATCGCGCTTGATAATTCCCATTTCTTGAATAGACCTTAATGTTTCTCCTTTTTCAGCTCCCGTTGTTGTAAGCCATCTTTCTTGATTGTTAATATAAAAAGTATCGGGATGTTGCTTTTCAACACGTCCAATCAACCCTAGATTTTTAATAACCGCGTTTGCAGGTCCTTCATGGTCTTTTAGTTCATATACCAATTTCGGATTTGTGTCCACTCTTAATTGGTCTACTGTGTATGGCAACCATTTATCACGTGCTTCCATACCAGAATTAAACCCGCCGCTACCTGCTTTTGAATAACCGTCATTCAATCCAGGTCCTACATATTCGCTATCAAACGGTTTTACGTTATTGCTTTTCATTCCAGGATTCACGCGAGATTGATAAAAATCACTTTGGTTAGGCATACCGTAAGCCCATTGAACATTATCTTCTGGTTTAAACAACGGAGCTTGTTCTGTTTTTTTAATTATTTGAGAACCAGTACCACTCATATTATCTAAAATAGATTCATTCGTATTTACATGATATGTATTTCCTTTTACTTTTCCACCATTAAAAGGAATCATATTGTTATGTTTAAATTGGTCTGTTTGAAGATAATTTCCGGTTAAAGAATATATTTGAGGTAAATTGTTTCCAACAGCATTTCCTTCATTTGACCTTTTTTCATAAACATTCTGGTTAAAATACTTGTCGGTCGCAACATTCGGATTCGGATATTCATGAACTGTATCCACGAGCTGATTTAGGTTGGTTACTGGAAAATTTTGCGGAGGAATAACCGTATTTGGTAAATAGTTCGTTTTTTTTCCCATATTTTCAAAAGTTTCCTTTTTTTTTTCTTTACAAGTATTTGATTGCTGATTTGATATTATATACATTCCTCCTAAGGCTAAAAAAGGGATGGCTAATTCCATAATTATATATATAAATTATTATATTTTTCTTTTCTTTATTTTTTTCTTTAATTATTTTTGACTGCTTCACATGATTTTTGTGTGCTGCATGTATTTGGGCCTCCTACATATCTCCCTTTGATCGCATTCGTAGGAAGCTGAACATTCCCTTCTGTTATCACACAATCACGTGTAGGTGTAAAATAATCTTTTTCTAAAATTCGCGTATTTAAATTATTCAAAAAAGGCATACATGTATTTTCTTGAGGATTTAATGGAGGATAGTACCAATCTACTTGTTCGCTGTCTCTCACCATCCATGCAGGAGCGATTGCTCTAGATTGCTCTGTAAATAACTTGTTATTGTTTGGATAAGAAACCGCTTTATTTGGAACATTATATGCGGAGTATTCATCTTTTCCTAAACAATCTCTACTTAAAAACCGATTCACGCTAAAGAGGTCACTTTCCAAATCCACCGGATTTGTTCTTAAATTAGCCCCCCATTTTTGAATAATAATTTGAGGGTCTTCTATATAACCAGGCATAGCCCCATTTCCAGGAACATTCAGTATCCATCTACCAGGGTCAGTTTGTTGTTGCAATTGTTTTTTTACTCTACAATCATCATAATAAAATCTAGTGAATGACATATTCTATATTATTCTATATAAATAATATATTTTATTTGTAATATATATTATTCACATTTAATGTTCAATTTTGTAAATATTTTGTATAATAATTATAAGCAGTTAAATCTTGTACTTCATTACAATTGTGTGAATGAAATGATTGAAGAATGTTTTCTTCCTTATTAACAAAATCTGCATAGCCACGGCTTCTTATATGTATAAATTCTTCAAGTGTCTTTGTTTTGTAATGATTTATTTGAATAACACTTAAATCTATGTTTGGGTTCCATGGACTATTAATAATAGTACCATTTGTAGATTTTATATGACCATAAGTTACGAAAACATGATGCATCGTGTTATATGATTTAAAATAATTTTTATTAAATAACGTTTTTACATGTTGATCTCCATATTGTTGACACAAAGTAAATCTTTTCATTAATGGTTCATCTGTATATGTTTGTTTTCCAGAATCACCAAAAAAACGCCAATTAATTCCAATTCCAACACAATCATCTTTTATATATTCATTAATAAATTCCTTTATATTATTATGTTTTTTTAGAACAATAAATTCATCACAATCTAAATTTATTACATGTGTAATACTATCTTTTGGCATAAGGTTTTTCCTAAAACAATCCATGGTTGTATATTGTAGCCCTTTACCTGGGTATGGTATTACGTAGACATTATTTATATCTTTTAATATGTTTTCGTATGTAGGTGTATCTTCATTATCATATATGTATATCATATCAAAACCAATCGATAAATGATACTTTACAAATTCTCTAATATAATTATGCTCCAATTTAGCTATACAACAAATAACTGGTTTTATATTATCCATTATACATAAAATATACATAATAATAACCACAAATAATATAATTTTAAGATAAGAAATAATACGTAAAATAAATTATATAAATAAATTATTCTATTAGTCTGTTTCCCATATTTTCTGGGGTTTTTTTGGTTTATACTCTAAATTACAAATGTTTGAGGGTTCTTTATAAAGTAAAGTTGGTGTTTCTCGATAATTATACATATTAATAATTTCTTGAACCGCTCGACTTCTTTCAATATCCGCTGTCTCAAATTCAATCAATTGAATAGTGTCTTTATTTGTCATTTGTGTTTGATAAGCCTTGTATTTTGTAATAAAATCTTGTAAACCATTATCATGTATTTGTCTATCTGTTTGTTTTAAATCTCCTGTAATAACCATTCTACTGTTTTCGCCTAATCTAGATGTCAACATTTTCATTTGATTCGGAGAACTGTTTTGCATTTCATCTGCGATAATAAAAGAATTTTTGAAGGTTCTTCCTCTCATAAAAGCCAAAGGAGATATTTCAATAATGTTATTATACAACATACTATTTAATTCTGTTTTTGAAATATGTTCTAAAAAAATATCAAAAATAGGTCGAGTCCACGGATCCATTTTTTTTAAAATATCTCCTGGTAAAAATCCCAACTCCTCTTCAACGGTTACCAAAGGTCTGGTAACAACAATTTTATCAATATTTCCATATTGTAACTCGTGAATAGCTTTAATACATCCAAACATCGTTTTCCCTGTCCCTGCAGGACCAATAGATATAATAATATTTGTATCTGGGTTATTTAAATATTCAACATATTTTTCTTGGTTTGCATTTTTGGGTGTATAAATGGAATGAAATTTTACTTTTTTTTCCTTTTTCATGTGAATCTTCAACCTAGTTGAAAAAAAAGAAATTTGTTTTGAAACATGATACAACTTTGTATTAAAAGACCAACTATGTTGAACCGCCATTAAACACCCAAAAGTAGAGATAAACTTCATAATAGTATTCATTCGTTATTTTTATATCATTAATAAAGAAATTATATTTCTATTTTACAAATATCCACTATTTTATATATTAAAATCAGGAATACTAAAACCCTCTCCAACTCTCGTATACTTGGCAATCTTTTTAGGATTTACTTTGTTCATAACAATATCTTCCGCTTCATAAACATTTCCATTTTTATCAATATAATAAATAATGCCTTGAATATCTTGAGCCCAAACTTCTATTTTTTGAACACTTTGATTGGTCTCATTTGTAGAAGATTCAAAAATACCATGCGGGGAACCTTTCATATGAGTTCCGCAGTATTCGCTCCCTTCTTTTCTTCTTCTGGTACACTGTTCTTCATTCGCTCTTTTTGCACAACATCTATCAAAGAATGGAACTACATTTTTAACTCGTTTTCTTTTCACCAAGTCGTCTTTTCCAAAAGTTAAACGGTCATAATCGTATATATACTGAATCAACTTATTTACCTCTTCTACTTTATTTACATTCAATTCTGCCGCCTTGTCACGAATGCTATCTTTAAAAGTGGTAATATATGACTCTACTTTTTTGTTTAAACGTTTTTCCATCTTTGTATATACTACTTCATCATATCTTTAGTTCAATTTTTTAATATATTCAAAAACAAACTTAAAGATGAATCAAACAATATCCGGGTAATTATTCGGTATAAGCATGATAAGCGCAATAATAAATATATAAAATAACATATACACACCATATACGTTTTCACCTATTCCATAAAATTGTAGTATTTTACTTACACTATAAAATACTAAAACTGATACACCAATCAAAGTAGTTGTGCTTGATAAAGACATTAGGATATATACTGAAAATAAAAAAAATCATTCATTATGTCTCATTACGTTTGTACTCATATAAGATTCCTATAGAATATTGTATTCCTTATCTTCATCAAAAGGTTCATCATTTGAAATATTGCTATAATCTATATAGTGATAACTTAAAGGATGCTGTTGGTTATAATTTTTTAATATATAACTAAAGCCCTCTTTCAATTGGGTTCCGTTAATTATAATATTTGGTAAAACCACGCTGTCGTAGTCAGCGTTCCAATTTCCGTCATAATCTGTAATACGATTTGTAAGTTGTTCATACAATTTTTCAAGATGATTACTATTCAACATTTTATCTCTCTTTATTTCCGACATATCTACTTCGTCCAATACATGATTTAGTTTTAAAGTCATTTTTCCTAAAAAAACAGCAAACCGAACAACTCCCCATTTTTTTCCTTTATCTGTCTTTTGCCAACCATGATAAATGGCATTTTTATAATTTGTTAAATAATAGTAAGGTCCCATAACAGACTGATTATCTGATTTTGTCACACCAAACACATAAGTAAAGTTTAATTTTGATACTTCTTTCCCTACATAAGCTGAAACAGGTATTTCGTATTTTGTATTTGCGTTGTACAAAAACATGTATTCTTTATTTTCAACAAAAAAATCCCTTACAAAAGGACTTATTTTTATATTACACAAATGTCCAACATTTACCATCTCATCTATTAACGCCATCCACAAATGATTTTTACTATATACATCATAAATATCTAATTTACATTTTGTCAAATCAACAAAAAGAAAAGTATTTGAATTTATTTCAACCAGACCTTGTATAATAATGTTATCTTTGTTCGTTGTAATCAATTTAGTAAACAGTAAAAATTGAATATACTCAATAATACTATCTACAAATATTTCGTTTAATACAAATTTATTTGAAAAGGGAATAGAAGGAAATTCTAGTTGGTTAGTTTTATTTTTCTGTAACAAAAAGGTCAAGAACGGATTATAACAACTCGAAAAAACTTGGTATAAACACAAATGAATTTTTTGATTTGGTGTAATCTTTCGTAAATAAAAAGAAACGTCCTCAGGCGTTCTGCATAAATTATTTATTGCGTTGTATTGATACTCTAATTCAAGTTCCATAACATATATATTAAAATCGTATTTATATAATATTTTTTGTATTATATAAATCAATTCTGAAATATCTATTTATCTATTCGCTTAATCACTTCTTTCACTTGTTCTTCTCTGTTATCTAAAATATGTCTTGTTAATTGTTCTGCGGTTTGGTTATCGTCTTTATAATATTTTTGCAAAGCCGACAATAAAGATTTGCTGTTGATTGGCTTTTTAACTGTGCTTTTTTTGTATATTAAAGAACCACCATTTATATCAAAACAATCAATAGAATTCGTTTTCATTACCTGTAATAAATTTTGAGTTACGTTTTTTTTCTTGTTCTGTATTTCCTTTATTTGAGCTTTTAATTTGTTCATTTCTGTATCCATAGTAATCCATTCTTTAATATTTGAAACTAACTGTTCTTTTGTCTCCATAAAGTTATTATAAAACATAATTTTGTATTTAAATTATATTTATATATATTGCAATTCATCCAATTATAAAAAATGAAAAACAAACATTAGAAAATTTGTTTTCCTAATTTTTCTCTAGGTAATGACGCTTACATAGTTCATCTTGAAAAATTTTACACCTACATGTTGAACCCTTATTAATTCCCGTTTTTAATACATGTTTACAACGAGTAAATTGTAGGTCATGTTTCTCATTCGGCGTCTCCGGTGTCTCCGGTGTCTCATTCAATTCCTTTTCAATAGTGATATCTGAAATAATAACATTCTTGTTTTCATGTTGTTTCTTTTTTATTATTGACAGAGGGTATTTCGCATGTTCTTTTGAATGCTTTTCTATTTTATCTTCTAGCTTGTTCAATTTATTTTCTATCTTGTTCATTTTATCTTCCATCATCTTTTTCATTTTATCTTTTTCTTTTTTCATTTTATCTTCTTCTTTTTTCTTCTTCTCTTCTTCTTTTTTCTTTTTCTCTTCTTCTTTATTGTTAATTATATCTTGTTTATATTTAGATATCATACATTTTGTATGCTTATAACAATAATAATTATTGTCGTATTTAAACTGATTACCAGATAAAAAACATAAAATATATTTTTGATTACTTTCGCTTTCTTCTTCATTCGAATTATAATCGCTATTTAATCTTTTATAATTGCAACGATAATAATTTGAACTTGGTAAATAATGAGAATAAAAATTAACTCCATTCATTTTTTCAAAACTCATATCTTCGTAATAGGGTAACATTTCTGTTTGTTTATTTCTACAAAAAGGACATCTTATCTGATTAAGATGTAATTTGTTAGTAGATTCCATTTTATTGAATTTTAATTTATGATGCATAATATCTTTAAACAAAGGTTCATAATTAAATTTATGTCCACACACCATAGTAACAAAACGGTCTGTTAATTTCTCTCTAGTAATTAAACAACACGAATCATCCTCCTCTGTTTTTTCTTGATTTTCAACAGTATCCAACGATTTGTATAATTCAGAAAAAAAATCAATATTATCTTCTGTAGTATAATTCTTCATTCATTATATTTGTGATTTATCTTTATATTTATTATATTTATTAGAATATATAATAAATGGCTGGTCCAGAAATCTGGGGTCCTCCTGTATGGTGCTTATTTCATACATTAGCAGAAAAGGTCAACGAAGATGAATTTAAAAAATTATTTCCACAAATGTTTCATTTTGTTACAAGAATATCTGCTTATTTACCGTGTCCCGATTGTGCCAATCACGCAACTCAACATTTTTCTAAAATAAAACCTCAGCAAATTACTTGTAAGAAAGATTTTAAAAATATGCTTTATATTTTTCATAACATGGTAAATACTAGAAAAAAAAAGCCACTATACAATTATGCAGATATGGAAAAATACAAAAATATGAATATTGTTCAAGTATATAATCGTTTTACAAGTGTATACCACACAAAAGGAAATATGCAAATGTTATCTGATTCTTTTCAAAGACAATTTATTGTAAAAGATTTTAGGAAATGGATGTTAAACAACATGCAGCATTTTCAATAAACTTATCTACTTAACCCGAAATTAATTCTCCATTTTTGTAAACCTGACACTTGAATGTTTGTTTGCTTGGCATACTACATGTCTCGCTATTACTTACAACTTCGTTGTAAAACAAATATTTAGAAGAACCACCTGTATACATTAAAAGAACAATCAACGCACTAAGAGAAAATCCAGAAAGAACATTCAAAAACAGTTCAGTCATACTAGTGATACATTTATTAGACGTTTTGATTGACATATCAAATATAAAATAAGTAATTAAAGAAGCAACTATCCAAAAATTGGTTTCTCCGTTCACAAACATCGGTAAGAATAAATACATCATCGTGAAAGCAAATACAAAAGCACTAAAAGTTGCATTTCCATAAGGGGTGTATTGAACCGAATTACAAATATTAGATGCGTTTGTATTGTCGCATGCGCCGCTGAAAGAATAGAAAAATGTTCTTATTACTGAAACACCTAAAAGGAATCCTAAAAAGATTAAACCTTTGAAATTCTTGAAAATAAAAGACATGGAAACCATACCAATAGCAACAATAATAGGAGAAAAGAATGACAAAAAAACTACAATATTGTAGGGTTGAAATAGTTTTAAAGGAGTGTTGGATACTTGTGCTCCTGCATTTCTATTTGTAGAATTATTCATATTTATATTATTATAATAAAGTATTTTATTTCTGGTTTATTATAATATTTCTGATTTTTTATTTCTTGTTTCTGATTTTTTATTTCTTGTTTCTGATTTTTTATTTCTGATTATTCTGAAATACTCTTATCTATAATTAAATCAAACACTTCAAAAATAGTGCTTACACTATGAAATTTTATTCCCGAAACAACTTCTTTCTCTCTATACTTATCCATAAACATCTGAAAATCTTTTGTATTTTCTTTCGGATAAATAAATTCGGTAATTCCTGCGTCAATTCCGCCCAGTATTTTTTGTTCTAAACCTCCAATTTCTGTCAATTGATAATCAAAACTTGTCTCTCCCGTGATTCCAAAGTAATTTTTAATTTTTAAATTGTTTAGAATGCTGTAAATAATAACAGTAAACGCTGTTGTTGCCGATGGGCCATCTTTTGGAGTAGCACAATCCGGACAATGAATATGAATTCCAGACACTTTATTGTTATCATATTTTTCAATAATCTTACTTTGTACTTCCCGTGAAGTCAAATTCCAAGCGGTGGTTAAACTAACACTTACAGATTCTTTCATAACATCACCGAGAGAACCTGTTAATTTTAGTTCTAAAAATGTAGTAGACGGGAAAAATTTCACTTGTAAAGGCAAGACTCCTCCTTGACCTATACTATTTGCCCATAAAGCATTAATAACTCCAATTTCAGAATTCGCGTGAATTTTTTTTGATTTCATTTCGGGTTTATCTTTAAAATACTTATTTTTAATATCTTCCTTTGTTATTTTGATTGGTAAATCGCATGTAAAATGATTCTTTAAAATATCCAAATTAATTTCCCCTATAATTTCAAATAATATTTCTTTATATTTTCTTATACCAGGCTCATTTGTGTATTCTTGTATAATAAACTTGTAAACATCTTCTTCAATATCAAACATATTTTCTAGACCGAATTTCTTGGTAATTTCAGGCATTACAAAATGTTTGGAGATATGCACTTTTTCTTCTATCGTAAGATTTCCAAATTTAATTCTATGGATACGGTCTAATAATATTTTATCAATCAATTGTGCATCGTTATAAGAGAGAATAAATAAAGCCTTGGATAAATCTAAATCAATACCTGAAAAATACTTGTCTTGAAAACAATCGTTCTGAGTTTGGTCTAACAAATGTGTTAAAATACCTATAATCTCTTTTCCTTGCTCTGTTTTACTAATTTTATCCACTTCGTCAATCAAAATAATAGGATTCATACATTTTTTGTCCATTAGTATTTGAACAATCGAACCCCAGGTGGAACCCACATATGTATAGTTATGACCATGTAAGGTCGAGCCGTTTGATTCACCGCCTAATTGTATTAATGCAAAAGGACGATTCATACCGTCAGAATCTTTCAAAATATTAGACAACCCAACTTTGGCAAGAGTCGTTTTACCCACACCAGGCGGTCCTTCAAACCCGATACAATACCCGCTTTCTTTATCTCCATTTATCCATTGTCCGATGATTCTCTCAATCTGTTTTTTTGCATTTTTATGTCCATGAACAGAAGAATTCATAGTATCTGAAATGTGTGAAATAGACTTTTTGATTTCATTCAACTCATTATAAATGATATCTATTTGATTAATAATATGTTTGTTTTTTTTGCTAATGTTCTTATTTGTAACAAAATGTGATTTTATTTTTTCAATATATTTCACAATTTCAATACTTGAATAGGTTTCTTTTAAAGTATCTGGAAATATTTTATGAATATTATTTGATTTATAAAAGTCTTTAAATTTTGTTTTTATTCCATCCATAATATTCAGTATCGGTTCTTTGCGATATACACCAAATGGAATTTTCAATAAACCTTCTAAATATTGTCTCGCCTTTGTCCCAGAATCTTCTGATTTAGATTTTACCTCTTTTAATTTAATCATGGCCTTTTCTTTTATTGTTTCATCGCATTTCATTAAACATATTTGTTGCTCTAAAGGTATTTTACTTATATTTAAGTTTGTCAATTCATTTGTGTATTGCATGGTGTTTTTCATCGATTCAAAAAATTTTTTCTTAATGGACCAGGGAAAACTATTAAATATGGAAGTTTGTTCATGATTATCTATACTTCCGTTGACATCATTCGAGAGAAGGTCATATAATAAATAAGCTAAATATTGGTTCTCCGAATTATCGCAATTCATTAATAATTGTAACAACGTATTTCTTTTTATAAAAGTGTCTCCAGAAACAAATTCTTTGATTTTCTGAGACAATAAAAGTTGTTTATTTTTTTTCATTAAACTTATATAACCCGAAAATTGTTGATACAACTCGTGATGATTATAGATAAAATAATCTTTTAACATGAGTGTTTCCAAAAAATAGTGAAATTTATCATTTTTATTCAAAAATTCTTGAGGCATATTGTCATTTATTTGTTTATTTGCTTTTTGTATAAAAGGATTGTTACAAAAATGGATATTTACATCATCTACTATACCATAAATAATGAGTCCTTTATCAATCATAACGTTGTAAAAATATATTTTCATTCCATATACTCTTACATGAAAAGGAACATTTGTGTCATACATACTAAAACAAGTGAGGTTAGCTGTTTTTTTGTAAATAAAATCGTCATCTTTATCTTTTTTATCCTTTTTATCCTTGTCCTTTTTACTAAACACTTTGTATCCGGTTGGATGAAAATATTTTTGCAACAGTTCAAACTTTAAAGACTCCTCTTCGGTGTAGTGTAATTTATTGTTTCCAAAACAAATACATAACAAATCGTCTAAATTCATAGTTCCATAATTTTTTAACAAAACAGACAACTCGTTATTAATAATCTGCAGATGATTAACTATGTTATCAGAATCATGATTTATAAAAGATATGTCGTTTATTTTTTTGTTAATTTCTTCTAATTTATCGATACAAAGTGTGAGATCACTTATCGCTAAAATATCATGGTATTTATTTTGTTGAATGTGTAACAACGTTTTTTGTATTACATCTTTAAAAAAATTTATTTTTTTATCTATTAATAAATGAAAATCGTGTGTGTTTTTATCTTTTTCTTTATTTTCATTTACTATTTGTTTATCATTCATTTCTATCTATATAATATTATTTTAATATAAAATCGGAAAATTGAATACACAATCTTAACATTCGCTGTTTCATTAATATATTATTTTATCGTATTAAACGCATATTTAATATACATATAATGGGTATTCCTAGTTATTTTTCATATATCGTAAAAAATCATTCTTCTATTATTCAAAAATTTCAAACAGATATGCAAATAAATAATTTGTATTTAGATTGTAATTCTATTATATACGATATTGTAAATAGTAATTTGCAAAAGTTGGATGCAAATATCATTATTTCTTTGGTATTTCAAAAAATAGAACAGTATATTCGTCTGATAAAACCATCCGATAATATACTTATCGCGTTTGATGGTGTTGCGCCAGTTGCAAAATTAAAACAACAGAGAGAAAGAAGATACAAATCCTCTTATCAGAATCAAATCAGTAAATCTATTTTTAAAGATACGAAACCAGACCCATGGAATACAACCGCGATTACACCTGGGACTGAATTTATGGATAAATTAAATAAACAACTGGAAATCTTTTTTCGTAAGCCAGAGAAGTATGGCGCGAAAAAAATTATCTTGTCAGGAAGTAATGAATACGGAGAAGGCGAGCATAAAATATTTGATTATATTCGTCAAAATAAAGATTATCATAAAAATTCTGTGTCTATTATTTATGGTCTAGATGCAGATTTAATAATGCTTTGTATTAATCATTTACCTGTTCATCCAAAAATATATTTGTTTCGCGAAACGCCGCATTTTATACAATCTATTAATAGTGAATTAGAGCCGAATGAGAATTATGTAATGGATATTCCAGAATTAGCCAATATGATTACACAAGAGATGATGGTAAAGGATTCAGACTCGGACTCGGAGTCGGATTATAAAGGTATAAACCGAATTTATGATTATATATTTATTTGTTTTTTTCTAGGAAATGATTTTATGCCGCATTTCCCTTCTATTAATATTCGTACTGGTGGAGTAGATAAAATGATTAACGCTTACAAAGCAACTATTGGAAAAATGAATGGACTATTAACGGATGGTAAAAAAATCTACTGGAAAAATGTAAGGAAACTAGTAGATTTTTTAGCTAATTTAGAGGAGAAACATTTTATAGAAGAAATGACATTACGACAAAAGAGAGAAAGAAGACCGAAAAATTCGCAAGACCCAAAAGATATATTTGAATCTTTTAATTCTATTCCAACCCAACAGCGTGAAATTGAAAAATATATTAATCCTTCTCAATCCGATTGGGAAAAAAGATATTACGAATCGCTTTTTGGAATTGAAACCGAAGAATCTAAAAAAAAAATATGTATAAATTATTTAGAAGGGTTGGAATGGAACATTAAATATTATACCACAAATTGTCCAGATTGGAGATGGAGTTATCACTATCATTATCCTCCTTTATTAAAAGACTTGATTCATTATATTCCTTGTTTTGACAAAGAATTTGTCCCTAATAAACCTCCTTCTCCGGTGAATGAATTGGTACAATTATGTTATGTTATTCCGAGACAATCTTTGTATTTATTACCATTCAAATTAAAAAAATTACTGAATGATGAATGGTATAAAACAGACTGTGAATTCATTTGGGCTTTTTGTAGATATTTCTGGGAATCGCATGTAGACCTTCCAGAAATAGATATAGAAGAGTTGGAAAATGTAGTTAGCGTAAATAAATAAAGTTACCTATGTTTTCTTGTTCTAGATTTGATTTGTTTCATAGAATTTTTTATGGTTTTTTCGTGATAACCAAACTTTTTGTATATTTTTTTTATATACTTTTGTGTAAATATTTTACTTGGTGTTTTATTTTTTTCTGTTTCTTTTATGATAATTCTTATTTTGGGAACATAATTTGTAGGTAATTTGTTAATGTATTTAACCTTTTCGCTGTTGTTTGTATCTTTGTAATAAACTAATTCTTTATTCGTAATATTTAAAAATAACTGACCCGTTGTATTAACGATTCTGTCATTTGGATTTATATGTTTTAATCTGTTTATTAACGTTTTTTTATCTCTGTAAGGATGAAATCTGGGATCAATATTATAATAGTTTTTGTTTAACATCTTCAATATTTCATCGTACAAATTAATATCACACCTTTTTAGGTGTATTGTATTTTTTATTTCTTCTTCGGTAATTTTTTTCCTTAAAAAAGATGAAACCCCCTTTTTACCTTTGGTAAATCCTTCATTCGGTAAATTTATACCATGATTCGTAAATACTGTATTATTAACTATATTTCCTATAATGTATTTATTGTCTAGATTTTTTTCAATATGAAATATTTTATTTTTAAATATTGTTAATGTATGACCTTCTAATAAATACGAAGTATCATCCTTTTTCAATAATGTTTTAAAAAAATTTGTCTCGTTCGATTCAATCAACGCATTATACATTTTATTTTTCTTATTTCTCAGTTCTACACTTCTGTATCGGTGCGCATTTATAATTTCATTTCTATTTTTTCCATCATAAATATCTAAGGTAGAATTTACGATTCCGCAACCATTCTCGTTTAATCCTTCTATCCATCCATTTTTATTATCTCTTATATAAGCTAATTCTATTCCATTCACTATTTCATGAACTATCTCTATATTTGGTTTGTAGACCCTATCTCTATTTTTTGCCAATATTTTTTGTCCATTAATATTAACGTATAATATAACACACATCTTATATTGGTTACTAATATATACACGATATAATTATTTTACAAATATTTTAATTTATAATCTCCAAATAAAAAAACGAAGAATACAAAATAAATACAAAATAACATATTTTTTATAACTAAGTTAAAAAATACTCTATATTATAGTATAATGAACAAACAAATTATTAGCCATATTGAATCCAAAGACGCTTTTTTTCATTTGTTAGACCATAATCCGGGGTTAATTATTTTAAAATTAGGAGCTACATGGTGTGGACCATGTAAGAAAATAGAAAATGTGGTTCATGGATTTTTTGCCTCATCACCGGATGATGTTGTGTGTGGAGACATCGATATCGATGAAAGTTTTGAATTTTATGGGTTATTAAAAAGCAAAAAAATGGTGAATGGAATTCCGGTTATTTTGTGTTACAAAAAAGGTAATGAGACTTTTATTCCGGACGATTCTGTTACAGGTGCTGACCCTTTGGCACTAGACGCATTTTTTAAAAGATGTGGTGCAAATTTAATAGATGTAAAAAAGAGATTTCCGCCAAAAGAAAAAGATAGAAATATTCCAAAAATAAATTACACCGACCAAAAAGAAAAATGAGACAAAAACGCAGTTATGATTTGTATATTTTATAACTATGTTTCAAGTAATTTGTTAAATGTTCCTTTGTTATTTTCTTTTCTAAAATATTTGAAATTACA
>Ga0214919_10007153_pt1 | contig 15143 bp, 9 predicted proteins | sample LL1503_MetaG_FD_177994 | JGI IMG/M metagenome (GOLD analysis project Ga0214919, IMG submission 177994) | Freshwater microbial communities from Lake Lanier, Atlanta, Georgia, United States - LL-1503 | ecosystem: Environmental > Aquatic > Freshwater > Lake | place: USA: Georgia | collected 2015-03-15 | reverse complement strand
GTACGAGCAAACGCAATAACGTCTCTAATATTCGTCATTCCGGTTACAAACTGGATCATTCGTTCAAAACCTAAGCCAAATCCCGCATGAGGTACGGTTCCAAAACGTCTAGTATCTAAATACCAGCTCATTTCCTCTATCGGCACGTGCATCGACCTCATTCTTGCTTCTAACACTTCTAATCTCTCCTCACGTTGACTTCCTCCTACGATTTCACCAATACCTGGTGCTAAAATATCCATGGCCGCTACCGTTTCTTTGCCCGCTTCGCATCCATCGTTCATGCGCATATAAAATGCTTTGATTGCTGCAGGATATCCCGTTACAATCACGGGCTTTTTAAAGTGTTGTTCTACTAAATATCTTTCATGTTCACTTTGTAAATCAATACCCCACTTTACATCGTATTTAAATTTCTTTTTCTTGTAATGATTGCTATTTAATAAAATATCAATCGCTTCGGTATAAGTAATTCTTTCAAAATTATTATTTACAACCAAGTTTAATTTTTCAAGTAAGCCCAAGCCACTTCTTTTTTCGGTAGGTAATTGTTTTTCTTCTTCTGCCAAACGAGCATCTAAAAATGCTAAATCATCCGCATTGTTTTTCATTACATACTGAATCAAATATTGAATGAAAGATTCTGCCAAATTCATATTGTCTTCAATATCATGAAAGGCCATTTCGGGTTCAATCATCCAAAACTCTGCTAAATGTCGCGTGGTATTAGAATTTTCGGCGCGGAAGGTGGGACCAAAAGTATAAATCTCTGAAAACGCCATGGCGCCTAGCTCTCCTTCAAGTTGTCCACTCACCGTTAAGTTAGTGCTCTTACCAAAAAAGTCCTGCGTATAATCAATTTCACCTTGTTCATTTTTGGGAGCACCTTCCATAGGAAGTGTGGTAACACGAAACATTTCTCCAGCACCTTCCGCATCCGAACTTGTAATAATAGGTGTATGTAAATATACAAATCCGCGTTCGTTAAAAAATTGATGCACCGCAAAGGCTAGGGCATGTCTTATTCTAAATACTGATGCAAAAGTATTCGTGCGAAAACGTAAGTGCGCTTTCTCTCTTAAAAATTCTAGTGAATGTTTTTTAGGTTGTAAAGGATATTTTTCGGCGTCGCTGTCTCCTAAAATTTCAATGCTAGTCGCTTTTAATTCTACCGTTTGCCCCTTGCCTAAACTTTCTACCACCGTTCCCGTTACTTTTAAAGAGGCCCCTGTAGTGATTCTTTTTAAAATAGTTTCCTCAAATTCACCTAAGCTTGCTACGACTTGCAGGTTGGCATTGGTACTTCCGTCGTTTAAAGCAACAAATTGATTATTACGAAAGGTACGTACCCATCCCATGACCACTACTTCGGTACCCGTTGGGGTCCCGCTTAACAATTGCTTTATTTTTATTCGTTGGTTGAACATATATATTATTTCGAATGGCAAAGATAATCCGTTTCGAGGGCCCAACACCTCGATTTAGACACAAAAACGCATAAAAAATTGTTTTTTTATTAAAAAACTGCTTAACATTGCAGTAGAAACGAGCGAATCAATTCAATTACTTTCATCGCTCCTATCCATTTCCCGGTCAATTTATCCCGACCGAAATTTCAAAAAAGTTTCAAACCAGCTCAGATCTTTATTCGATTTTTAAATAAACTATAGTTACACGTGCAAGACAAAGACGAAAAACCAAAAAGGGGACGTAAACCCGTTGCTGCCGCCCCAGCTGCAAAAGCTGCGCCAGCCGATTCTAAAAAAGCTCCCGCTACCAAAAAACCAGCTGCTGCAAAAAAAGCAGAACCTGCAAAAGACAACAGCGAGGATGACAAAGCTTCTAAAATTGCGCAAGCATTGTTTGGAGATGAAAGCGCTGCTAGTGCCGAACCTACTCCAGAAGCTGGAGCCGAAACAACTACCACACAAAGCAATCAAGGAACCGCTCCTCAGGGACAAAATGGAGGGAATGGTCAGCAACAACCTCAAGGTCATCGCTATCCACAACCTCGCAAAGAACCCGTTTTTAATGTGGAGTTTGATGGTGCAATTGAATCCGAAGGGGTATTAGAAATGATGCCTGATGGTTATGGCTTTTTACGTTCTTCCGATTATAATTATTTATCTTCTCCCGATGACGTATATGTATCTCCTTCTCAAATAAAATTATTTGGATTAAAAACAGGTGACACCGTTCAAGGAACAGTGCGTCCTCCTAAAGAAGGTGAAAAATATTTTGCATTAACAAAGGTTGATTATGTCAATGGAAAGCGTCCGGATGAAATTCGCGATCGTATTCCTTTTGATTATTTAACTCCTTTGTTTCCTTTTGAAAAATTAAATTTATATACCACCTCTACCAATTATAGTACGCGTATCATGGATTTATTTACGCCTATTGGTAAAGGTCAAAGAGGTTTGATTGTGGCGCAACCTAAAGTGGGTAAAACCATGTTATTAAAGGAAGTGGCCAACGCGATTGCTGCAAATCATCCAGAATGTTATTTAATGGTGGTGTTAGTAGATGAGCGTCCGGAAGAGGTAACCGATGTAGAGCGTTCTGTGAAAGCAGAAGTAATCGCTTCTACTTTTGACGAACCTGCCGAAAAACACGTGAAGGTTTCTACTATGGCTTTGCAAAAAGCAAAACGTTTGGTAGAGTGCGGACACGATGTGGTTATTTTATTAGATTCTATTACGCGTTTAGCGCGTGCTCATAATACTGTTGCTCCAAGTTCGGGTAAAGTGTTGTCGGGTGGTGTAGAAGCCAACGCAATGCAAAAGCCAAAACAATTTTTTGGTGCAGCTCGTAAAATTGAAAACGGCGGATCCTTAACCATTTTAGCAACTGCGTTAATTGAAACGGGCTCTAAAATGGATGAAGTTATTTTTGAAGAGTTTAAGGGTACGGGTAATATGGAATTGGTATTAGATCGTCGTTTGGCAAACAAACGTATTTTCCCTGCGATAGATTTAGTAGGATCCAGCACACGTCGTGATGATTTATTGTTAGATAAAGATGTATTAGGAAGAATGAACATTCTTCGTTTATTCATCAACGATATGAACACCGACGAAGCGATGAATGAATTATTAAAACGTATGCGAGGCACTAAAGACAACGAAGAGTTTTTAGCCAGCATGAATAGATAATTAAAAAACCCTCTGAAAAATTCAGAGGGTTTTTTTTATTTTAAATCTTATAACCTTTGGAATGAAGCCCATAAAGGTTATTCTTTATTTACGTTATTTTTATTATTGTTTTTTCTTCGTGTCAGGCGCGATAGCGCCTTCTTCTTTAAAATAATTATTGTTCTCAATTTCTTCACGCACTTTATCGGGAACCAAATAACGTATCGTTATTCCATCTTTTCGATTGTTACGAATAAGTGTTGCAGATAATTGTAAAAGTGGTGCTTCTAAAAATAAAACCCTTGCGCCATAATCATTGCTAATATCAAATCCTTCGCGTCGATATACAATGAATTGATAATTTTTTACAAGGGTTTCAAAGTTTTTCCATTTAGGTAAATTTTGAAAACTATCTCCGCCCATGATCACCGAAAATTCGTGTTGCGGATATTTTTCTTGTAAATAAGTAAGCGTATCTATAGTGTAAGAGGGGCGAGGCAATGAAAATTCAATATCAGAAACCTTTAATTGCATGTCATCTTCTATGGCCAATTTTGCTAAATGCAAGCGATCGTATTCATTTAATAAACTTCCTTGGGGCTTGAGTGGATTTTGAGGAGACACCACCAACCAAACCTGTTTGAGGTCCGAATGATTGGCCACATAGCTGGCCACCATAAGGTGTCCATTATGTATGGGATTGAAAGAGCCAAAAAACAAACCTATCTTCATTTTGTTTAATTAGTTGATTATCAATTACTTGTGATAGATTCGGCACTAATTAGGATACTATCTGCCTCGTTCATGCGCAGGCTTAATTGATATCCTGCCACCGAAATAGATATAGGATCCCCCAATGGCGCTATTTGTTCTACCCGGATGGTTTCACCAGGTATACAGCCCATCTCCATTAATTTTAAAAAGATTTCATCGTTTTCAAAAGAATGAATCACCCCCGACTGCCCCATTTTTAATTCAGATAACTTCCTCATATATTATTACAAAGATAGTTTCCTTTTTTACACAAATAGTTACGAAATTTGGAGCAATAAAGTAGAACTTATGCTTAAGAACATCTCTTTCAATAAAGCCGACAAAAATACAACGCTCCCCAATCGAGTGGCGCTTAAGTCCTTTATTGAAAAGCAGTTAGGAAAGGAGGGGCTGAAGGTGGAGTGTCTGCAATATGTATTTTGTTCCGACAAATACTTACTAGATATTAATAAAACCTTTCTCAAGCATAATTACTATACCGATATCATCAGTTTTGACCTATCTGAACACAATGGGACGCTTATTGCAGATGTATATATAAGTATTGACCGAGTAAAAGAGAATGCCAAAACCCTAAAAGTACCTTATCAGCAAGAATTACTACGTGTGCTCTTCCACGGAGCCCTCCATTTTTGTGGATATAAGGACAAAAAACCGGCTGATGCAAAAAAAATGCGCTCCATGGAGGATAAATGGATCAAGTCCTACTTAAAAATGTTCCACGTGGAACGATCCAAATAAATTCAGAGCAAATCCTGGTAAAAAACTAAAGTGATGGCCCAAAACGTTCCACGTGGAACATTTTTTACTAAAACAAGAAATATCCGTACAAAAAGGGGGATAACTAACGGGGGGCTTGCCTAAAATTAATTTTATAAGATCCTCTTAAACAAAACAATTCCTAACGATTTGAATTGCTTGGTATTCAATACAGGCTTATCTTTGCAATCCTTATGTTTCCAAAATACAATGTCATAGTAGTAGGTGCTGGCCACGCAGGTTGTGAAGCGGCGGTAGCTGCAGCCAATATGGGCTCCAAGGTTTTATTGGTGACCATGAACATGCAGACTATTGCTCAAATGAGCTGTAATCCTGCGATGGGTGGTATTGCCAAGGGACAGATCGTAAGGGAAATTGATGCCATGGGCGGGTATAGCGGTATCGTAAGTGATTTAAGCACCATTCAATTTAGAATGCTTAATAAGAGTAAAGGACCTGCTATGTGGAGTCCACGTACTCAAAATGACCGTCATTTATTTGCCTCCAAATGGAGAGAGATGTTGGAAAATACCCCCAATGTAGATTTTTACCAGGATTCGGTACAAGAGTTAATTATTAAAAATAATAAGGCCTGCGGGGTAATCACGAGTTTAGGACACAAAATTGAGGCAGATGCCGTTGTTATTACAAGCGGAACCTTCTTAAATGGAATTATTCATATAGGTGAGAAGCAAATAGGCGGAGGTCGTGTGGCAGAAAAGTCAGCAACGGGTATCACCGAACAACTCGTTTCCTTTGGTTTAGAGTCTGATAGATTAAAAACAGGAACCCCCCCGAGGGTCGATGGACGTAGTTTAGACTATTCTAAGATGGAAATACAGGATGGGGACGAGGAAGTGGTGGGCTTTTCTTATTTAAATATTCCTAGGGTAAAGGCAAAGGATCAGCGTCCTTGTCATATTACTTATACGGATTCAAGGGTTCATGATATATTAAAGACAGGTTTTGACCGCAGCCCCATGTACCAGGGCCGAATAGAAGGAGTGGGTCCTAGATATTGTCCAAGTATTGAAGATAAAATCAATCGATTTGCAGATAGAGAGCGTCATCAGCTATTTGTAGAGCCCGAAGGATGGAACACCGTAGAAATTTATGTCAACGGATTTAGTACGAGTTTACCAGAAGAAGTACAATACGAAGCTCTTCGTATGGTTCCTGGTTTTGCCAATGCTCGCATGTTCCGTCCAGGATACGCCATTGAATACGACTATTTTCAGCCCACACAATTAACCTATACCCTTGAAACTAAGGCGATTGAGCATTTGTATTTCGCCGGACAAATCAATGGAACTACAGGATACGAGGAAGCGGCCTGTCAAGGCATTATGGCGGGGATAAATGCACATTTAAAAATTAACAACCAAGCTCCACTTATTTTGCAAAGGAGTGAGGCGTATATAGGGGTATTAATTGATGACTTGATTAGCAAAGGAACCGACGAGCCCTATCGCATGTTTACTTCACGTGCCGAGTTTAGAACTTTATTACGTCAGGACAACGCGGATTTAAGATTAACCGAATTGAGTTATAAATTAGGATTAGCTAAGGAGGAAAGGATGCGTCGTGTGGATGAAAAAAACAAACAAGTAAACGAAATTAAATCCATACTCAACAACGAATCTATTGAGCCTGAACTTATCAATGAATTTTTAGAAAGTATTGAATCAGCAACCATTTCAGAAAAACAAAAAGCTTCTAAACTTGTGCTGCGCCCTAATATCAGCTTACAACAAATTTTAGATCATACTCCAGATTTAAAAACAAAAGTAGCGGGTAACGATACCGAATGTTTGGAGCAGGCTGAAATTCAAATCAAGTATGAGCGATACATAGAGAAAGAAAAAGAAATTGTAGACCGCATGGCTGCATTAGAAAATAAATTAATACCTGTTCAATTTGATTACGATAAAGTAGCAGCACTTTCTATTGAAGCCCTACAAAAATTCAAAAAAATTCGCCCTCTTACATTAGGGCAAGCTAGCCGTATTAGCGGTGTAAATCCCAGCGATGTTCAAATACTCATGGTATATATGGGACGCTAGTCAGTAGGCATGTGCAATAAAAAGGCTTCATAATAAGCCAAACCTTTCATCAAAAATTCTCCGTTTTTCGTTTTTACACAACAAGTTTTTAGTAGCTTTAAAATCCTTCTGTTCAGAAGTATTTTTTAAACAACTAAATTCAGTCGCGTATGAAGCGGATCTTATCTTCTCTTCTGCTTGTTTGTGTCGTGATTTTGACACAGGCTCAGGAATCCTTTCCAATTAATGGAATAAGAGATGTTCGTAGTGGATTGTATGCATTCACCAATGCAACTATTATTCAAAACGAAACAACGAAAATTGAAAAGGCAACATTAATTATCAAACAAGGAAAAATTGTAGCGGTTGGAACAGGACTTTCGGTTCCTGCAGACGCTATAGTGATTGATTGTGCTGGTAAATTTATCTATCCTTCATTTATTGATGCATTAACTAGTTATGGATTACCTGCTGCACAACGCGGTCAAGGTGGTTTTAACTTTGGAGCACCTGCTCAATTTATTTCTAACAAGCCAGGAGCTTACAACTGGAACCAAGCGGTTCGTCCAGAAATAAATGCAGTAGATATTTTTACTGTAGATGAAAATGGCGCAAGCAGTTTTAGAGCGAATGGATTTGGAGCTGTGTTCACTCATGTGAAAGATGGTTTAGCGAGAGGAACCGGTGCTGTAGTAAGTTTAGCAACAGATGATAATCATAGAGCCATTTTAAAAACAAAAGCTGCTTCGGTATATTCTTTTGAAAAAGGAACTTCTACTCAATCTTATCCAAGTAGTTTAATGGGAAGCATTGCCGTATTGCGTCAATCTTATTTAGATGCAAAATGGTATTTAACAAAACCAGTAAGCGAAGGGGTAAATCTTTCTTTAGAAGCATGGAACAACAACCAAAGCATGCCTCAAATTTTTGCAACCGACGACAAGTGGAATGCGGTTCGTGCAGATAGAATTGGAGATGAGTTTGGAGTACAATATGTAATTAGAGGTGCTGACAATGGATACCAACGTATTGATGAAATTGCAAAAACAAAAGCGTCTTATATATTAGGTGTAGATTTTCCTGCCGCTATGGATGTGGAAGATCCTAATGATGCTCGTTTTGTTTCTTTAGCCGATATGAAACATTGGGAATTAGCTCCTACTAATCCCGGTGTGTTTGAAAAAGCAAATATTCCTTTTAGCTTAACGTCTGCAGATATGAAAGACGGTAAGCAATTTTTAGCGAATGTTAAAAAAGCAATTCAAAACGGTTTATCTGAAACCAAAGCTTTAGAAGCTTTAACTAAATCACCTGCAACTTTATTGGGCGTGTATGATCAAGTGGGTTCTATCGAAACCGGCAAGTGGGCTAATTTTATTATTACAACCGAACCCATTTTTAATACCAACTCAAAAATTATTGAAAACTGGGTACAAGGAAATAAATATGAAGTGAATGAAACAGAGTGGACAAACCTGGCTGGTAAATACACTTTAACCATAAACAATAATGGTACTAAAACAGATTATAATCTAGAATTGAAAAAAGACCTATCTGCTAACATTATTGGAACAGATACGCTAGCTGCGAAAATAACAGTGAGCGAGGCATTGGTTAAAATTAATTTTCCTACTAAAAAGGGGCGTGGCGCGGATCAACTTCGATTAAGTGGCGTGATTGCTGCTGGTGGCTGGTCTGGTGTAGGAACCGATGGTGCGGGAAATAAATCAACTTGGTCTGCTAGTTTTAAAAGTGCTTTAAACGCAACTACTGAAACAGCAAGAGGAGATTTTAGACGCGGTGGTCAAGATAGTTCGAGAAATGTTACTTCCAAAATAACTTATCCGTTTACAGGATTTGGAAATGAAGTCGTTCCTCAACAAGAAACTATTTTAATTAAAAACGCTACCGTTTGGACCAACGAAAAAGATGGTATTTTACAAAATACAGACGTATTAATTAAAGCAGGTAAAATTGCTAAAGTGGGAAAAAATATTTCTGATGCTACTGCTAAAGTGGTAGACGGTACTGGAAAACATTTGAGCGCCGGTGTGATTGACGAACACTCTCACATAGCATCTATGTCTACCAACGAAGGTGGTCAATCTGTAACTTCTGAAGTACGAATTGGAGATAACTTGAATCCAGAAGACGTAAACATTTATCGTCAATTAAGTGGCGGTGTAACAAGTTCACATATTTTACATGGTTCTGCAAACACGATTGGTGGACAAACTCAGTTAATTAAATTACGCTGGGGTGCTACCGACGAAGGTTTAAAATTTGCGGGTGCTGATGGATTTATCAAATTTGCATTGGGTGAAAACGTAAAGCGCACTACTAGCACAAATAACAATCGTTACCCTGATACAAGAATGGGTGTGGAAGAAGTATTAAACGATGCGTTTGATCGTGCAGTAGATTATCAAAGAAATCTAAAAGCAAATCCTAATGGACGTCGTGATTTAGAATTAGATGCATTAGTAGAAATTTTAAATAAGAAGCGTTTCATTACTTGTCACTCTTATGTACAACCTGAAATTACTTACACTATGCGTGTAGCTGAAAAATATGGTATTACCATTAATACTTTCACACACATATTGGATGGCTATAAGGTAGCAGACAAAATGAAAGCACACGGAGCAAATGTATCTACGTTCTCTGATTGGTTTATGTATAAAACAGAAGTACAAGACGCAATTGCGTATAATGCAGCAATCATGCAAAAAGTGGGATTAAACGTTTGTATTAATTCTGACGATGCCGAAATGGCGCGTAGATTAAATCAAGAAGCGGGCAAAACCGTAAAATATGGCGGAGTAAGTGAAGAAGACGCATTGAAAATGGTAACATTGAATCCAGCTAAAGCATTACATGTTGATAATAAAGTAGGAAGTATTAAAGTGGGTAAAGATGCGGATGTGGTTTTGTGGTCTGATAATCCATTAAGTATTTATGCGAAAGCAGAAAAAACAATCGTTGATGGTGTTGTCTATTTTGATAGAGAAAAAGACGCTGAAGCACGTAAAAAAATTACTGCAGAAAAATCTAGATTGGTTCAAAAAATGTTAGGCGACAAGCGTATGGGCATGCCAATGCGCGCTGCAACACCTAGCTTCCAAATATTATTAACCTGTGGTGATCACGAACACGAAGATCATATGGCCACTATTTACGAAAACGAAAACAATTAATTTATGCAAAAGAAATATGCTAGCTTATTAATATTATCCTTTGCATTGTTAGTAACAATGGCGAAGGCACAGGAAACAGTGTATCCTGCAGCCCCTCAAAAGGGGGCCACTGCAATCACACACGCTACGGTGCATGTAGGTAATGGCACTGTATTAAATGATGCTACTGTGGTGTTTGAAAAAGGAAAAATTACCGCAGTGGGCGTGGGTATTGCAATTCCAAAAGGCGCTACCGAAATTGATGGCACCGGAAAACAAGTATATCCGGGTCTTATTTTACCAAGCTCATTTTTGGGTTTGAAAGAAATTTCAAGCGGGGTTCGTGGTAGTAATGATTTACAAGAGATTGGTGAAAACAATGCCGACATTAGAAGTATTGTTTCTTATAATACTGATTCTAAAATAACGAACGTGTTGCGTGCTAATGGTATTTTATTAGCACATATCGCTCCCGAGGGTGAATTAATTGAAGGACGCTCTAGCGTGGTTCAATTAGATGCGTGGAATTATGAAGACGCAGAATATAAAGCCAATACGGGAATGTACATCACTATTCCATCTATGATGGCTCGTCGTGGAGGTCGTGGTGGATTCCGCGCAATGATGATGGGTGGCGGTGCTCCTGCTGATCCAGCAAAAGCGGCATTTGATAAAATTGAAATTATTAAAACCTTTTTTACACAAGCCAAAGCTTATTTACAAGAAAAAACACATGTTGCAAATAATTTGAAATTTGAAGCAACGCGTGCTTTATTTGAAGGCAAACAAAAATTATTTGTTCGCGCTAACGAAGTAAAACAAATGTTGGTTGGAATTGATTTAGGTAAAACATTTGGGTTTAGTGTTGTTATTGTGGGCGGTTCTGAAAGTTTTCAAATTGCAAATTTGTTAGCCGAAAATAAAATACCGGTAATATTAGATCAACAACATGCGCTTCCGGCTACCGAAGATGATGATGTGGATCAACCTTATAAAACACCAGCTCAATTAAACAAAGCGGGTGTGTTATTTGCATTGAACGATATGAGCGATAACAACAAACAAATCAATCTTAGCTTTAACGCAGGAACTGCCTCTACCTATGGTTTAACCAAAGAAGAAGCTTTAACCGCTATCACCCTTAACAGTGCTAAAATTTTGGGCGTTGATGATAAAACGGGTTCGGTAGAAGTGGGTAAGGATGCGAATATTATTGTAAGCCAAGGTGATATTTTAGATATGCGCGGCAATCAACTCACTCATGCGTTTATTCAAGGAAGATCTATTTCTCTTGACAACAAACAAAAGCAGTTATACGAGAGATATAAACATAAATATGGTATCAAATAGGTTTTGATTTCCTATAAATTTCTTTAAAATATAAAGTTTTAAACGGCCGCCTTCATCAGCGGCCGTTTTTTTGGGTATCTTAGCACCATGTCTAAAAAGCTATTTCTACTAGATGCATTGGCCTTGATTTATCGAGCCTATTATGCGCTTATACGTACGCCACGTATCACTTCTACCGGTATTAATACCAATGCTCAGTTTGGATTTACGAATACCCTATTAGAAATTATAAAAAAAGAAAACCCAACACATATTGCGGTTTGCTTTGATACGCACGCGCCTACCGAACGCCATATTGACTTTACAGATTATAAAGCAAATCGTCAAGAAGCTCCAGAGGATTTGATAGACTCTTTGCCACACATTAAAGCTATCATTGAGGGATTTAATATCCCCGTGATTGAATATGATGGGTATGAAGCAGATGATATAATTGGTACACTGGCTTGGCAAGCTGCCGACTTGGGATATGATGTGTATATGGTGACTCCGGACAAGGATTATGGACAATTATTAATACATCCCAATGTTTTTATTTGGAAACCACCGGCTTTTGGTAATAAAGAAGAAATTTTAACAGCACAAAAGATTTGTGAAAAGTGGGATATACAAAGAGTGGAACAGGTAGTAGATATGTTAGGATTAATGGGAGACGCATCAGATAATATTCCAGGTATTCCGGGGGTGGGTGAAAAAACTGCAGCAAAACTATTAAAGCAATACGACACGCTCGAAAATGTGTTAGCGAATGCGGATAAGATTACCGGTTCTATGGGCGAGAAAGTGCGCGCAGGTAAAGCATCGGCGATCATGAGTAAAAAATTGGCGACCATTATCACCAACGTGCCGGTTACATTTCATGAAGAGGACTTTAGATTGAAAGAAAAAAATATTTCAGCGCTTACTGAAATTTTTAATGAACTAGAATTTAAAACTTTAGGTAAAAGAATTTTAGGAAGCGAATTTGAGGTGGTTAATAAAGTAAATACTGAAGAGCAAACCGATTTATTTGGCAATGTCGTAAAAGCAAAGCCCGTTAAGTCTAAAATAATAGGTGCTGCGGTTTCGGGAGAATCAACAGGGAGGGGCGCTACAGAAGATAAAGAAGATGTGGATGAAAATAATAATGGTGATGAAAGTGATACTCCGGTATTGGTAGTCAATAAAAATATAAAAAACACAGAACATCATTATGAGTCGGTAGTGGGTGATGCAGCTATTGAAAAATTAGTAAAAATATTATTACAACAATCTGAGATTTGTATTGATACCGAAACAACCGGCATAGATGCAAATAATGTGGAGCTGGTGGGATTAAGTTTTTCATATAAAGCGCATGAGGGTTTTTATATTCCAGTAGCAAATGATGGAGATAGCAAAGAGGGTGCTAAACATATTTTAAGTTTATTTACAACACTTTTTGAAAAAACAGATATCGTTTGGATAGGTCAAAACTTGAAATATGATTTTTTAGTGTTGAAGTGGTATGGAGTAGAATTGAAAGGCAAAACCTTTGACACCATGTTAGCACACTATGTGATAGAGCCAGAAGGTAGGCGTAGCATAAATTTGCTCAGTGCACAATTTTTAGGCTATGAGCCAGTTGCTATTGAAACCATCATTGGAAAGAAAGGAAAAAACCAGGGAAGTATGCGAGATGCTTCCTTAGAACAAATAACCGAATATGCAGCAGAAGATGCAGACATTACCTTTCAATTAAAACAAACCATTGCTCCCTTAATTCAGAAAAAAGAGGTAACGCGCGTTTTTGAAGAAGTTGAAAATCCTTTAGTGCGCGTATTGGTAGATATGGAATATGAAGGTGTCAAAGTAGACAATCAATTTTTAAACGACTATAGTAAAGTATTGGATGTAGATGCCAAGCTAAGCGAAGAACGTGTGTATGAACAAGCGGGAGTTCGTTTTAATTTGGCTTCCCCCAAACAACTGGGTGAGGTTCTTTTTGATATTTTGAAATTAGATGCTAAGGCTAAAAAGACCAAAACGGGTCAATACGCAACAGGAGAAGACGTGTTACAAAAAATGGCAGCAAAGCATAAAATTGTGGATGACATTTTAAATTTTAGAGAACTCACTAAATTAAAATCTACTTATGTGGATGCCATCCCAGAATTAATTAATCCCAAAACAGGACGTATACATACTAGTTATGCGCAAGCAGTAGCGGTCACGGGTCGTTTAAGTAGTACCAATCCTAATTTACAAAACATTCCTATACGGTCCGAACGTGGTCGTGAAATTAGAAAAGCATTTGTACCAAGAGATCCAAGCAGAGTATTAGTGAGTGCGGATTATTCTCAAATTGAATTGCGCATTGTGGCCGCGATAAGTGGTGATCCAAATATGTGTGAGGCGTTTAAACTGGGCAAGGATATACACACTGCAACAGCAGCTAAGATTTATGGTATAGAAGAATCTGGTGTTACCAAAGAAATGCGTTACAAAGCAAAGAGCGTCAACTTTGGAATTATTTATGGACAAGGTGCTTTTGGATTAGCAGAAAATTTAGGCATCTCTCGTACCGAGGCCAAGGAAATAATTGATAACTATAAAAAAGAGTTTCCGAATATTCAATTATACATGGACCAACAAATTAATAACGCAAAAGAATTGGGTTTTGTAGAAACGCTCATGGGGCGCAAGCGTTGGTTAAGAGATATTAATAGTAGCAATTTTACCGTGCGTGGTTTTGCCGAACGCAACGCCATCAACTCTCCTATTCAAGGTTCTGCAGCAGATATGATTAAGTTGGCTATGATTAAAATTCATGCAGAAATGAAAAAGAAGCATTGGGATTCAAAAATGATATTACAGGTACATGATGAATTGATATTCGATGCCACCGAAGAAGAATTACCGGAGCTTAAAGAATTAATTCTTTCTTGTATGAAAGGGGCTATGATATTACCCAATGGAGTTCCTGTGGAAGCTGAGGTAGGCGTGGGCAAGAATTGGCTAGAAGCACATTAATCCAATAAAGCCCGCGTGCTTGATATTTACTGCATTATTTTATGGGCGACAAAATTAGCCCACACTTCGTGTTCTACTGCGGAATAATGTAATCCGTCGGATGCTAATAAATTCGTGTGCTCTTTTGCTTGCCTTGTTTCGTCTGTGATATTGATATAATGACATCCGGTGGATGCAGCGCGTCGCTGACACACTTCATTAAAAGCATCAATCTCTTTACTTGTTTTTTCTGCGTTTACATTTTTGCTTTTTGCAAATTGGGTAAGGCCCCAATCTGGAATAGACAATACCATTACTTTTTTAGATTTGCCGCTCGCAAAAAAAATTGCTTTTTGTAATAATGCAATGAAATCTTTTTCAAAATCGGCAATAGATAAACCGCGGTATTGATTGTTCACGCCAATTAATAGTGTGACAAAATCGTAGTGTTGATTTAAAATAGTTTTATCTAAATGCACCATCAACTCAAAGGTGGTCCAACCTGTTTTAGCTACTACTTCGGCTGGAGCAAAAGACCAGCCTGCTTTGCGTAATTTTTGAATCGTTTGATAAGGAAAGCCTTCGTGCAGGGGAACGGATTCTCCAATAGTATAAGAATCCCCTAAACACAATAAAGTAAAATCTTTATTTGAAGAGTTTGACATGTTAAGCTTTTAAATTTTTCATAATCATATAAAAACGATGTACGTCTTCGAAGCTACAATAAAGTGGTGCGGGCGCTACTCTAATCACTCCTGGCTCTCTGTAGTCTACTACGATTCCAGCTTCGTGCATTTTTTGGTGCACTTCTTTTCCGCGCTCATTAAAATATAAGCACAATTGCGCGCCCCTTTCTTCACTATTCGTGGGCGTTATAATTTCAAAATTTAAATGTGTGATATCGTTTAATAAAAATTCTAAATAATTAGTAAGCAGAA
>Ga0214919_10007152_pt1 | contig 15146 bp, 10 predicted proteins | sample LL1503_MetaG_FD_177994 | JGI IMG/M metagenome (GOLD analysis project Ga0214919, IMG submission 177994) | Freshwater microbial communities from Lake Lanier, Atlanta, Georgia, United States - LL-1503 | ecosystem: Environmental > Aquatic > Freshwater > Lake | place: USA: Georgia | collected... | reverse complement strand
GCAGCCCAGATCAATGGCATACCAACCAATGTGAACGTGGAGCTAGGGCAGAGTGCAACGGCTGCGGATGTGGTGAGGGTGGTTGTTAAAGGTTAGTTACTTGAATAATCCCACCACGTTTTACCGTCGTCGTACTTACACTCTAAAATCTTGGCACAGAATGCATCTAATGATTTAGCGCCGTTGTATTGCTCAATATCTAATCCCCATGAAGTCACACCAACGACATACCCTTCATTATCAACTAGCGGTCCACCGCTACTGCCATGAGAAATATTGTTTGTAATCAAGATTTCTGCTGAGTTTGTATTTATGACATTGCCAAATGAAACAGAGCCCTCGTAACCATCAGCACTTCCTAAAGCCATTACCCAATAACCCGGATAGGGGTCATATTTAGAGAGTTGCAAGGAGGGCAATTCTAATTTTGTAGCTATAACTGCTAAATCATTTTCTTCATCCCACTTCACAATGACTGCATCCACTGGATCTTGATAGAGAAGTCCGATTGTTAATTTAGCCTCTACGCCTATGCAGCCCTCGATTACATGGTGATTTGTAATCAGAGTCGTTGGATACTCCTTTGACACGTCAGTTACTAGGTCAATAGCAAAAGCAGTTCCTTGCTTTCCTTTGCCAACTGTTGGTTCACACCAAACAGTTACCGTGGATTCCTGCGTCCTATCAACTAACTGCCCAATAATACGTGGTGGCACGTAGCCATCACTTGATGGATCTTCATTGGCATATTGAATAGATGGAGCCCAGGTTAAAAGAAAAGCACCTAAGGCAAAGGGTGTTGCAATGATGGCTAGATAGGCAATGAACTTGTTGGAATCTGTATCTCTCATGTGTTGAAGGCTACTGAGGGTGACTGACAAATGAGGCCAATTCCCCATATTGGACCTATTTGCTAAAAGGTTTTGACATTTTTGAAGTCCAGAGACTCTTTATAGGTATTCCCTTTGTCAGCGTCTGAATCTATAATCTTAGAATGACAAGTAAGGTTTCATTAGATGCCTTAATGTCCAAATGGCAAGAGATTCATGGAGACCTGGACGTTTTCCAAAAGGATCTCTTTGTCGAGCATGTTTCGATTCCCAGTCTTCAGGACTTTGAAATGATTGAAATCGAAAAAGCGCTTCATATAACACCTAAGCTCAGTGAAGCCTTAGTTTTGCTTCAGGAGTATGAAGACTTGGACGAATATAGTCCTGACCTAAATTTTTCAACTGCCGATGTGTCCGATTTCGAAGATCTTAAAAGTGATGTGACTTACGAGGTAGTCGCGCCCATTGAACCCGCGGAAGATGACATTTTGGGTCTTGAGCTAGGCCATGACCAGCAAGCCGAGACAGTCCACCTTTGGATTTAGTCACGATTGAATTGAACTAAATCTATGGTTGCCAACTCACTCAAACTCCCATCCATTTTAGATGCGAAGTCAAACAAAATACTTATGTTTGATTGCCTACTCCTTCTAGGTGATGAACTTGGAAGTTACTACGACGCAAATATGCGAAAAGCGGAGGGAGATGAATGGCTGCGCATACTGGCGCAGCAAAGAAATGACTACAACCTAACCCTTAATGACCCAGACTTTGTAATCAAAGAACCTTTAAGGTCTGACTCACCACTTAGATCAATCTTGCCAAAGTCACCGTCGTTTTATAAGAATCTCGATATCCTACGAAAAATTCGAAACTATATTGCACATAATAAAATCGAAGGCGGATATGAACAAACGAGAGAAATTCTTGGTGTTCTGCTAGCAGTCTCCATGGATATTGATCTTAAGCATTGTATTAACGAGTATGCGGGGGCAATCAAACGAATTGAGGCACTAGATCAAGGTAAGACTTTTGGTGAAGATTCTAAGACAGAAAAACGAGTAGAAGATTTCGAAGACAGAAGTGCCGAGATTGAAGAGTTGCTTTTTGAAGAAAAGGAGAAGTCAGCAAAGGTAGCTCGACTTCTTGAAGAAGCTCGTAGTGTCGTTGTAATCAAGGAATTGGAATTTGAAGCACTTTATGAGAGTGAACAGGCAAAGACAGCAGCTGTGCAGAAAATGGAATCAGAATTGAATAAAGCCCGCCAAGAGGCTGAAGAATTAAAAGTTCAGCTGGATCAGAATACTCAAAGAACTGAAGAATTGAGAAAGCGTGAGATCAGCTTAAAAAATTTGGTTGCTTCACTGGCACAACCCCTTGCCAAAAAAATCGAACATGATTTAAGGGCAATGAAAATGGATGAACGGGGCAAAGATACTGAGAGCCAAGCGAAGGAAAACTCGGCAAAGTTACAGTCGGCTCAAGAGGCAGGAACACTTTGGGCGCACCCTAAAGGCAACAAGAAAATTGTCTTATCGGTCTCCTCACGTGATCTGGTGGACGCAAAGAATGGCAAACTGTTAGAAAAGGCCAATCCTGTGAGGACTAAGGAATTTGCAGAGAAGTGGTTAAAAATACGACCTCAAGGTGGTCGAGTATTCATAGATTCAGAAGGGCACGCTTCTACTTTGATAGATGACAGGCTTGTTTACCTTGGAAATGCGACTGAGCTATTCACTTAATCAGCCCAGATCAAGTTACTTCAGATTTAGCATTCTCAGAAAGCTTATGTTTGTCAGTGAAGGCTGGCAAACTATGGCCATGAACCCAAGCGCAAGCATCCGCAAAGATCCTCCCAGCGCAGAAGCTAACAATCAGGATGTCTTTGTTTGGGCCCTTTATCTTCTAGGAGGGGCCGACCAAGATATTGGAGTAGAAGACGTTTGTTTGAAGTGCTTTGAAATAGCTCCTGCTCGTTTTAGTTGGCGAACTCATCCAGAGCTACCAGATGGAGTAAAAGGATTAAAAGCGCTATCAGTAGCGGAGAATAAATCCCATGTCGGACTGATTCTCCGACCAAACAAATTTAACTGTCGCTTAACTCTTGAAGGTATCAAGTGGGTCGAAGCCTACCGAGCTATTCTTGAAAAGAATTATTCAAAAGCAATTGTGCAGGCATCTAAGACTACAAATCAGCACGAACGTAAAAGACATGAATTGAAGAAGTCAGACGCCTGGGCAAAGTTTTTAGTCGACCCAACTTCAGTAGAAATGTCAGATGCGGCCGCTGCCTTGCAATGTTCTGCGGCAAGCCCAACCTCAATTTGGGCTGGAAGAGTAAATGATTTGCGACGCACAGGAGACTTGCTTGCTGATGAGTCGATTTTGAGTTTTGCAGATTTCATCGAGGCTCAGTTCATAATTGGGAGAAAGTCATGACAGTTAAGAAATCTGGCGATCTGCAATACACGGCGCGAGCCTTTAAACAGGATTCAGAAGATGCTATGAAAGGCGATGTAGTTCGCGCCTTAATCGAACTAATTACTAATGCTGATGATGCATACAACTCAAAAGGTGGATCAATTCAAATAAGACTTCTGAAGTCTCAAAGCCCTTACCAGGTGAAAATTTCCGTTCATGATAAGGCGACAGGACTTGATGCTGAAGGTTTAGAAAAAGCTTTTGCTCGATTAGGTGACCTTAACCAAAAATTTGTTGGCGATATGGGAACTCGTGGGCTTTTTGGTCGTGGTGCAAAGGATGTTGCAGCTCTAGGAAAAGCTAGATTCGCCTCCATCAGGGCTGGCAAGTTTAGTTCGCTTGAAATTGATCCTATAAAAGCCAAGTTCAATATGGAAGATATAGATGAAACTCCAACAAAATCCGCATATGAGGAATGTCTATTAAAAGAAGGTGAAAGTGGTCTAACAGCAGAGCTATTTGTCTCTACGATTCATCGCATTCCGAGCGCAACTGACATGGTCACAAAACTTCAGAGCCACGTTCAATTGCGAGATTTACTCAACCGTAATGATGTTTTCTATTTTGATGAGCGATCGAAATTGGAAGTGAAACTGAATGGGCTTGTACCAACCGGAGAAAAAGTCATTGATCAAGAATTAGTGATTCCAAGGTTCAAACATCCAGTGAAGATTGAAATCTACCGACTTCCCGTGAAAGAAACATCAACACTCGATGAGTACTCAGTGCACGGCCTTGTTGTTTCAGGGCGGGGGGCAGCTTATGAAAACAGCTTCTTGCACCTTTCGAAGAGACCAGAGGCAGGCTGGTTTTGTGGCCGACTGGATGCACCAGAGATTCACGATCTAGCACGCTCGATTGATACCGATAAGAATGCCAGTGAGCTGAATCCGACAAGAATTGTCAGCCGTCAGCGAGATGGACTTGTTCAGAATCATCCATATTTTCGTGCACTTGGTTCAGAGGTAGAAAAAGTTCTCAAACCACTCTTTGATGCGATGGCGGATGAGGAAGGGGCGCAAAGAAAAGAGGGGGATAAGCTTCGAAAAAGGTTTGATGCCCTTAGCCAGGTACTAGCGAATACTTTGCAAGAAATTTTAGATGAAGCTGATGCTGGCGAACTGCCTACCTCTTCAGATGATGATGGAAGTAATTTTTCTCTCTCAATAATCCCTCCCCGTAGAGTGATTAAAATTGGAGAAACTGTTTCCCTCACAGTGCGAGCCCCAGAAACTTTTGAAGTCGAATCCGTTAAATTCGCTCTCTCTTCTGAGTCAACTTCTTTTGAGATTGTTGATGCCGGCAAGGTTTCGTGGAATAAGCACCCTCGTCTTCCAGTAAAGCAAAGAACTATTCGTGTCATGGCAAAGTCTCGTGGAACAGGGACTTTAAGTGCATCCTCGGGTGATGTTCGGGCCGAGTGCGAATTGATTGCTGTCGCATTTGAACCCGTTACTGAGGTTGAACCTGAATCCTTAATCTTTGATCCCATTCACGTCAAAGTAGCTCCAACAAAGGCAAAGAACCTGATTTTGAGGGGACCGCTTGAATATGTTGGTGAAGTAGTTGAAGTTCAATCTTCGATTAGTGGCCTGACAGTACCAAAACAAGCAAGGTTTAAGAGTTCTAAGAGCGGGAAATCAGCCGAACTTCTAATTAAGGCTCTTGCGGGTACCGATGAAGATGAAGCTATTGTCACAGCAAAACTAGGTGAAGAAGCTACAAATTGCTCAGTAACAATTGTTGAAAGTGCAAGAAACAAGAATCCAAAAATTAAGATTGAAGTTGTTGGAAACGATAATCCCCCTCGAAGAGTAGACACGCTCCCTGAGGACGGACAATTAGTAATTCGAATTTATGGCCGTCATAGGTCTATCGCGAAGGTACTTGGAAAATCAACTCCGAATGGATTTGAGAATGAGACAACACCTGCGGCTCAAGCAAGTATCGTGGAAATCGTTGCACAGCAATTATCCATCTATGCTGTTGAGAGAGACTCAGAGAAGAATCCTGACCGCTATCCCGATGCCCCAAGTATCTTCTTCAAGCAGCAAGAATTTATTCCAAGGTTTATAATTGCACTTCAGTCAGGCTTACTGGATCTTCAATAATGGAGTACATTTCAGATCACCTCACAGAACCAGATGATTTTTACGAAATCTTTCCTTGGGACCAATTATCAACTAAGGCGCAGAACACACTCCACAGAGCGATTGAACGAAGTGATGTATGGAGAACTTCCGAGCTGACTGGATTTAGCTTTGATTTGCTCAGTAAAATCTCGTTAGAAGATCTTCGTGATGCACGATCTATTGGGCCGGCTCGTGCAGAGGAGTTGATTCAAGAATTAGTTGCATTTTTTATGGCAATAAGAACAAAGGCAGATTTACAACCAGGTATCAATCTCTCCTCGAATGTCATAAATGTTTCACCACTTCATGTCCTGGCTAAACTGACGGTAGAAGAGAATTTAGATTCGTATCTAAGGAGGATAGGTTCGTTCGCACTTCTACCAATTGATGAAAGAGACGCTCTGCTGGAGGAACTATTGCCAGTCAAGAATCCATTAAAGAGAATATTGCTTAGGAAGCGTGATCAGAGTATTCCCCTTGGATTGCTAATAGATGCAAATTTGCGCTTGAGTTTCGCCCTTGCCAAACGGGTCAGTGTTGAGCGAGACATTCGCGCACGAACAGTCGCAGGAAACTTAGGGCTACTGGCAGGTATAACTACATTCAGTGACTTACCTGGTTCTGATTTCGAACGTCATGTTATGAGAAATATTCGCGAGTTTATAGAAGAACTAGTGGGTTCGTTGCATCTTTCCTATGATGCGATCGTTGAACTTATGCTTGGTACCAAAGAGCAAATAGCCACATCAGCCGAAATTAGAGAAGTTTCAGCGAAGGATTTACCTTTTGAAAATTGTGTAAATTTCTCAGAACTCCTTCACGAACTAGATCGTGAATTACTCAAATTGCCTAAAGTTGATCAGCGAGCGATAGGTATGCTGAAACATCGCCATCAAGCATTTATAGAGCCACTGCGCACACTGGATGAACTAGGTAAGGAGTGGGGCGTCACTCGTGAACGGGTCAGGCAAATAGTTGACCCACTTTTGGAGGTAATTATCCCCATCGATTTCGAAATTCCTGTACTTGTGAAAGCTGTTGAGCTTTTTGAGCAGTGTGAAGACGAAGATCAATTTGATTTAGTGGTTGGACAGAATGAGATTTTTTCAGGTGAGAAAATTTCTTGGCAACAACTTTGGGGACTTACACGTATATTTTCACCAGAAGTTTTAGCCGAAAGAGTCTATGAAAAGCACTTGGAATTGGAGGCAGAATCTGGAGAAGATTCACCGATTCGGAACCAAATCAAGAAGGATCGATCCCAATTCGGCCTCTACGACCTGCAGGTTGTTTCTAAGAAATATGAAGTTAGTGTCGAAAAGGCATTCAAGGTCATTTCTGAGATTTATCCGAGATCCATTCGAAGTGGAAATTTAGTTTTGGCTCGAACCAAGAATTTGGATACGATGTTTGAAAATTCAATTTCGAAGCAGTTGAAGGTAACTTCGCCACTTTCGGTGAATGAATTACTCAAAGGATTGCAACGCACAGGCAAGGCGAGAGATGTTTCACTAATAGGTTCAACAGTTGAGCTATCTAATTTGATTCAAACCTTAGCAGGGAATCCACCAAACTATGAAACTTCTTCGAGTGGCTTAATTAAAGAAGTGGAATTTCAAAATCTCGAGAAATGGTTAGTCGAGATTTTTTCTGATGCAAATCTAGGGATATTGCACTCAAATGATGTTGTCAATTTCGCACTTCGTAATAAGACAATCAATATCAGTTCAGTGACTGTTTATCTTCTAAATAGCCCAATTTTGAGAGCGCATGGTAGATCGCTTTATAGTCTCGTAGGAACTGACGTAACTGAAGAACAGCTTGATGCCTACATTCAAGTAATCCGTGGATCTTCAGAGGCGTCAGAAGTTTCATTTTCTATGGCCGATGCATCGAAGGGGATTTTGAGCGTAAAACCAAATTTGAATGTAATAACGAGTGGAATAGTATTCCCACCTTCCGGACAAAAAAGAATATTTGAGGGTTTTGAATTCAAAACATCGTGCGAATGCGGCGCATTGGAAACCATTCAAGCCGTTAAATTTGCACCATCTGGTTTCTGGACTGGATTTACGGCAATGATCCGACATGGATTCTCGCAACACCAAATGAGTAAAGGGTCAATTTTTCGTTTTGAGTTCGACTTTGATAGGTCGGTAGTTCGACTTTTAGTGAATTAGATCCTTTCCATACTTGATTCCCGCTTTGATGGCATTGATGGATTCAAAATGTGTTAAACCTGAAGCAGTTGCAGCTTCTAACAGGCTATCGGTGGCCACTTTTTCATCCAACGAACCCATTCCAACAATCTTGCCCACATAGGTTGCATGTCTTATCAGAGACTGATTTCGGTTTCCCTCTGGCGTAGTTCTGATAACTGCGCATCTTTCCAAAAGAACTTGCTTCGCAAACTCAGGTGAAAATTTTGAATTACTGGAAACTGTTGATGTGTGGGCAGGTAGCGAGGAAATGAAACTCCCACGGATATTTTTCGGTGCGAGTTCATTCCTAAGCCATGATGGGAAGTTTAAAACTACAGAGCTATTTCCAATAGATCGATATTGCTCTGACCTACCGCTATCAGAATTCAGGAGAGAAGAGCCTTCTGCAACGATGTATCCACCCTTAGACCTTGTGTCCACTCGCCACCAACCGTTTACTTCAGCTCCCTGCTTGATAGCAATATTCTGGTCGTAAAAATAAAGATGTCTTCCACCGGATGGCGTCTGTACCGTATAGGTATCAAAGAGCTGTGAGTCTTCCGCATTCTTGCAAATCTCTTTGAATACATCCTCGCCATCCTTTACACCAAGCTCTCTCCAAGGACTTGGCGGGAGAGCACCCTTAGATTTATCTAGGTCAATGACTATTAAGTTTGAAACTTCGCATGCAATTCCGATGTTTGCATTTGGGTGCTCCGACCACCATGAGTCGATTTGTAAAGGATTAGTTGTCGCCCGATTCTGCCAATCTGATATGAGTGGCCTCTTCGAGTTTTCAATTAGTGGTATCACATAGAAACCGTTTTTTGCGTGCGCCAGCGCCGCCGCTTTAAATGAACTATTTCCGATTGGTTGAATAAGTAGGGCCGGAGTTTGTGGAGCATTTCCTGCTTGCTTAGCTTCTGACTTAGGGAAAATTTCCCCAAACTCTCTGATGGATCCGCTGGAGTCTTTCCCAGTTTCGATAATTGTTATGAATGAGAGGGGAGATTCATGAATCCTCTTGAAATAAGTTTCCTTGGCATTGATAGGAAAACCCACTGTGAGGAAGCCATATTTCTCAAAGCTTTTCAGACCTATCTTTTCACTTAGGATTTTGGCATCTTCGTCAAATGCATTGAACATATTGCCAATTTGCGTTAGCGCTACATCAACTTTGTGGTGGGTCTTTAAGGACTTAGACATCTGCAAGGTTTCGATTGTCTTTTTTGCTGCCTTTTTTGGTTTAGTGGCTGAAATTTCACGCTTTTGGGTTTGCACCTCTTGAGCAATACTCGCTTTGCCAGTTACGTAGTTGATGCCTCTTATCTTGCTCTTTCCGTCCCATGCAATCTCGTCAACGACTACGACCGCATAACCTAGTCCTTCAATGCTCGCCTGATGTTTTTGGATCGCCTTAATCGGGAATCCTGCAACATTACAAGGGCCACGTAGATAAGTTTTGATACTTAAAATTTCTGAAAGGAATTCAGCATCTTCTTGATATGTTTCGTAGAAAACCCCACACTGTATTAAGACGATATGTCTTGGAAAATCCTCTTTCAAATCAACCCACTGATCTAAGAGTGATTTAGGTTTCATGCTAAGGCTCTAGTAGTTCTCTCGAATATAAGCATAAGCACGATCAAATAATTCACCAGCGGGTGGAAGTCCAGAATTCTTAAGGATCAAACGTAATTCTTGGCGCACAGTTCGATCTCCTGGGTGAGAAGTTTGCCAGCCTGTTCCACGTACGGGTTGCACAAGTGAATCAACTTGCTCGACCACAGTTTCAATAACAAGTGGCACACCTTGTGGTTTGAATTCTTCAAATATTTGAGTAAGAGCACCCTTACGAGGATCAACAACCTTGATCTCATCGATACGGCCTTCATCATCTGCCCGCTCTGCCTCAAGTAAATCACGGGCAAGCTCAAGCAGATGGCGCAAGAATTCAACGCTCTCTGCCGCACTAGAGATTCGACTTAGGCGTAAGAGTTCTAATCGTTCTGCCAAAGATTTCCAAATCTTTAATCCATTCGTACCAGCAATACGTGCCTGGATTCTTTCTTCAAGGCGTTGTAAAACTTCAAGGGCAGTTGGCGCAGGCTGACCAATCTTTGGTGGCTCTGGGAATAGACCATTCTCACGAAGAGCCTCAAGAACTTCAGCATCCATTGCAACGTTATCTAACCTGTCTGCATCAATTGTGATTCCAGTGAGGTGGGCATGGACAATCTCCATAGTCTTTGCACCAAGCTTTTGCCACAGCAACAAATCAGCTGCGTTGTTAGGAGCAATTGAGGCATAGACCCGGGCTAGGAATCTGTAACTCTCTTCAACGGGGCGAAGCTTGGTGTCAGGCCATAGGAACTCAAATAAACCTTGGCATCGCATGAACTGTGCTGCAAATTCATCACGCTTTGGAATTGTGTCCAGAATCTGCTGGGCATCGTGGATCTGGTTAAAGACTGATGCCTCTTTATCTACACCTTCAAATTGCTGCATAGTTGTTGCAATCTCAGCTGTAAGTTCTCCAAGCAAAATCTCTACATCTTCTTGGTTCTGACCAAGTTTCATTGTCGCCTTGGTCGATAAAGCTTTAGCTAGCTCTTTTCCTAAACCAACATAATCAACAATTAAGCCATGGAGTTTCTGCTGGCCTGTAATTGGATTAGTCCAACGGCGGTTAGTACGACACACCGCTTGGAAAAGCGTATGTGCACGAAGTGGCTTATCTAAATACATCACACCTTCAATAGGTGCATCAAAGCCTGTCAAAAGTTTTGCAGTCACAATGACAAACTTGAGCGGATCATTGATATCTCTAAAACGGTCCTTAATCGTTGCCTCTTGCTCACGATCTAAATTCCATTTATCCCACTCTTGCGGGTCATCTTTCACAGTTGTCATGACAACCGCTGCCTCTTCGCCCTGATTAAGAAGTGCCGTTATTGCATCGTAGTAAGCAACACATGTTGCACGGTCATAAGCAACTACTTGAGCCTTAAGCCCAAGGGGAGCAATACGTGCACGGTAGTGATCGACTATGTCTTTACAGACTGCCTCAATACGATCTTTATCTCGAACCACAATAGAAATGTGTGACGCACGGGCTGCAAGCTTGCCTCGTTGCTCTTCATTTAAATTCTCATCATCAGCCAGCTCGTCAAATGCTGCCTGTAAATCATCGCCATTAAAGTGGAAGTTAACCAAACGAGTCTCAACGTGCACAGGAAGAGTTGCCCCATCATGGATCGATCGCTCTACCGAGTAATGGTTAAGTGCACCATCTGGATCGTCCATATCGCCAAACATTGAGAAGGTGTTCTTATCTTCTGTAGATATAGGTGTACCAGTAAGACCAATGAACTTGGCATTGGGTAGCGCCTCACGCATATCTAAACCAAGGCGACCTTCTTGAGTTCTGTGTGCTTCATCAACCATCACCACAATGTTGGCTCGATCATTGAGTAACCCAGCCTCGGCGAATCTAAAGATTGTTGTAATGATCACGCCACGTGCATCATTTTTTAGCAACGCTCGAAGTTCATCTTTTGTCTCAGCAGTCTTGAGAGATTGAATACCCACGGACTTGAACTCAGACTCAGTCTGTTGAATAAGTTCCAAGCGATCCAAAACAATCACAATTGTTGGCGCATCGAGTTCACTCTCATGGCGAAGCTTGGCCGCTGCATATGCCATAGCAAATGTCTTACCTGATCCTTGGTGATGCCAGATCAATCCCTGCTTTTTATTCGGATCCTTACAACGAGCAACTATCGCCTCAACTGCTTCAACTTGCGGATAACGGGGAATCACCTTGGTGCGAAGTGCCCCATTGGCTGTTCTACGTGATGAGTACAAAGTAAAGGTGCGCAAAATATCTAGCACCATTGCAGGAGTAAGCAATAACTCTGCAGATCTCAACATATTAGGAAGCCCTGGAGGCATGATCACATCAGTTGTCGATGACCAGTTCAGCCATAGCTCTGGCGGCTGTCCAACTGCACCATATCTAAATTCACGTCCCTCAGATGCAAAGGACAAAACATTGGGAACAAAGAACTCAGGAGTCTTCTTCTCATAAGCATTGTGAACATCAGTTGCACCGTTGAGCCAAGAGATGTTCTTATCCTTTGGAGTTTTCATTTCACCTACAACTAGGGGAAAGCCATTTACCCATAGAACAAGGTCATACCTGCGATGCTCGCGGCCTATGTGAAAAGTAGCCTCTGTTGTAACTCGCAGCGTATTCGCCTTGGGATCTTCAAAATCGATCAAATTAACCTGCACATCTTTATCTGTGCCTATGTATTTAATAGTTCTTCGCCCACATAGCCAAGCAATAAACTCTTCGTTAGAGGCGACAAGTCCATCGTTTCGAACACCGAGCAGAACAGCTCGCAACTTTGAAAGTACTTCCTCAGCCCGAGAAGGAACCTTTGCGATCTCTGGATTCAACTCAACCAAAGCCTTAGATACATCTGCTATCAAGAAAACACTTTCAAATGGGCGTCCAAGAGTTTCATCCTCAGCCCATATCCAATCAAGTCGAGATAGATGGTCTGCCAGCCCCATCTGAACCATCTTCTCGTCAATACTCTTTTCAATCTGCGACGTCATCACGCAGCACCGATGACTTTGTCGTAGCTGGCAGGGATCCCATGTTCACCGCTAAGAAGATCGGAAAGTATTCCCGATCTGAGTAGCTGAGTTTTTTCTAGGCTTATATTCAATCGGGCAATATTTGCATCAAAGGCACCAAAGAGATCTGCCAATTGCTCTTGCTGCGGCATTGGCGGTAATTTAACTTCAATGGATGCTAAGTCATCAGTACTCGTGCGTGGCATTCGGGTGCCAGCACTTCGTTCTACACAAATCTTTATCGTTGAATCTGCATCACAGTACAAGAGAAGCATTTGCGGTAATACGTTTGGATTTGCTCTCAGAACCAGAATTTCAGGTGAGCAGAAGCCTTTCACCTCAGTCAGCGCAACTTTGTGTAAGTAGGGGCGTAGTCGGCCAAAAAGAACATCACCAACATCAAACGGCGTTAATGAGCTTGAAACTTTACTGGTTGAATCAAAATTATTGATTGACGTTATGTTTGGTTCAAGATGCTCTAGTCCAACATAGATTGAATTTGATGAAAGTTGATTAGGAGCCTTCCTGACTGAAATGAATGTTGAGATGTCCCCGATTGTAGTTTCTACCCAATCATCACCACCCGTAGTCAATAACTCATGCAGCACAGCATTTCTTGATCTTTTCGCACTCTCTAGCTGTTGCTGGAGTGCTTCGATGTAGGTATCGACTGATGAGATGAGGTCAACAATTCTTTTTTGTTCGGGGATAGGTGGGCACGAAATTTTCATGCCGCGGATGGTTGAAATATTTAGACTTTCTCTCGTACTGCCTGCTGAATCAAAATCACCTTGAGTCGCAATCTTTTCTAGAACGTACATTAAATAAACATTAAGTAGACGATCATCGGGATCAATAACTGCAATCGTTCTAGATATGTTTGCACCTTTTAGAGTCGACGCTGCAATCGCTACCCGTCCAACAGTGCCTTGAATGGATAGCAAAACCTCGCCACCTCGAAGTCTTGATCGACGAAACTCATCATCCAATTCCTTAGATATTCGCTGCATTCCTTCAGGTCCCAAGATTCGTCTGTCCATGTCAGTTATCTTGACAAGCGGCACTCCACCGTCAACTTGTGGGCCGGGCTTCAGTACGCCGTAACAAATTGGTCGAGTATTTTCAGTTAGCTCACCAAGTGCAATTTCAATCCAACCATCACGCATAGCCAGCAGCCTTCAATTTCGCAAGAAGTGCCTTCTCTGCAGCAGCCAGATCAGTACGAGCTTGATCAAATGAAGCAAGCGCATCTTGGACATCAACGACCTCTGCGGCATCTGCCTTGAGATAGCGACCAATGTTGAGATCCCAATTGTTCTCTTCAATTTCATTATGAGAAACAAGGCGTGCAGATATATTTTCCTTTTCAGCCTCACCCATTGTTTGGTAAACAGCGAAGATATCTTCAACATCTTCATCCGTCAGGAAGTTCTGGGCTTTGCCCTTGCCAAATCGCTTTGATGCATCGATAAAGAGGATGTGCTTCTTGCGCTTCTTATCTTTTGTGGCCCTAAAGAACATCAAGCTGGCTGGGATAGTTGTTCCGTAGAAGAGGTTTGGTGCAAGGCCGATAATGGTTTCAAGGAGGTCTGATTCAATGAGGTGTTTACGAATAGCACCTTCTGCGCCGCTTCTAAAGAGAACTCCATGAGGCATAACTACACCAACTCGACCAGTCTCTGGTTTCATCGAAGTGATCATGTGTTGCACCCATGCATAGTCACCATTGTTCTTAGGTGGGACTCCACCGATCGCACGTTTGTGTGGATCTGTTGCCCACTTATCTGCGCCCCAATCTTTCAGACTGAAGGGAGGGTTTGCTACTACTAAATCAAATTGATCAAGCTTTCCTTTTGCATCTATGAACTTTGGTTTCTGCAATGTATCTTCGCGACGAATCTGTGCATCTTCTACTTCGTGGATAAAAAGGTTCATGCGTCCAATAGCAGCTGAGGTTTGGTTAACTTCTTGACCATAAAAGCGCATCTGTCGAACAGAGCCACCTGATTGTTTAACTTCAGCTGCGGCTTCGATCAACATACCTGCAGATCCGCATGTTGGGTCATAGATTGAATCTGTTGGCTGAGGGCCAAGGATGCGAACAAGTAAATGGACTACAGCACGAGGGGTGAAGAACTGGCCTGCACTCGTTGAGCTTTCATCTGAGAAACGCTTGAGCAAGTATTCGTAACCACCTCCTAAGAGATCGTTAGAGACTTTGCTGGGGGAGAGATCACGCTGACTGAAGTGGCTAACAAGTTTTTCAAGCCGTTCAGGTGGCATCTTGTTGTGATCTGCCCATGGTGCATTACCAAAGATTTGAGCTAATTGTTTTGGATTTGCTTCTTCAATTTTCTGCATGATGTTTTGAATGAGCACACCATGGTTTTCGGCAGCTCGGCGTAGATCTGCCCAGTGGCAGCCCTTTGGAATTTGGAAGGTATGAAAATCTGCAGCTGTCTCTTCATCAAGATTTTTGCCGAACTTCTTAACCGCCTTTTCTTGCTCTTCATCCCAAGTATCAGAAAGGCGCTTGAGAAATAGAAGTGGAAAGACAAAGTCACGCAGGTTCGCTGGATCTACCGGGCCACGCAAGATGTTGGCAGAGTCCCAAAGCCATGATTCGATGTCTTGCTGGGTGGCTTGGCTCATCTTTAGTCATCCCCTTATTAGTTGGTAACTCTCGGCTAAAACTACATCCTGGCGGTGACAATAGGGAGTTCTGAGAGATTCTTACTTAACCCAATAAACACTTCCCCCATCCCTCTCCAAGATCCCGTACTCAATCATGTGCCGTCTAATGGCTGCGGTGTCTTGGTGGTAGGTGGCGATGATTGCGTTGAGTTCTTTTTCGG
>Ga0214919_10007151_pt1 | contig 15146 bp, 22 predicted proteins | sample LL1503_MetaG_FD_177994 | JGI IMG/M metagenome (GOLD analysis project Ga0214919, IMG submission 177994) | Freshwater microbial communities from Lake Lanier, Atlanta, Georgia, United States - LL-1503 | ecosystem: Environmental > Aquatic > Freshwater > Lake | place: USA: Georgia | collected... | reverse complement strand
GCTTCGGCGGTGGCTGGTCGGCTTCAACCTGCTGGAATTCCCGTTATTGATATTGATGGAGCCGTCTACGGTCAGGCGTGCGACGAACTTCTCTCGGCGATTACAAGCCATAGGCTTCGGCACGGGCGGAATGAAGAATTTACTAAACAGATTCTTTCAGCCGTTGCGTTGCCGCGTGGCGACGGCGGGTGGGTAATTGGACGAAGAGCTTCAAGTGCCATTGTCTGCGCTTGCGTCGCGGCGGCTCTTGCCACACATTTTGCGACTCGCCCAGAGACGGAAGTAGACATTCTAGTCGGTTAAGTGTAAAGGTTTACCTTAGACTTACGGCTATGGGAATTCTTGACGTATTCACGGGCGGAAAAAAAACCGTGCCAGAAGTTAACACTTTTGACGTCGCCGCTTCATTAGCTCCAGTTAATACGACTAATCAATTATTTAATTTCTTTGGCGGTGGCATTACAGCTACTAGAGCCGAAGCTATGTCGATTCCAACTATTGCACGCGCTCGCGGAATTATTACTTCAAGCGTTGCCGCTATTGAATTAGTCGTACGAGATAAAAATACTGATATGGAAATTGACGCGCCACGCGTTATTAATCAACCTGATCCACGAATTCCAGGAAGCGCATTTTATTCTTGGCTGGCAGAAGATTTATTATTTTATGGTAACGGTTATGCCAGGATTTCCGATTTATATCAGGACACGTATCGCGTTAGATCAATGGAAAGAATTTCGCCAGAACGTGTTGGTGTTAAAACTAATGCGCTAGGTACAGAAATTGAGTATTACACAGTAGACGCTTACGAAGTTCCAACGCAAGGCGTAGGAAGTTTAGTAGTTTTTTACGGTAACGATGAAGGATTACTCCGAAGAGCTGGTCGCACGTTACGCGCTGGCGCAGAATTGGAACGTGCGGCGGCGATGTATGCGGCGGAGCCAGTTCCGACAATGGTATTAAAATCTAATGGAACTTCATTACCTGCCGACCGTATCGCAAAACTTTTAGAATCGTGGGGAAGTGCTAGACGTAATCGCGGCACAGCATTCTTAAACGCCGACGTTACCTTAGAGACTTTAGGATTCGATCCAGAGAAATTACAACTAAACCAAGCACGCAGTTATGTAGCAACAGAATTAGCGCGCGCCATAGGTATTCCAGCGTATTACGTTGACGCGGAATCGGGATCATCGATGACGTATTCAAACGCGTCGACGGCGCGCCAGTCATTAGTCGATTTCTCATTATTGCCGATGATGAAAAGTATAGAGTCAAGATTATCAATGTCGGACTTTGTGCCAGTATCGCAGGAAGTTAAATTTAATTTAGATGAATACTTACGCGGATCAGCTTTAGAACGCGCCCAGATTTACGATATTTACAATCGACTCGGCGTACTTAGCGCCGATGAAATCCGAAGAATGGAAGATATGATCCGATGAATAAAATAAAAGATAATCCAATGAATATCGATTTCTCAATTAAAGTTATTGCAACCGATTTTCCAAAACGGGAAATCTCTGGTCGTATTGTTAGCTGGAACGAAGCTGGCGTAACAAGCGCTGGTGAGACTGTATTTACTCCAGGCTCTATTACTTTTGGCGATAACACTAAATTATTATTAGAGCATAATCGTACTTCGCCTATTGGCTTTCTTAAATCTTATTCGGTAAATAATCAAGGTGTGGACGCGGTGTTTTCGGTGCTTCCAACTAACGCTGGTAATGATTCACTCATCGAAGCTAGTTCTGGAGCAAGAGACGGCTTTTCGGTGGGAGTTACTGCCGATAAATATGAGCATATAAAAGGCGTTCTCACAATAACCGCGTCTACTTTACGCGAAGTCTCTTTAGTAACTGATCCAGCAATCGCCAGCGCAAAAGTCTCAGTCGCGGCGAATCTCGAAGATAATTCCGTTCCACTTATTAAAGAGGAACTGGATAAACCAACAACAACCAAACCAGAAGGAGACGAAGTGGAAACCACTCCGACCGTTCCAGAAGCTTCCGCCGAAACGGTTGAAGCCGCTTCACAGAATGTCCAGGCGTCTACTCGCCCAGTATTCTTTACTAAACCACGTTCGCCAATTAATTCTCAAGCCACTTACTTGGAACACACAATCCGCGCAAGCGTTCGCCCTAATTCTGATTCTGCGCTATGGGTTCGCGCCGCTGACGATTCAATGGCTACTGAAGTCGGATTTAATCCAACACGTCAATTAACCGAAGTAATTAACGGTTTAACTAATTACACTCGAAGCAATATCGACGCGATTCGTACTTTCGCATTACCTGACGCTGGAATGAGCTTTGAAATTCCTAAAATCACAGCGGTTCCAACTGTTGCCGCAACTGCCGAAGAAGCCGCTCCTAGCGAAACTGCTACTACTGCTTCTTACATTACTGGCACAGTCTCAAAATACGCTGGACAAAATACGCTTTCAGTAGAACTTATTGATCGCTCATCTCCAGCATTCTTTGAAGAGCTACTTCGTTTAATGGCTGGCGCTTATGCTAAAGCAACAGACACAGCCGTTAACGCTGGCTTAATTACAGCCGCCGCACTCGACGGAACAACCGTGGCAACTTATCCAACAGCTTCAGAGCTACTTGGATTCGTCTCACGTGGAGCCGCCGCGGTTTACGCTGGAACTCAAGGATTCGCTAAGAATATAATTGCGAATACTTCCCAATGGGCTAATTTAATGACACTTAACGTGTCAGGCGCTCCGTTGTATAACGTAGCCGCTGGACAAACCAACACAACAGGCGGCGTAGTAACTCCGTCATCGGTTCGCGGAATCGTCGCAGGTTTAGACTTGTACGTAACTGCTAACACAGCTTCGCTAACTGATACAGATGGATCGATGTTAATTGTCAATCCAGACGCTTTCGGCTGGTACGAATCTCCAACGCTTCGCCTAACTTCTAACCAGATTCAAACTGGACAAGTGGAAGTTATGTATTACGGCTATGGAAGCTTCGTAAGCAAAGTCGGAGCTGGCGCGTTCAAGATTAACAAAGCGTAATAGCTAACTAATCATCGGTGGGGGTCGCTCCCGATCCCCATCGAGCCGTATCGAGAGGAAAGATATGCCAAGTATCATTACAGCCGCTCAATTAAGAGCCGTGCTTGGCGTATCTTCTTCTCTTTACAATGACGCTTATTTAGAAGAAATAATCGGCTCAGCCGAAGCCGTAATTCTGCCAATGCTTACAGCTAACCAAGCGGCAATCGCAGAAGTTTATTTAACGAATAACGTCGCTTATTATGTAACACAGCGCCCACACTATTTCGTCGCAGGTCAAACCGTGGTCGCTTCTGGAATAGTTCCGTCGACGTTTAATGGAACAATTACTGTAACCGATAGCATTACAGACCCTTATATTTTCTCAGCCGCTAAAACTAATGCGGATATAATCATTCGTGGCGTGATTCCAGCGGGAGTCGCTTACCTATCTGGAGCCGACGCCGCAACACTTTACGCAAGCACCGACGCGGTTGAATCTGCCGTAACTATTGTTAGCGTCGAAATTTTCCAATCAATTACTGCCGCTGGCGGTCAAATTGAAGGCGTGGACTTTACGCCGTCGCCTTATCGAATGGGGCGTTCACTTATGAATCGCGTTATCGGATTACTTTCGCCGTATATTGATGTCGAGACTATGGCGATATAATGCCAACGCCTACCACTATCGCAACAAATGTTCGCGGCACGTTAGCCACCGCTCTGGCTTCGGTCGCCGCTTCAGTTTACGGATCAGTTCCAGAATCGGTTATTCCGCCAGCCGTAATAATTATTCCAGCCGCGCCGTATCTTGAAAGTACCTTAATAAATAAATCCACTACTAAGGTTAAAATAAATTTTACAGTTACAGCCGCCGTTGCTTATTATTCCAATGCGGCTTCGTTAGATAATTTAGAACAGTTAATAATTAGCATTCTCGGCGCTATGCCGTCGGGATACGTCGTGGGCGATGTAGATCGTCCAGCCGTTACGCAAGTGGGCGCAAGTCCATTACTCGTCGCCGATCTCGCGGTCAGCACTTACTACACGCAACAATCAATCTAAGGAGCAATAATGGCAACAACAATCGTAACGGGTCGCGATATAACCTTCACTCTCGCGACTGTTAATTATGACGCGCAGACCACTTCGGTAACGTTAGTTAATGCGCCAGTAATTGATACTTATCAAACACTAGATGGAAAAGCGTATAAGCATATTGATGATCAATGGACACTTAATATCGAATTACTTGCCGACTGGGGCGCTACTTCTTCACTATTCGAAGCTATGTGGACTGCGTTCACTTCTGCTCCAAATACAGCTTTAGCGTTTACTCTAGTCTCTGCTACTGGCGCTTCATTCGCTGGTACAGCATTTCCAGTCGCTCCTACCGCTGGCGGAGCCGCTCCAGGCGCTCAGACAGATACTTGGGCGATGTTATGCGCTTCTACTCCAGTATTAACTATTACCTGATACCTACTAAGAAACGGGAGCAACAATGAAACTAAATATCACGGTTACTACACAGGCTGGCGAGACGAATACTTATGTCGCTTCGCCGCCTGAGTGGGCTAAGTGGGAAGTTAAAACGGGTTACACGATAGGACAGGCTCAGGACAAAATCGGCATAGCCGATCTAATGTTCTTAGGCTGGCACGCTATGAAGCGCGAGGCTGGCGGTAAACCCGTCAAACCTTACGAAGCCTGGTGCGAAACTATCGCCGACATAACAGTCGGAGAAGCAGACCCAAAAGACATAAGCCAGGAAGCATAGGGAGACTTCTCGTAGAGGTCGCAGTCGCTACGGGAATTCCGATGAGTGAATGGCAGAGCGCGGAAGATTTATTAACGGCGGTCGAGATACTAGAAAGGCGCAACGATGACAGATGAAGCGTTCGCACTAGATAAGACTCAACTCCGCGCGGTTATGAAAGCGTTTAAGGCGATGGACGAACAGGCGCAGACAGAAGCTAAGAATCAGACTGGGCAGATTTCAGACTTTGCTAGATCTCGGATTATTGATAAATCTCATTCTCTGAATACTTCTCGCGTTGCCGCTTCTCGAATTGCCGAAGGTTCAAAAGTTAAGAAGTCAAGCAAGATAGGCGAAATAACTTTTGGTTATATTGGTCAGAAATTTTCAGGCGGTGGAGATACTAAACAGCTTTGGGGCGGATTTGAATTCGGTTCCAATAAATATAAACAATTTCCAGTCTGGTCAGGTAAAGAAGGTCGCGGCTCTCGCGGCTGGTTTATCTACCCAACACTTCGCGAGATTCAACCCGAAATCGTATCGCGCTGGACTGACGCATTCGGTCGCGTATTGAAGGAATGGTAATGGCTGAATCCAGAGCGTTAACGTTAAAGCTTCTCGCAGATATAAGCGACCTAACTAAGAATCTTGATAAGGGTACAAATGAAGTCGAAGGCTTTGGCGGTAAACTAGCCGACTTCGGAAAGAAGGCAGGTCTGGCGTTCGCCGCCGCCGCCGCCGCCGCTGGCGCATACGCGATCAAGATAGGCGTCGATGGCGTTAAAGCCGCGATAGAAGATGAACAGGCGCAAGTCAAACTGGCTAAAGCTTTAGAGAATTCTACTGGCGCTACTCAGGATCAGATTAAAGCCGTTGAAGCCAATATCTTAAAGATGGAATTATCTTCGGGCGTAGCCGATGATCAGTTACGTCCAGCCTTAGCTCGATTAGCACGATCAACGGGCGATGTTGAATTATCTCAAAAATTACTTAATCAGGCTTTGGACATTTCAATCGCTACTGGAAAGCCAGTCGAAGATATAGCGAATGCTCTCGGTAAAGCTTACGATGGAAATACGGCTTCGCTTGGAAAACTTGGAGTCGGATTATCTAGCGCAGAATTAAAAACTATGAGCTTTACAGAAGTCCAGGGCAAGCTTTCAGAATTATTCGGCGGAGCCGCCGCCGCTAATGCCGAGACATTCGCTGGACGCCTTGCCATTCTTAAAGTTACTTTCGACGAAGCAAAAGAATCAGTCGGAGCAAAACTATTACCTATTTTGCAACAGCTAGTTACTTACGTCGTTGATAATATAATTCCAGCAATAGGTCGCTTCGCTAAGATATTCGAGCCAGTTACCCAGGCTATCCAAGATAATAAAGCGGAATTATTGGCATTTGGTCAATTCATAGTTACCTATATCGTTCCCGTATTATCTAAAGTTTTAGGCGGTGCGTTTACAGTTATCGCCAATATCGCGAACGGTGTAATTGATACAATCGGATTTGTTATTCGTGGACTTAACACACTCATTCAAGGAGCCGTCGCAGGGATTAACGGGCTTATAGGCGCTTACAATTCGATTCCATTCTTACCGAATATAGGCAAGATTTCAGCGCCATCTATTAGCGTTCCGACGCCAACTGCGCCAACCGTAAACGCTCCTAGCGTTACGATTCCAACTGTTCCAGTTCCCAATATATCTTCGCCAACTATTACTGGCACGGCTACGGGAACTACTTTACCGACTTCGATAGCGGCTTCTATGCCTAGTCAAAGTGCCGCTTCTATTGCCGCTGGAGCCGCCGCTTATAGAGCTGGCGAACGCGGAGACACTTACGTCATAACCAATAACGTTAGCGGCGCTTTAGATTCCGAAGGTACAGCCAGAGCGATAGTTAGTGTTATGAATGAATCATTCAATCGAGGTACTGGCGGCGCTGGTAACTTTGCCGCCGTGGCGCTCTAATGACCGTATTCACTCCAGTCTGGAGATTAAAGATTAACGGTGTGGAATACACCGATGTAACACTTTCCACAATGACTATCGAATCTGGTCGATCGGATATTTACCGCCAGCCCGTTGCAGGTTACTGCTCGCTTAAATTGATTAACTTAAATGTGGATAACGTAGCAATAACTATTAACGATTCGTTAACGGTAGAAATTCAAGATTCAACGGCTACTTATATTCCAATCTTTGGCGGATCAGTAGTAGAAGTAGGAATCGAAGTAATTACCGCTGGTTCAACTGCATACACTCAGACAGTCAATATAACCGCGCTAGGGGCTTTATCCCGATTACCTAAAGCTCTTACTAATGGCGTGTTAAGCAAGGATTACGACGGAAATCAGATTTACACAATTCTTAGTGATCTTCTATTGAATAACTGGGGTGAAGTTCCAGCCGCTCTTACTTGGGCTACTTATACTCCAGCGACCGAAACTTGGGCTAATGCCCAAAATCTCGGACTTGGAGAAATCGACACTCCAGGCAATTATGAGCTAGCCTTACGAACGTCGGAGCGAATCGATATGTATTCTCTTACTTCGGCGCTGGCTACTTCTGGACTTGGTTATCTTTACGAGACGGCGCAGGGTCAAATCGGATACGCCGACAGTACACACAGATCGATTTACTTAGCTTCAAATGGTTATACCTATCTTTCAGCTAATGACGCTTTGGCTCGCGGCTTAAAAGTTAGAACTAAAGTGGGAGACGTTAGAAATTCTATTTCGCTTAAATACGGAGTCGCTTCCGCTAGTACGGTCAGCGTTCAAGATATTACTTCTCAGGATAATTACGGTTTATTGGGTCAAGTCATAACTACGACAATTCACGATTCAACTTTTGCAACTAGCCAAGCTAATTTTTACCTAACACTTAGAGCTAATCCTCAGCCACTATTCGATTCAATCACTTACCCGTTGACTAATCCCGAAATAGGCGACTCAGATCGCGACGCTCTTTTAAATGTATTTATGGGTCAACCCGTGAGTATTTCGGACTTGCCTAGCAATATGGGCGGAACGTTCTTAGGATTCGTGGAAGGTTGGCAATTTTCTACTTCATATAATCAAATTTCGGTTACTCTTTTGGTATCTCCTATCGCCTATTCGCTTCAAGCTATGGCGTGGTTCCAAGTGAGTGTCGCTGAAAAGTGGAATACTTTATCCCCTACTATGGACTACGCGCACGCGCTAGCGGTCGCATAAGGAGCAGAAATGGCTAATCCAACTACTAACTTCGGCTGGGTAATGCCGACTAGCACGTCGCTGGTAACTAATCTTCCAGCCGATTTTAATACTTTTGGTCAGGCGGTCGATACGTCAATGGCGTATTTGCTAGGCGGAACGACTGGACAGATTCTTTCGAAAACTAGCGGAACTAATATGGCGTTTACCTGGATCAATAATGACCAGGGCGATATAACCGCCGTAACCACCACGGCTCCGCTTCAAGGCGGCGGAACTTCTGGCGCTATTGCGCTTACCGTTGACGCGGCTTCGACAAGCGCTTCGGGAGTGGTTCAATTATCTAATTCAACTTCTACAACTTCTAGCGTATTAGCGGCAACTCCGACAGCGGTTAAAGCCGCTTACGATCTAGCTAATGCTCCAGCGGCTTCGTCATTAACTGGCGCTACGTTAGCTTCTGGCGTTACAGCTTCGTCGCTTACTTCATTCGGTGCGACTCCAGTAATTGCGTCGCCTAAAATATCTTCGGCGTACTCTGCTAAAACTGCCGCTTATACTTTTGTCTCTGGCGATGAAGGTAATTTATTTTCAATGAATGCCGCTACTTCGGTTCAATTTAATATCCCAACTGACGCAACTTTTAACTTCGCCGTAGGAACAGAATTAAACGTATTCTGGATAACTGGCGCAGGTCAACCAACCATCGGCGCAGTAACGCCAGGAACTACGACCGTTATTTCAACGGGTGCAACTAGCGCGACTCCAAAATTACGCGTTGCCAACAGCGGCGCAACTTGTAAAAAACTGGCTGCAAATTCTTGGATAGTATTTGGCGACCTTGCATAATGAAAATTGGAATAATGGCAAGTCAGATTTCGGGGCATTTAACACCTGCCACAAGTTATGAGTCTATTGCCACGACTACATTAAGCACGGGCGCTACTACAATTACCTTTTCATCTATACCTGCTACATATAAACATTTACAACTTCGTACTATGTGTGCTTCAGATAGCGGAAGTGCTGAACAGGCGTTAAAGGTTTCGTTTAATTCTAATACCACTACAACCGATTATTATGCTCATAGATTAAATGGGAATGGAGCGACAGCGGGTGTTTATACAACGCAAGATTTTTTGCTTGGAGAGGTAGCAAGTACGGGTTCTGGTTATGCGGTCAATGTTATTGACATTCTTGATTATACAAATACAAACAAATACAAAACTGGTCGCGCTTTATTTGGCATAGACAACAATGGTTCGGGTTTTGTTGGTTTATTTTCTATGGTATGGATGAAAACTGATGCAATAACTTCGATTACACTCACTCAAAATACTCAAATTTTTAGGACTTATTCATCCTTCGCACTTTACGGAGTAAAATAATGACCGCTGGCGCAACCTATACTTCAATAGCATCAACAACGCTTTCAAGTACTGCATCGTCTGTGACCTTTTCCAGTATTAGCGGGGCTTATACGGATTTGGTTTTGGTAATTAGTGCAAGAGCGGCTTCGGGTAATTACCACACATTAAAAATAAACTCGGATTCAGGTTCTAATTATTCTCGAACTTGGATTTACGGAGATGGCACTTCGGCTTCATCTGGTAGACAATCTAATGCCTCATTTATTTATTTAGTAACTGAGGTGATTCCTTCGGCAGCAAGCACATTTGACACAGTAATAACAAATATCAATAATTATTCAAATGCAACTACTTACAAAACTATTATGAGCAGAGGCAATAATTCCGCTGACCAAACTGGTGCAACGGTTGCGTTATGGCGAAGCACCAGCGCAATAACAACTTTGTTAATTGCTACCGATGCTGGGGGTAATTATCAAATTGGTTCAACCTTTTCACTCTACGGAATTGCGGCGGCGTAACTATGGCAACGGCAAATACATTCGTTCAAATTGGTTCAACTGTAACAGTTGGTAGTGGCGGTGCGGCAAGCATAGAGTTTACTTCAATACCTGCTACTTATACCGATTTAATAGTTAAAGCGAGCATACGAAATGCAACAGGATTAGACCATATGCTTTTGCAATTCAATTCTGCAACGACTAATTACACTGAAATTATTATGCGCGGTTCTGGAAGTGCAGCAACCTCTTATGTTTTATCCACTTTAATACCTAGCACAAATGGTTTAGAGTCTGGTTATGTTGGTTCAGATACAAACATTTTTACAAATTGCGAAATTTATGTGCCTAATTATGCTGGCAGTAATTACAAATCTGCAAGCATAGATGCGGTGCAAGAAGCAAACTCATCTACGGCTTATATGGTTTTAAATGCGCCGCTTTGGTCATCTACTGCCGCAATCACAACAGTTACTTTACTTGGGCAAACATACAACTTTGCTCAATACTCAACCGCATCACTTTACGGCATACTCAAATACTAAGGAGATATAATGGCAACTAAAATAATCGTGGACTGCTCTACTGGTATTACTACCGAGGTGGAATTAACAGCCGAGGAAGTAGCACAGCAAGAAGTAGATGCGAAGGCATATGCAATCGAGCAAGCCGAACGCGATGCCGATGCAAAGGCTAAAGCCGATGCGAAGGCTAGTGCGCAAGCAAAATTAGCCGCGCTTGGATTAAGCGCCGATGAAATAGCGGCACTTGGTTAGCGTAATCCCACTAGGTACAGCCGCGAAGGTTATAGAAGTCGCCGTCGCGGAAATTGGCTATGTTGAAAAGCCAGAAAATATAACTAAGTATGGCGAATATATGAAAGCCGATGGTTTGCCGTGGTGCGGATCATTCGTTAACTGGTGCTTTAGTCAAGCTGGCGTTAAATTGCCGTCAATGGTCGCAACAGCTATTGGAGCGCATAGATTAAAAGAAGTCGGTCGATTCTTTACTGAAAAGCCGCAAGTCGGAGATATTGCGTTTATGGATTTTCCACACGATGGCGTGGATCGTATTTCCCACGTCGGAATCGTGGCAAGTGTTCACGCTAATTCGGTTACGACTATCGAAGGTAACACGGGCGGCGATGGTAAGGATCAACGTAACGGCGGAATGGTTTTAGTTAAAGAGCGTAAAACGGGAGACGGCTCTCCAATCGTGGGTTACGGACGAATTCGCTTCGTAACTTATGTCGGCGAGATTCCACTCGTCGAAGCTCCAAAACCTAAAGGAAAGGCAATAAAAAAATGAAAACACTTAAACCGTTAGCCGCTTCGTGGGGCAGAAGTTTTCTCTCCGCAAGCTTGGCGACATATGTGGTCGTGGGATTCGACGCCGAAGCTCTGCTCTACTCTGGGCTTGCCGCGATTATCCCGATGGTAATGCGTTACCTAAATCCTAAAGATTCCGCATTCGGAGTCAAGAAGTAGAATGGCTATCACCGAATGGACGGCGGTTATTCTATGCGTAATAGCGATTCTAACTGCTGTCTATTCGGCGATGAGATTTATCGTGAAAGCCATACTTACAGAGCTTCGTCCGAATGGTGGAGCTTCTCTTAAAGATCAGGTTAACCGTATCGAAGCTAGGCTTGATCACGTCTACACGTTACTTCTAAGAGACGAGTAACGACTCGCCGAAGCCTAACCTTGCTAATGTCGGTGGTCGGTGAGACTCTACTTCTGGGAGCGACGTCAACGTTCCCACGGGAGCAGAAATGAACAGAGGATTAGAGATACAGATTCTCGTCTATATGGCGATAATTGCAGGATTATCGGGGCGATTCTTTTACTTAAAAGGTTTAGCCGTAGGAAAAGAACTAGGCTTTACCGCTGGCTTTATGCGCGGAAAGAAGGTAAATAAAGATGTTTAATCTTGCCGATTATGAAGATGTCAATTCAAGAATTAAACGCTTTCGGTTGGAATTTCCGTCTGGCAGACTAGAAGCTTTTATCGAAGATGTTGACTTAAAGGCTGGATATATTCTGATCAAGGCTCTGGCGTATCGAAATTATGAAGATGAAAAGCCAGCCGCTATTGATTACGCATTCGAGATCAAAGCTACTCACGGAGTAAACGCCAACTTCTTCGTCGAGAATTGCGTAACGAGCGCCTACGGTCGCGTAATAGGTGCGCTTACTCCAGGTGAGACTGCTAGAAGTACGCGACAAGATATGGAGAAGGCGGAGCGCCTAGAATCTACGCCAGTCAATCTAACGCAAGCTAAGGCGGTCGGACTTACACCGTATGAAATAGGCAGGTTAGCCGCTGGAGCGCCGATTAAAGGTCGCCAGGTAAAAGATAGCCCACACGTTAGCGACGCCTTAGACGCGCTTCAAGGCGTTCTAGGAGCCGAAGTAATTGGCGAACAGCCGAAGTGTGAACACGGTTACAGGATCAAGAAGGAAGGCGTATCGGATAAAACTAAGAAGCCTTATCTTGGTTATGCGTGTACGGAATTAAAAAAAGCGTATCAATGTCAAATTATCTGGTACAAAGAACTGGGCGGAAAATGGCTAAGTCCAGAAGATTACGCGCTCGCTATCGAGGACGCTGGTAGGTCTTGAAAAGCGAATCCGATCTATTTGACTATCTTAAAAAACACGTCTACCCAGACTTGCTATCTTCTGGCTACGACGTATTCGCTGGTACTGACTGCGCTTCTTACGAATCAAAGCACTTAATAGAGCTTAAATGTAGGGGCGCTCATTACAAAATGTTACTTATCGAAAAGGCTAAATTCGACGTTCTAGTAGATAACGCAGAGCGAACAGGATTCGAAGCCTGGTATATCAACTCAACGCCAATGGGTATCTATGGCTGGAAGATAACTAGAGAGATGGATTTAACGTGGGAACGTCGGGTCTTACCAGAGACAAGTCAATTCAAAGATAAGGGTAGCGTAATTAAAACAGTTAGTTATCTTAAAGTTATTAAAGCTGATTTTAAGAAGGAAGGTGTTGGGAATGGGTGATATGTTTATGAAATTCGAAGATGGTCGAGAAGCTATATTTCCGCGAGATGGAAAAGCGGTGGTTTATATGCCAGGAGTCCAAATGTATGATCTTAAATGTCGTATCTGTAAGAAGATGAAGCCGCATAAGGTAATCCTAGAATTCGGCGAAATGCCTAAAGGTCTGGCTTGCGTGGAGTGCTACGGTTGCGGCGTGGTAGGAATCGAAAAAGTTCCAGAAAATGACACGCCGTCTGACCTGCGGTTATGACTTCCTCTATTGACTCTACTGCTACGATCAGTCCCGCTTCGCGAGCCGCTACGCGGAATAGCTCGCGGGGGATCTTACGGGGTCTCTATTGTCTACTAACGGCGACGCTTATCTTTACAGGAATGACAAGAAGCGACGCACACGATTTCTCTAAAGATATTGAAATGTATAAGGTTTACACTCATATAAAGCTAATGAATGCCAAAGAATACAGATGTGTAGAGCTACTCTGGAATGCTGAATCTAAGTGGAATCCTAAAGCGAATAACAAGAAATCAACAGCATTCGGAATACCACAGCTACTAAAGATGACAGAGACTAACCCTTATTTACAGATAGACTTAGGTCTAAAATACATAGCTAAACGCTATGGTTCAACGTGTAAAGCGTGGGATAGATTTAAGAAGGTGAAGCATTATTAAGAGCGCTAGAAGTGAAGGCGGTAACACTAGGCTATGGCGCAAGATAGCCGCGTCTGTGAAGCTTCGTGATGGGTATTCGTGCCAGGTCTGTGGAGCTGATGAGAACTTAACTATTGATCATCTAATTCCAATTTCTAAAGGCGGCACCGATAACTTGGATAATCTCTTAACTATGTGCGGTAGATGTAACTTCTCGAAAGGTGCGAAGATAAGCGGTTTTTTTGACACGCCGAGGAAACCCCCGACTCTTCCTTTTCTGTTTTCACCTCAAAACGGAAGCGTAAGTTATGATTAAGGCTGAACTGGTCATAGTTGCTACCGACACCGATTCAAACGGCTCTAATCGGCTGGAATCGGTTTTAACGACGCATTCACGGAGCCTTATTGGCTCTCCGACCCCTAGAATCAGCTCACGGCTCAACGATTTACCGTCTAAAGGTCAGGAAGTTATAGACTTTGCGGCTGAGTGCGGATTAAAGCTCCTACCTTGGCAGGAATTTTGCCTAATCAATGCGCTTAAAGTTAAACCCGATGGACGGCACGCTTCGCCGCTAGTCTCAATCGTAGCCGCTCGCCAGAATGGAAAATCTACGATTATGATCGCGTTAATTCTTACTCGCCTTTTCCTATGGAAAGAGCCGTTACAACTTGGTTCGGCGCACGTTCTCACGACGTCGCTGGAGACTTTTAGGCATATTGTCTCAATAATTGATGGTCACGAATTCTTAAAGAAGCAAGTTAAGAAGATTCGCTGGGCGCACGGCTCAGAAGAGATAGAGACAGTCGACGGGTGCCGTTATGTCGTAAAGGCGGCAAACGCGGCGGCTCGCGGATTCGCTAAACCTGAGACGGTGTATATGGACGAGACGCGACAGCTTAAAGATACAGAAGCTTGGTCAGCGCTTCGTTATACCCAGATGGCGGCGGATAATCCTCAGCTCTGGACGTTTTCAAATGCTGGCGACCAACATAGTTTAATTTTGAATTCTCTTAAAGATCGCGGAATGGCAAGCGCGGCTGGAGCAGATGACGATATAGCTTATTTCGAATGGTCTGCGCCGAATGACAAGATTATGGACGAAGCGAACTGGGTCGCAAGTAATCCAGCGCTGGGCTGGACAATTCACGAAGATAACATTCGCGCCGTTCTCAATGATCCGCCAGATGTAGTAATGACTGAAGTTCTCTGCCGTTGGGTTAACACAATTAGCGCGGCTATACCTGCAAAAGAGTGGGAAGAATGCGGCGCAGACAATATCGAACTAGACCCAGATAAATTAACCTGGCTGGCTATTGACTTATCGCCAGACCGTCGCGATGGCGCTCTGGTAGGCGCTCAAAAGAACGCCGACGATACTTTCAATATAAAGCTTCTCCACACTTGGCATAATCCAATTTCGCTAGATGATAGAGCGGTCGCCAATGAGATCGCGCCTTATGCCAGGAAATATCCGACGGAATATGTAGCATTCTCAAAACGCACAGCTTCGGCGGTGGCTGGTCGGCTTCAACCTGCTGGAATTCCCGTTATTGATATTGATGGAGCCGTCTACGGTCAGGCGTGCGACGAACTTCTCTCGGCGATTACAAGCCATAGGCTTCGGCACGGGC
>Ga0214919_10007150_pt1 | contig 15147 bp, 13 predicted proteins | sample LL1503_MetaG_FD_177994 | JGI IMG/M metagenome (GOLD analysis project Ga0214919, IMG submission 177994) | Freshwater microbial communities from Lake Lanier, Atlanta, Georgia, United States - LL-1503 | ecosystem: Environmental > Aquatic > Freshwater > Lake | place: USA: Georgia | collected... | reverse complement strand
CATCCTGGCATGATGCCTGGTCGCATGATGGTGCCTGTAGGCGCGCCTACAGCTCCTCACTATGGGCAGCCCCCAGTTCCTGTCAGTGCTGTGTTGTTTGGTGAACAGCTTCATTCAGGGACCGAGAGCACGAGCGCCAGTGCATCACCGACAGGGGATGATGCCTCTTAGCTAGGAGGCATTGGACCACCCCTGGAGCTTGGATGATGCTCATCATGTCTTCGGCCAGCGCTATCTCTCGTAGGGGTGTGTAGAACATGCTGGAAAGGCCTCGTTCTACGTTCTCTCTCAATCACGCTTTGTAGTCTTGCTATTTCTAGGTGGGCAGAATGTAACTGATAACCTAGAGAGGCGCTGTTTTGATGCATCGCAGCATTAGCCTGAACCAGCTGGGCATTGGCTTTTATAAGTTCATGAATCTCATGAGCCAACTGGGCATTAGCTTTTCTAAGCTCATGAATCTCACGAACCACCCGCACAGCTTCGTTGGTCACGGTATAAACAATCCCCACACCCGGGGCGCCCATAAAGCCATCTGCGCGTGGAAAAAGAGAGGTGGGCTGAGGTAATTCAGCAGGAATATGATGATCTGGATTTCGACTGACATCTATCATCAGCTCAGCCATCGCCGTTTTTTTTCTTTGGGCTTCTCTTGTTTTGATGAATTCAGAAAACTGACTGAGAAGACTGGTTGAAAGTTCAGGGCTAAAAAATTCAGCGGCTGAAGTTTTGGCCCAAGTTTTTAATCCTGCTAAATCAAGTTTTATTTTTTTTAGGTCAGTATTGACTGGTTGAATTTTATCTTGAATGGCTAGTTTTCTGGTGTGATCATGCTCGCCTAATGCCTGAGTTAAACGGGTCTGCAAAGCAGATTCAGAATAGGTTTTCTTAAGTTCATCAGCATATTCTTCTAATTCGTGGCGAGTTTGCCGGAAAGCTTGTAGCTCTGATTTTATTAAGTCTAGTTGGGCTTGGTGCCTAGATTTTTCTTGCTGTGCTTGAGCCAAGTGTCCATAAATTTGAGTATTAATTGCATCAAATTTTTTATTTTGATCTAAGAGTTTTTGAATCTCTGCTGTTAATAATTTGATTTGAGCTTCAAGCGGTTTTATTTGCTTTTTATAAAGACGGGCTCTTTCAAATTTATTTTTTTCTTCAGCTAATTTTTTTTCTAGGTCTGGCAAGAAATTTTCAGTTTGAGTGCCAGTGTCAATGGCTGGAATAGCTGGAATGACTGGAATGTGAGGGGAGAGCTCCAGGTGAATAGGGACAGGGACCACCGCATCATCATCGCCTGTTCCTGATCCTACACCACAGGCAGTAGAGAGATCTTTCTCAGGTTTAAGGCTAAAGCCGGCACCACCAGAAGGTGCTGTTGAGCTGATAGTCTGAGTGTCTAATTCGTCAGTCGAGGGGCTGTCACTTGAAAAGGCACTGCAGAATGGAGATTCAAAGGCAAGACAGGGCGGTGTTTCCAATAAAACAAGGTTTATTTTCACATGACCACTGGAGATCATCTTTTTTTCAAAGCTTTTTTGCTTTTTTAAATTTGTTTTGGGTAGTTCAGAAATTTTTCGTACTAAGTCGGGCGCTATGCCTAAGGCGGTCATTGCATTTTTTAATATTAATTTTGTTTGATTATTTTGTTTAGCTAGTTCAAGACAGTAGTTCTCTATGTCCTTTCGATAGGATTCTTGATCATGAGGATATTCTATATGGCCGTCTTCTTGACTCATGATGAAGGCGCAAATCAGAAAAATACTGCTGAGCATAGAATGCTCTGAATCAAACCAATAATATTTTCTGGTGATTAAAAAATCGGACCAGAAATCAATGAGATTTTCTTGGGGTGCTCTTACGCGTAAGTGAAGGGGTTTGATTAAGGCAGACGCTGCAAAAGTGGCAATGTTGTTGGTTAATTGATTTAAATAAAAAAGTTCACTCGCAGAAGAAAAAGGAAAGGATAGAGAGTTGAGGGTAGAGGTAATTAGGTAAAGTTTAAATTGTTGCAGTATTTCAGCTGCATTGTCTGGCACGACATGGGGGAGGTATTTTTTCGGGCTAGGGCTTGATTTTGCGGCATGATTTTCCTGAAGAATTTCTTCTAATCTTAAGATCATCTTTTGGCAGTCCGCTAAATCATTGCTGACAATACGTGGGGTTGTTTTTGCATACCAATCACAGAGTGAAAAGGCAATGACGGGATCTTTTAGCTTGAGCAAAGATTGGTTCAGGCAGCCAAGATTAGTGGTGAGATTTTTGAGAGGAATACAGACCAATCCAGGGTCTTTTTTGCAGGGAACTTCAAGATACTCTTCTCTACTGTCCGTGGTGAAAAGTCTCCATAAAGCCTGTTTCTTGGATTCCTGTAGTTCTGTAGGAATTGCTGTGCTGATTTCCGTTGTAGTTTTTTTTGTGACAGTCCCGCTCATGATGTAATGCACTCCTCCTGATGAGTATTTTTAAAGCGCGCGAACTTACAGAAAAGCATGCTGGAAGAAAATAATTTAAAAAATTAATTTTAAAATTATTAAAAATAATTATTAGTTTTAGTGTTTTTATTTTGTTAAAAATATTTATTTAAATTCATGTGTAAATATTGCGTATTAGGGTTTGTTTTTTTATTGTGTGGTTTTTTAAATTTAAAGGTATGCAAGCGTGAAATTAAAAATGAAATGTCCCCCTCTCTGCCCTTCGGTTTCACCTTCAGGTCTGTCTCTCCCGCAGGGGGAGAGACGAAAAATAGGTGTGAAAAATCAGGGCTATAGCCTGGTCGAAATCATGGTGGTCTTAAGCATTGTGAGCATTTTGGCCATGGTGAGTATTCCCATGTACAGCGGTTATTTAAATCGAGCCAAGGCATCAGAGGGTTTAACTCTGGTTGCCCCGATTAAGATGGCCGTGAATAATTTTTTACTCGAGCATGGGAGCTTGGACTTATTAAAATCTAATTTGGATCTGGATTTAAAAGACGATATTCATGGGACCTACGTAGAAAATATTAAAATTTTAAATTTGGGTCTGATCGATGTGATTTATAAAGATGGTTTGGGAGATTTAACTTTTGTCCCAAAAATTAATGGCTCTCAGATTGATTGGGATTGCACGGGCGGAAGCCTAGAGCAGAGCTACAGACCCAAGATGTGTCAATCTAAATAAATAAAAAATAATAAATAAAAATGATTGAGTTACTAGAAAAGATTTTAAAAGACGGGCTCTTAGAAAAAATCTCGGATATTCACTTTGAGCCTTTAGAAGCTGGGTTAAGAATTAGATTCAGAAAAGATGGTTTTTTATATCAATATTTAAATCTGGAAGATGCAAGCTTGGGGGAGAAAATAATTTCCAGAATTAAAGTCTTATCTGATTTGAATATTGCCGAAAAAAGATTGCCCCAGGACGGAAGATTCTCTTTCGAAAATATAGATTTTAGGGTCAGCACTTGCCCCAGTCAGTGGGGTGAAAAAATAGTATTAAGACTGCAAGAAAATAAGAAGAAAAGTTTGGGGCTAGAAAATTTGGGTTTAAATCAAAAAAATTTAAATTTGCTTAGAAAAAGTTTAAACAGATCTCAGGGCATGATCATTGTCACAGGGCCGACAGGCAGTGGGAAAACTTTAAGTTTGTATAGTGCGTTAGAAGTTTTAAATAGTGTTAAGAAAAATATCTGTACCGTCGAAGACCCGATAGAAATTAATCTGCCTGGCATTATTCAAGTGAATATTCAGCCCAAGATTGGCTTGGATTTTGCGAGAGTCTTATCCGCTTTTTTAAGGCAAGATCCTGATGTCATTATGCTAGGGGAGATTCGAGATTTAGAGACTGCCCAAATTGCTGTGAGAGCGGCCCAAACAGGGCATTTAGTATTAACTACTTTGCATACCAATAGTGCTTTGGAAAGTCTGACTAGGTTATCTGGGATGGGTGTTAAAAATTATGAAGTCGCAAGTTCCATTATTTTATTAATCGCCCAGAGATTGATTAGAAAATTATGTGAAATATGCAAACAAGAAGATGAGTTGGGATTATTAAAATTAGAAAATTTTTTAGAGAGTTTTGGAAAGCTAGAAATTTTAAAAAAAATAGAAAATATTAAAAATTTAAAAATTTTTAAAGCCCGATCTGAACTTCAATCTTGTGAGTTTTGTAAAGAAGGTTTTAAAGGTCGAATAGCTTGCTTTGAAGTGATTGAGATGGATGATGATTTACAAGAATTAATTTTAAAAAACGCCAGTATTTTAGAGCTGAAAAAATACACGGAGAGTCGGGGTGTCATGAGTTTATTAGAAGCTGGGATAGAGAAAATTTTGGAAGGGGTGACGACCTTGGAAGAGGTGCTGGGTGGGATTTTGTGATTTATAAATATGCGGGTATTGATCAAGAAGGCCTGGAGATTACTGGAGAAATCAGCGCTGAGAGTATTAAGAAAGCCGAAAGTGAGTTATTAAATTCAGGGATTTTGATTCAGAAAATAAGAATAAAATTTTTTTTAAATTTTATTAATTTTTTTAATTATTTTTTTAATAAATTACTGGAGCCGAGAATAAAATCTTCACAGATTGCCTGGTTTTTTAACTCACTGTCTTGGCTTTTGTCTTCTGGGTTAGTTTTAGTCAAGGCTTTAAATTTATTAGAGACCCAGCAGGAGAATTTAAAAAATAAGACTTTTAAAAATTTAATTAAAAATCTCAAAAATAAAATTGAGAGTGGCAGTTCTTTAGCGGAATCTTTAAGAAATTTTCCCAGATATTTCGAGCTAGAAATTATTGAGTGGATTGCTGCGGGGGAAAATTCAGGGGCTTTGGATCAAATTTTATTAAAAATAGTCAGCTGGCAAGAGAGTAAAAAAAAGCGAAGAGAAAAAATTAAAAAAGCGCTGACCTATCCTGTTTTAATTTTAATAGTGATAACTGGTGTTTTGTTTTTAATGATGGCCTTTGTCATCCCCTCTTTTGAAAAAATGTTCGCGTCTTTCAATGCGCCGCTGCCTGGTTTGACCCAGATGGTAATTAGTTTTTCGCATGGGTTTTTAAATTATTGTTTTGTTTTTTTAAGTTTAATTTTTTTGATGGTTTTGATTTTATTTTTGAGTTTTAAAGTTTTTAAAAAATTAAGTTTTTTAAAAGATAAAGTTTTTGTTTTTATGCCCAGTATTGGCTTTTTAATTCGAAGATCTGAAGATTCAAAAATATTTAGTTTATTGGGGATTTCTTTAAGTTCAGGGGTGAGCTTAGTTAAAGCGCTGAAGTCAGCTGAATTGGTGAGTGGTAATTTATATATAAAAAATATTTTAAAAAAATCAGAAATAAAAATTTGGGAAGGTTGGTCTTTAAGCAGTGCTTTAGGGGAATCAAAGTATTTTTTAAAGGCTGATTTAGATCTTCTGGCTTTAAGTGAAAGTACGGGGAACTTGGACCAGATGTTATTAAAAATTGCGGAGCAGGCGGGCTTCATTTTTTCTCAGAAAGTCGATCAGTTTTTATTATTACTGGAACCTATGTTAATGCTCGTGATGGGCGGCTTAGTGGGCTTTTTTGTCATTGCGATGTATTTGCCGATTTTTCAGCTAGGGGCGGTGGTTTGAATATTTTGATTGATTTGTAGCTCAATAATGCTACAATTTTGCTCGTAGTATTGAAAAGGAAATAAGCATGAAAGCGGCAACAGTCAGAGCACGAATTGATGAAGAATTGAAAGTGGACGTGGAGCACGTTCTTAGTGAACTGGGCTTATCTGTCTCGGAAGCGATCAGTCTTTTCATGGCTCAAATTAAGCTCAGAAGGGGTATTCCCTTTGACATCAGTGTTCCCAATAACGTGACACTTAAAACTTTTAAAGACACTGATGAGGGGAAAAATCTCATTCGTTCTAAAAATTCAAAAGAGATGTTTGATAAATTAGGTATTTAATGTGTTTGAGCCCGTATACACCACTCGATTTGAAAAAGATTTAAAAAGAAGCCTGAAACGCGGGAAAGATCCTCAAAAACTCAAAGATATTATTGAACTTATTTTGGCCGGCAAGCAGCTACCTGTTAAATGCAATGACCACTGGCTTGTTGGCAATTATGCCAATCGTAGGGAGTGCGACCTAGAACCAGATTGGCTCTTAATTTATTTTCCAAAAAATAAAGAAATTGTGTTTGAAAGAACGGGGACCCATTCGGATTTATTTAGAAATTAATCCAAGCAACACTGCGTGACATGAATTAATACAAAAATCCAAAAAGCCACAGTGGAATTCTTTGGCCAAAGCCAACTTCTATGTTATCTGCGACGACAAAACTTTTTTGAAGATTGGCGTTTTCTGCAAGCTGTTGAAAGCTTTTTTTAGCCCCGCCAATTTCAAAGAAAAATTCATCATCAACCTGGAAGTCTCCGCTAGAGGGCAAGGTCAGATCATGCTGGACCGTGAGCATACTGGCGAAAAAAGTTTCGCGAACCGTCCCAATTTCAGGGCTTTGTGACGCGAGGGTATAAAGCAAATTTGAATTATTTAAAAAAACTTTCTCAGGATTTTCGAGTGCTTTTAGTTTTTTAGAGTGACTACTGAGGCCTACAACCAACTCTGCAGATTCTAAGTATTGAAAATACTGTTTGACTGTTCTGACATCACCGAGCTCTAAGATCGCCACCATTTTGCTCCAGTTAGGAATAAAAGGGACTTGATTGGCAATCAGTGACAGTAATTTTTTTATTCTGCTGATGCTTCGCCCAGTCAGCTCTGGATAAATCGCCACCAGGTCTGACTCCAGTGTGACGTGAATATTTTGTTCTAAGGCCATCTGATAATGAGCTTTAGAATTTAAACTTTGGCGATAAGGGTAATAACCTTCTTCAAGATATTTTTTAAATGCCGATAAAACAGTGGTTTGTTCTGTAGCGGTGGAATGCGCTAAGCGACCTAAAATATCTTGAGCGATGGACGCATGTTGGCCAAGTAGGTCTTGAAGGGTGATGGGATTGAAAGAAATGCCTTGCTCTATTTCTAAAAATTCTCGAAAAGATAAGCCTGCCATGCGAAAGACCAGCGCTCGACGACTTAAATCATGACTGCCCTTGGCAATTTCTAGGGCGGAACTCCCTGAGACCAGAATTTTTAAATGCTCAAAAGTATCAAAAATGCTTTTGAGCTCCATGGACCAATGGGGATATTTATGAATTTCATCAATAGCCAGATATTCCCCACCATGTTGAACGAAATACTCAGCGATCTCATAGAGAGTGAGCGTTTTCATTAAAAAATGATCGGCCTGGAGATAAAGAATCCGGGTGCTTTGAGCCAATTCGGGATCATTTTTAGATTGAACATGATCTAACAAAACCTGAACCAGGGTGGTTGTTTTACCAATGCCGCGTGCACCAACAATGATATTCATGCGATGAGAGAGGTCCGTTGTTTTAATAAAATAACGTCGGTAAGCCTGATTTTTGGCGATTAGAAATTGTTGACTGAGGCGAAATAGATCTTCAATGAGCATGGGGTTGTCTTGCATTGCGTTTCTCCATTTTTCCTATGTTTTTCTGAGCGTTAGGAGTTTGATCCATGAATTGTAGCTTATTTAATGGAATGCATTCCATCTTTTTAAGCAAAAATCATGGAATTCATTCCATTATTAGAAAAAACTAGATGTTTGGGTGTTAAATTTTTCTCTTTAAAGCGCCGCATTTAAATCCAAGCAGCACTGTGTCACGTGAATTAATTCTTCAAAGCTAATCGGTGAAAGGTTGTTATTTTTTATAGAATTTAAAAAAGCCTGGGTGCATTCGTCTTGGCCTTTATTAATAGCTCTGGTTTTAAATTTGCTTAGATTTTTGTCCCCATAAGCTAATAATTTTCTGAAATTATCTAATTGATAAATCCGGCCCTGAGAAAATAGCTCTAATCTTTCTTTGGGGAATTGCTTATGGCCATTGGAAAAATAATGGATAGAGCCAATAGAACCATCTGCAAAAAATAGTTGTATAGAAAAAATATCCCGAGTGGGATTGTTTTTACTGGGGATAGAAATTAAATCTTGTTTGATAATTTTCGAGCCAGATAGATAAACCAATAAATCTATAAAGTGACAAGCTTCGCCGATTAATCTTCCGCCGCCTGAGTCTAAATCTTGAGTCCAATGGTCTGCGTCTATAGCACCTGAATTAATGGTGTAGATCATGGAGATCGGCCCTGGATTTTTAAGCAGGGATGATTTTATTTTTTGGATATGCGGCGAGAATCTTCTGTTAAAGCCGACCATGAGTTTGGGGTTAGGCAAGCTTGCGTAAGTCTGAATTAATTGATCCAACTCAGCTTGATTAATAGCTAGAGGCTTTTCGACAAAGACGGGTTTATGGGCTTTAAGAGCCTGAATAGTCTGCTCAGCATGCTGGCTATGTTGAGTGGCAATAGTCACAGCTTGGATTTCTGGGTTATTAATTTGTTCTAAATAGTCTGTGGAAGTTTTAAGAAACCCTAGTTTTTTTCCATGAACAAAACCGCTCACACCTTTTCTGGAAACTAAGGTGTGTAAGCCCGCACCTGCTTTTTTAAAGGCGGGAATCAGCATTCGGCTGGCATAGTTTCCTGCGCCAATAAAACAAAAAGAAATCGGGGTGTTTGAATTTTTATTATTTTTATTTTTTATAATTTGATCTTGATTGGAATAAAGTCCTGAAGCGAAAATCTCTTGGGTCTTGTTGTTAAGCTGGGAAAAATCTTGATCGGGATAATTTAAAATAATGCCGAGTGCTTTTTTATTGTCCGTGAGGGTCTGATACGCCTGTTCAGCCTGGCTAATTAAATAGTGATGCGTAATTAATTTTTCCGTGCTTAGTTTTTTTTCTAGAAATAAACCCAAGATGGCTTCAAAATTTCTTTGCTCGGTCCAGCGCACAAAGCCAATGGGATAGTCCATGTTTTTAGCTTCATAGTTATTTTCATAACGACCGGGGCCATAAGAACAAGAGACTTGGAAAGATAATTCTTTCTCGTAGAAATCAGCGCGGGATAGTTCTAGACCGACGACGCCAATTAAGATCACGCGACCGCGTTTTCTAGACATCTGTGCAGCTTGATGCATGAGGTCTGAGCTCTTAGTCGACGCGGTAATGATCACGCCATCAACGCCCTGGTTTCGCGAAAAAGTGAGTGCTTGGGCAATAATATTTTCACCGCCAATAGACCCATTAATCACTTCAGCGCCATAAGATCTGGCGAGTTCACAGCGGGATTCATCGAAATCAATACCCATGACCCGACAGCCCTGGGCTTTTAATAACTGGAGTGTTAATAAGCCAATCAGACCCAAACCAAAAATCACAAAACATTCACCCATGGTGGGTTGGGCTAAGCGAACACCCTGCAAACCAATGGCGCCAATAATAGTAAAAACAGCCTCGTCATTACTCACAGAGTCCGGGACTTTGGCGCAGAGATTTTCACTGACTGTGACGATTTCGGCATGAGGGCCGTTAGAGATCACGCGATCGCCCAGATTGAAATTTTTGACTTTGGGGCCGAGTGCAATAATTGTTCCGACATTGCAATAACCCAAGGGAATCGGCTGATCGAGTTTGGATTTCACGGTTTCAAGAGTGGTTAATAAACCGTCTGTTTTGATTTTATCTAGGACTTGTCGGACTTTATCGGGCTGCTGTTTGATTTTGCCTAATAGGCTTGCCTGGCCGAACTCTAAGAGCATTCTTTCAGTTCCAGCTGAAATCAATGTTTTAGAAGTCTGAATTAAAACTTCATGGGGATTAATTTGAGGGCAGGGAATGTTCTCTAGGGCTATTTTGCCAGAGCTTAAGTTTTGCAGAATTTGTTTCATGAGTTTGATCAGCGCCTATTTAAAATTTAAAAATAAAATTATAAAAATAAATCAGGCGCGGATCTTAAATAAATCAGGGGTCAGTGGCTATTGGGAGATGCCATTGGGAGACACAGCGTGAGTCTGCTGGTATGCAGGATTAAAGGTCTCAATGGGTACAGAAGCGGCAAGGCCGTAACCCATATACATAGCCGTGCTTGCTCTAGGGGTAGGAACAGGAACAGGAGGCATGGCCTCTGGAAGACGTGTGCAGGAGACGGCCGCTTTGAATCTTTGCCAGAGAGAGCGACTTGGCAAAGTCTCTGGGTTGGAGGGCGCTTGAGTGATTGGTACTGCCAACGTTGCTGCTCTAGCTGCTGAGGTGTCTCTAACAGCTTGTTTTCGCATAAATATTTCTACTGAACGACTGCTGAAAGTAAAAACCTCTGGGGATTTTTTGATTTTTGCGAGTGGCATTACTTTTGCTGGTGCTGATGCTGCTGTGACTGGCTCTGTGACTAGACTGCTTTCTCTTCCGCTCATCTTATTTCCCTTATTTTTAATAATAAAAAAGAAGGCGGAAGAATAGAAACGCTTGATTAAAATTTAATTAATTTAATAACCCAGCTTGATAACCTAGTTTAATAACTCAACCGTCACGACTTTTAAATAATCCCCATATCGTGCGCCCTTTGGTATTTTATGATCTGGAGAGGCGCCTTGAATAGTTTTAATGCTGATTTCACGGCCCGCTTGTCTGGCGGCTAACTCAATAGTTTCTATAAGATCTTCTTTAGAAAAAGCGTCTGAGCAAGAGCAAGAAATTAAAACACCCTGGGGGTTTAAAGCTTTCAGAGCCAGTCTGTTTAATCTTAAATATAATTTTTTGGCCTGATAAATTTTTTCTTTCGAAGGCGCTAATTTTGGCGGATCTAAAATAATTAAATCAAAAGGTTGTTCAGGTGGATTTAAAGTATTGGCTGCTAAGTGGGTAAGAAAATATTCGACGTCATGTTTTTCGAATTTAATTTTTTCACCCAAATTATTTTTCTGAGCATTTTCTTGAGCTAAGCCTAGGGCTGCCTCAGAAGAGTCAATCCCTAAAATATAATCCGCGCCGCCGAGCGCTGCATTCATGGCGAATCCGCCGGTATAACAGAAGGTATCTAAGACGCGATATTTTTTATGAGGGGTCTGATCAGATTTTTGATTTTTAAACAAGTGCCGAATGTTTTCGCGATTATTTCTTTGGTCGCAATAGAAGCCCGTTTTTTGGCCTCTGGTGATATCTACTAGGAAATTTAGGCCATTCTCTTGAACCAAAATATTTTCAGGATTGCTGATGTTAGAAGCTGTGGAAGCCGAAGCAGCTGACGCTGTAGGGTTAAATTCTGGATTGCTATCTGAAATTAGATCTAAAGCGCCTTCTTGCTTCAAAGCAGATTTATTTAATCGCCAGTGAATCTGAGCCAGTGTTAATCCTGGAATTAAATCCAAGAGTGCTTGCTGAACTTGTTCTTTAAATTTTAAAACCCAAGCCGCGGTGACGGATAAGACTAATTGATCGGCATAGCAATCAATGGTTAAGCCAGAAAGATTATCTCCTTCGCTGTTGATTAATCTAAACGCATTGGTGAAATTTTTAGAAAATTCAGGATGGCTTTCTGGATTGTTTTTTTGATTAGGAATTAAGCCTAGGGTTTTTCTGAAATCCAAACTTTCTTGAATTCTTTTTTTCAAGATTTCTAGTAAATCCGTACTGGGGGTCTTGCCATGATCTAATAATCTGACGCGATAACTAGAGGCTGGGTTGTACATGCCAGAGCCGATTAAAGTCTTGCCATCCGAGTCTGCGACCAGGACTAATTGAACTTCAGATAAATCTTTATTCTTAGGATCTAAAGCCCCTGAGAATACTAAAGATTCGCCTTGCCAGAAGGGTTTGGCGCGTTGGGGTTTAAGTTTAAGTACTGGAATATGCGCGGGGATATGAAAGCTGGGGGTGTTATTTTCTGGGATGTTTTCTGAAATATTATCGGGGATATTTTTTTTGATATTTTTTGACATGAGCGTTCTGGCCTAATGGTTCTTGATGGTTAAAGTAATTAATTGGATTTAAAAAAAGGCGCGCATTGTCTCTGAGTTTTGGCTAAATGGATAGGTCTGAAAATTAATCTTATTTAATTGTTTGAAATTATTAAACAATGACAACCAGAAGTTTGCTGCCATGATGGCGCTCTATTTTTTGAACTTGTTTTTGAACTTGTTTTTTTATTGAGGAATTATCCGGATGAAAATCAAATTTCTAGGCGCCGCAGGGACTGTCACTGGGTCTAAGTATTTATTAACTTTAGGGACTGATAAGGGCTTAAATAAAAATCAAAAAAATATTTTAATAGATTGCGGTTTATTTCAGGGCTCCAGAGAGTTAAAAAATAGAAACTGGGAGCCGCTACCTATTGATCCCAAAGAGATTGATGTCGTGGTTTTAACCCATGCGCATTTAGATCATTCGGGGTACTTACCCCTCTTAAAAAAACAGGGATTTACGGGGCCGATTTATTCAACCCCTGGGACTTATGATTTATGTAAAGTCTTGCTCCCAGATTCTGGGCATATCCAAGAAGAAGATGCCAATTTTGCGAACAGACATGGCTATTCAAGCCATCAACCAGCCTTGCCTTTGTATACCCAGGCAGATGCTGAAGAAGTCTTAGATTTATTTAAAATTATAAATTTTGAGCAGGAGTTTGAATTATTCAAAGGCTGTACTGTGAGATTTAAACGCGCGGCGCATATCTTGGGAGCCTCTTGTATTGTTTTAAATTATCTGGATGAAACCCTGGTTTTCTCGGGAGATTTGGGAAGATTGCATGACCCGATTATGAAAGAGCCAGCCAGAATATTTAAAACAGATTATTTAATTCTGGAATCAACTTATGGAGACTCGGCTCATGATCAGAGTCTGCCTGAAGAAAAGTTGGCCCAAGTGATTAATAAAACTATTAGACGCGGTGGGTCGATTATTATTCCAGCGTTTGCGGTCGGGAGAACCCAAAGTCTTTTGTATTATATTTCGCAGTTAAAATTAAAAAATAAGATTCCCAACATCCCTGTTTTTTTAGACAGCCCGATGGCGCAAAGTGCAACCGGGATTTATACAAAATATTTAGACGAGCATTGTTTAAATCAGGGCCATTGTTTAGCCCTGGAGTCTGGTGTGAAATATATTAATTCTGTCGAAGAGTCTAAAAAATTAGACAGCTCTGTTTTCCCTTCGATTATTATTGCCGCAAGCGGCATGGCCGAAGGTGGGCGCATTGTTCACCATTTAAAATCTTTTGGTCAAAATCCTAAAAATACGATTTTATTCACGGGCTATCAGGCTTCTGGGACCCTGGGAGATCGGATTGTCAATAAGAAAAGTCGAGAGATAAAAATCCATGGCCAAATTTTTAACTTTGAAGCCGAAGTCTTAATGATGTCTAATATGTCGGCGCATGCAGACTCTGAAGAAATTTTGACCTGGTTAAAATATTTTAAAGAGGCCCCTAAAAAAGTCTTTATTACCCATGGAGAGCCAGGGCCTGCTTTAGCTTTGAAAAATAAAATAGAGAAAAATTTAAACTGGTCTTGTTATGTCCCAGAGTACCAAGAAGAAATAATTTTAAAATGAGAAAAATAGAATGAATAAAATTTTAGAAACCCATTTAGAAACCGACGCGATTCATGGCGGTCAATCTCCAGATCCATCGACGGGCGCCATCATGCAGCCAATTTATGCAACGTCGACTTATGTTCAGGCTTCTCCAGGGGTTCACCAGGGTTATGAGTACAGCCGCTCTCAAAATCCTACGCGGATGGCGTTTGAGCGCTGTGTTGCGGTGCTAGAGCGCGGGACCCATGGCTTTGCGTTTGCCTCAGGCTTAGCAGCGATTGGGACTATTTTAGAATTACTAAACCATGGGGATCATTTGATTGCCGTGGATGATTTGTATGGCGGGACGTTTAGATTATTCGATAAAGTTCGGGCGCGTACTCAAAATTTAGAGTTGACGTTGGTCAACATGAACCAGCCGGGTGAATTAGAAAAAGCGCTAAAACCTAATACTAAAATGATCTGGATCGAGAGCCCGACTAATCCGATGATGAAATTAGTAGATTTAGAAAAAGTTTCAGAGTTTGCCCAAAAAAATAATTTAATCGCCGTGGCTGATAATACATTCGCGACGCCGATGATCCAGCGGCCCTTAGAATTAGGTTTTGATCTGGTGATTCATTCTGTGACTAAGTATTTAAACGGCCACTCGGACATGATTGGCGGTGTTGTAGTCAGCAAAGATCCTGTCTTATCTGAGAAGCTTGGTTTTTTACAAAATGCCATTGGATCTATCTTGGGACCTTTTGATAGTTTTCTGGCTTTAAGAGGCTTGAAAACTTTGCCATTGCGTATGGAGCGGCACACTCAGAATGCTCAAATTTTGGCGGAATATTTAGAACAGCATCCCAAAGTTCAAAAAGTGATTTATCCCGGATTAAAATCTTTTGATCAATATGACTTGGCTCAAAAACAGATGAAACTCATGGGTGGCATGATTTCTATAGTTTTAAAAGCAGACTTATCTGGGACGGTGAGATTTTTAGAACATTGTAAAATATTTGCCCTGGCTGAAAGCTTAGGCGGAGTTGAAAGTTTAATAGACCATCCAGCGATTATGACTCATGCGTCGGTGCCCAAAGAGATGCGAGAAAAGTTGGGAATATTAGATAGCTTTGTCAGAATCTCAGTAGGTCTTGAACATATTGAAGATCTGAAAAAAGATCTGGATCAGGCTTTGAGTTTTATTTAAATGAATTTTTTTCTGTGGCCTTTTTTTTAAAGCAGAGTTTGCAGATCTTTCTTTAAATTAAAAATAAAAATACCATATTTTTTTCTTTGAAATTGAAAGTGAGAAGATATGGGGACCATTGATGTATTGAATCAGAAAATCACACTCTGTGCTTTTAAAGATGAGGACTATATTTCGTTAACAGATATTGCGAGATACAAGGACAGCGAGAGGACGGATTACATTATTCAAAACTGGCTTCGTAATCGGAATACTGTTGAATTTTTGGGTGTTTGGGAGCGCTTAAATAACGAAAAATTTAATCCCATCGAATTCGATGGGATTAGAAAAGAAGCTGGAATAAATAGTTTTATTTTGACCGCGAAGCAATGGATTGAGAAAACTGGCTCTATTGGGCGTGTTGAAATCTGATGCTGATTGCTCGAAAAATTATTAAAATGCAGGGCTCATAATTTTGGATTTGAGCAAGGGAAAAAATGCATCAAGTAGAGATGGTTAGCTTAG
>Ga0214919_10007149_pt1 | contig 15149 bp, 33 predicted proteins | sample LL1503_MetaG_FD_177994 | JGI IMG/M metagenome (GOLD analysis project Ga0214919, IMG submission 177994) | Freshwater microbial communities from Lake Lanier, Atlanta, Georgia, United States - LL-1503 | ecosystem: Environmental > Aquatic > Freshwater > Lake | place: USA: Georgia | collected... | reverse complement strand
GAAGAAATTGATATCTATGAAAGTGCCGTCAAGCAATCAAATATTCTTGCTGTGAGAGAAACAGAAGCATTTCAATTGATTGCTAATCTAAGATCGGGTAAAGCATATAATGCAGAGGTTGATGAGGTCAAGGCACAAGAGCTAATGTTTGGCAATGAGTATCAAAGACATAAGAATGAGATCATGGCAACGATTGCAAAGTTCCATGATACAGTAAAGAAAAGAACAGACGAAAAAATAGCGCTATCAAATACCATTGAGTGGTGTCTGGTAACGCTAATTAACATCTGTTTGTTAATTCTTGTGATGGCTCTCAAGCACAAAGAAGAACTTGAAAAGAAACCTGTCAAGCGAGTTGTAAAAAAGAAACCTGTAAGACGAGTTGTCAAGAAACCTGCTGTTACTTAAACCTATCTTCTCTATAAGTAATCATATTCTCAGGCGATGCTTCTTGATAGTCATACCTATCAAACTCGTCATGGTTTGTCTTGCCTAAAGGCATTGCATTGAATGAAAGAATATGTCTTACTGCATTAGTCATAGCTAAATTATTCATTCCTGTGCTATGTTCTAACCATGAAGGAAATATATATAAACATCCTTCTTCAAATTTTGAAGCATAACTATTATGTATTTTCATATGTGCTTCTGGTTTTCTAGCAGGGATTATATAGTTATGGTATTTGTGGGTATTATAGAAAATTGTTCCAGAATTATATGATGTGCCATGTAAGTAATAGACACCTGCAAGAAATGAATTGCCATGAGTGTGTCTATGATGAGAACCGTTATTAATATGTCTTGTTGCCCATAATCCCGTCATCTGTATACTTGGCAAAAATCCCAAATCATCCATGACAGATTTTAGACTAAACATTGAAAAATCAACAAACGGTTTAAAGATATCTTCTTGATGAAGATTTGGTGCTGTAAAATTTAAAGCATTTCCGGGCGATGTATTTTTCTTATAAATTTCATCATTGCTAAGATATTGCATAAAAGAATTTTTATGGTCTTTATGACCTTCAAATTTAAATTTATAAAGCGGAATAGAAAATAACTCAATACATTCCATAATCAATTATCCTATCAATTACAAGTACAATTACCATCACAACATTCTTCTATTTCTGCTTTTACTACTTTAAAAATTAATTCTTTCCATTTAGTAGCGGCAGTTTTTGTAAGAAACATAGGTGATAGTTCTTCATTTTCTTCTGTCATCCAAACCCAATAACCAAGCGTTTCGGTTTGCTTAAGAATCATTATGCAACCGCTTTCTTAATCTCAAAGTTGAAATATTTACCATCACGGTTCAACAATGCAACATCCCGTGTCCACCGCTTTGCATCTTCTTCAGTGATGAAGTGAACACGATCTTTGACTGTCAAACCATTAAGGTTGCCTTTGGTGAAATACTTTTCAAATTCCACAACAAATTTATAACCAGAATCAGCATAGATAGAAGACATATTCGTCACTCCTTTTTTGAACATATAATTATAATACGTCATTATATTTATTTTGTCAACCAAAAATATCGAGAAGAATAATAAAAAAAATAGTGAGAATTGGTATCCAATTCATCAGTAGCAGATATCCTATGCCTTGTATCATTAAACGGTAACATCCTGAAATTGTGATCGAAGTAATACATTATTTTTTGCACAAAATTGAGAACATACTATTGGTTTTCCTTCTTTAATAGAATTTAATTTCCATCTTTTTTCTAATCCAAAGAAATAATCAGTTTCCATAATTTCTTTTATTGTATATGCTTTTAAATCTATTGTGTTTTTATCTATATGATAATTTTTACTATTACGTTCTTCCAAAGGATTATATACTTGTCCGCCAATCCAGCAACAAGGAAAGAGTAATCCTTGAGCACTAACATAGATATCTTTAGTACCTTTCACAAGACAATCAATTTCTATATCATCATAATATTCGTTATTATCTGGCAAGTTGTTGTTTCCGTTGAAATATTTTTTAGAAGGTCTAATATTTAAATATCTAAATTTTTCATATTTAAATCTATATGTTTTTTTTAATCTAAATTGTTTAAATCCTAATTCTTTAGATAATGCTTTTGCTTGTTCTATTTGGTGTTCATTATGCTCGAAAGCGATAAAATCCCATTTTGCAATTCCGCCATTAGAAATAAAAGTTTTTGCAGCTAATATAATTTTATTCCAGTTGACGCCGACTCTATAGATATGATTTGTATCTTCCAATCCATCAATACCAAAAATAACATATGACATTCCGTCATCTAAAATGTTAGCCAAATCAGTCCAAAAATCAGAATTTCTAGCACCAGCATTTGTATTGATGCTTATTGATAATTTAGGATTTGTGTATTTAAAATATTCAACAATTTCTAAGAAATCTTTAGCAACAATAGGTTCACCAAAATTGCCGCACAATGTTATGTGTTGTAGTTGTTTTACAAAATCTTTAGGAAATATTTCTCTAATATCTTGAATTGATAACTCAGCATTTTTTAAAACATTAATTTTTGCTAAAGATGTTCTAGAGCACATAGGACATGCTGCTTGGCAACGTTCTGTCAACTCGATATGAACAGATTTTATTTCTTCATACTTATACATATAAACTCCTGGTGGGGGCGGTAGGACTTGAACCTACACTAGGACCGTTATGAGCGGTCAGCTTTACCTTTAAGCTACGCCCCCAAATTTCAAAATGGCACCTCATATACTTCACCTAACTCCATACGGCGTTCAAGTGAATTGATGTCTTCTTTGAGGATGAGTTTCTTGACTTCGTCATTATTCCATTCTGCTTCATAATACTGCTTCAACAAAGCGTTGAGTTTGCCCTGCAGCGATGGAAACGGAGGAGGATTACGCTCATAATACTCAGACATATCATTCTCACAAATTGTTGGTGCGCTCGGTGGGATTCGAACCCACAACATACAGATTTTAAGTCTGTCACCTCTGCCAGTTGGATCACGAGCGCAATTGTTTATTTATCCGTTTTTTAGAAAAACCTGCCAAGAGATATTGGCAGAATCAGGATGACCCCAAGGATACTTTTGATGTCTAAGCGCATTTAGTTTCATTTCAAGACTGCCACGAGCAAGTTTTTCATTCTTATAATAACCGGTTTCCGTAAATTCGTCAACCAAAGTTTTTTTGTAGACCTTCATGGTGCAAGTATACATGTTGGTTTTGTCTGCTTGAAACCTATTAATCTTGTGGTGATTGATTATTGGACCATTCCACAAAGCATCCATCTGTTCTTTGTTCATTGCATCTTATCCTTTAACAGTGCATCGATGATTGCCATATGATCTATTGCTTCAAGGCGCAACTTATCGTTTTCTTTTTCAAGTTGTGCAAGTCGTGCTTTGTGCTTTGCAGTCAACACATGCTTTGCTAAGAATACATCATGCGGGATGAGAACGAGCATACAGATAGGCCATAAAGAAATCATTGCGCCAAAGAAACCAACAATGAAGATCTGTGTGTCTCGTTCAAACACAATATGCAAAAGGCTCACGGTATCTCTCCTACTATCTGTTTGTATCCAATTCCTGTAGGATGAATACCATCCTTACTCAAGCCTTTAATATAGATTATTTTGTCATTATTTGCAACCGCTATTTTCAAGACGATTGATTGTATCTTCTCGATAGGAACATTGCTTGCCTTCAAGTTACCAGCAGGCATGATCCAGTAGACATTCTTCGCATTAATCTTTGAACGAACCTTGTTGAGTTCTTTTTCTGTATTGACACCAGAATGGTCGTTTGATCCTAGGCTTATGATAACATTCTTATACTCCTGCATATCGATTGCAGGACGATCTAAGTATTCTCGATTCCATTGCCAGGTGTTGTATCCACCTTTTGAAATAGAGACGCAATCTTTCTTTACTGTTGCTGTGCCAACAGCAATGCTATCGCCTAGGATCAAACATTCCATCATGCTACCATGAACTCCTTGCCTTTTTTACGACCAATTGTTGCATAATCTTTAAAGATGTTTGTCTTATATGCATGGCAACACTTGCACAATGTCTGTAAATTTTGCGGACGGTTATCCCATGGTTTTCCGTTCTTGTGATCCATGTCCAACATGCCATTCCATGCAATGGTCGTGGTGCACTCGAAACCCAAACGACCATCTAAATTCTCGCAATAATCCTTACGATATTTCCTATAAGGATGCTTTGAATTTTTCCAATCTGTAACACTATCAAAACCTGCTTTTTCTGCTGCTACTTGATTCTGATATGCTACATATTCTGCATGAGATGAAAATCCTGCATTTAATGCTAACTGATGTCTCAGATGTCTTTGATATTCATTTAAAGAATCAAATCCTGCATTTAATGCAGCTTGCATTTGGATATGTTTTTGATATTGTTTTACAGAATCAAATCCTGCATTTTTTGCTGCTTGTTGCAAAATATGCTTTTGATATTCTTTCCCAGATGAAAATCCTGCATTCTTTGCAAGAACATCTGTAAAATTAATCACGCCATGTTTCTTTGCAACTTTTGCTCTATAACATGTTGCACACTCAGAACGATACCTAGGACTACCGTCCTTGTAAAGTTTACCTGTGATCTGTTTTGGTTTGACACCGCATGTAATGCAACGAGGACGGTCGTCCGGATGCGGGATCATCGGATTAACACCATACGCCATTGAGGTTAAGCACATATCAAATATCCTGTGTGTTGTGTGATATTTATTACATTAAGATCTTTTAATTATATTGTCAACCGTTTATTTTATTACCATTCTGTTCCGCTTACCATGCCTGTATATTCATAGACATAACTAAAGTCAACGCCATAAGCAGGGCATACAAGCAATCGTTCAGGCATTCCGTTCTTATCTTTCTCACCCATACCTGAATGAATAAAGTAAGTGTCAGGAAATTTGTCAGGTGACAGACGGCGAAGGATCATTGCCTGAGTGTCACACTTTTTTTGCAGACGTTCAATCTCAGCGTCTTTTTCTATAATTTGCTCATCAAGTTTAGCGATAAACCCATCACGTTGTTGCAATCGTTCAATCTCGACAGCACAATTACTAACCAATGTAGACAACTTTTCATGCCAAACATGCGCTTTTTTCAGAATTTCTAAAATATCTGCTTTGTCTTCTTGCAGACGTTCAATCTCGTAAGCAGCTTCTTTTGCCAAGTGTTCGCCTGTGCTTAACAGTCGGTCAACGATATCTTTACTCATAGTCGAACTCCGCAGGATGTTCTTCTTTATATTTCTTCCACATATTCATAGCTTTCTGCAACTGATAGCAATGTTCCATACGAATCTGTTGCATGATGCCAAACACGTTTGTGTTCTTATCCATAGCATCTAACTTGTCATAGTGTTCTTGCAAAACATCTAGGACAACATCGTATTTTGGCTCATCATCTTCTGTCACGATTGATTCCTCTTGAGCAGTTCGATTGCATATGCTAGCTTGACCTGATTATCATCATAGCTAGAATCGATAACTTCATCAACAAGTTCTTCTACCAGACGAACAGCAGCAGAACGCTTTGTGCTATAGATACCTTCGGCAGAACCACTCATTTCTTCAATTTTCTTTTTATATCGAGCATCCAAACTATCCATTAAAATATTTTCAATTTTATCGGACTCTAACCCAGAATTGCCGACTTGATCTTGCAACCTGTTACACATAGTAGTCAGTGCATCGATTGTGTTCTGTTTATATTGCACCTCATCTTTGAGTTCTTCTACACGTTCTTGAAGTTTCTTGTTCTCTTTGAAATATTGACCACGCTTGATGCCGATCAATTCATTCTTCTGCTCAACACAGATTGTCTCGAGTTCTTTTACTCGTTCTTCAAGCCAAATGATCTGGCTGCTCAATGGTGTTCCTTTGGTCATACTCATCACTCTACTCCAAAATATTTGTTGATTTTTGTAGGTATGATACCACTGTCAGAATAATCGTCGGCGATCTCGACACATTTTGCGATGATCAACTCAGCAAATTCCTGAAGCTCATCATTAAGCTCCATTCCTTCGATATACGGAGAATAGAGACTGGTACCATCATATTTCTTAAATCCAGCTTTCAATGCAAGTTCTTTAATACGCTCATTCATCATTCATTCTCCTCAATTTCAATCATAAGAAATTATAACCCGAATTGATTAAAATGTCAACCACATTCATTCCCTAGACCAAACATGTCACGATATATGTTATGAACTTTTTCCAATGCTTCTTGTTGACTGCAACCCTGTGAAATAGTGATCTCTAGATCAATCAGAGGCTTGCGAAACTCACCATATAGCTCTTCGATCACTGCACGCTTAACATCAGTAACCATTTTACCGAGATGATCTGAGTTATGTAAATTATTTAAAGCAACTCTTGCTCCGAGCTTTACACCAATATCATAACTATAAAGAGTATCACGAGTACCTATAGGAAAATCATCGGTAGCAGAAAAAGTAGATTTAATGTCAACCCACTGTGAGATGCTACGCTCATTCAATTGAATTGCTTTGATCTTATCGACTATCTTAGCCATCACTGATTCCTCCGTTCATCATAAGACATTTTAATCCACATTTCCCAGAGCACTTCGCCGACATTTTTACCTTTGTGATCGGCAAGGACGACATAATACTTGTTATCTCGCATACATACTGTATCAACATGCACACGTTCTAATCTTTTATCATCAATCATCGCTTATGCTCCTCACATGAAGTATAATACCAACCAATGTCATCTCTTAGCTGTCCACGATTACCGCACGTCTCGCAGATCTTTCCACTCATCTGCCCAGCAAAATCGATCATTGCATATGTTTTATCATCCACGTCATAGCAGTAGAAACGCAGTGTGCCAAACTTCTCCTTGATCTGAGAAATATAGACAACCTGTTCGGGTTTCTGGTTCCTCTCAATATGCAACAAGAGCGTATCAATCAGATCATACCAGCCATTACCACACTCAAATGGGAAAGCATCCTCCCACTGTGTGAACAAAGTCGATTTGTATTTCGTGAACAGGTCGTCTAAATTGCTCACCGCAATACTCCTGCAATAATACGGTCGACCTCTTCGAAGGACTCAAACACATCAATGCTGTTTCTTCCATCACCTGGAGCAATTATAACAGTGTGTTTAGGAATAGCTTCACTCAAAGGAGTCACAGCGAATATCTGTTCTACATTGATTGCAACTGGTTGACCTTTTCCGTTTTGATATCCCAGTTTGTGTAGCATAACAAATTTAGCCATTACTCTTTATCCTCAAATTGGTTTGTGAGTTGGAAAATAATCAGTGATAGTCACTTCTCGTGGTTCGACTTGCTCGAACTCAATGTCCTCAAAACCATCATCCTGCATTTCAGTAGCACCACGACGCCAAGTCAAATCCCAAAAAGATTTGTCTCGTTCATCTTGCCAAATTTGTGAGTAGTAAAGATGCCATCGACTTGCGCCAGTTATTTTTGAATCTGTTACTTCGACAAAGAAATCTGCTTCATCGTGGTCGCCCCATTTTACCAATGCTTCTGCAAGTTCTTTATTCATCACTCAATCTCCCATTTAACATTTAACCAATCAGTATCCTCTGGCATCAATTCAACCATAACTGGATGCTCTTCCATTAATTGAGAATAGAACCCAGCACTTGATGAGAGGAATCCATACATCTTTGGGTGGCACCAATACTCAGAACCCGAATGACCATAGAACACGAGATATTCCTCATCTCGCCAGTCACGATTTTTTTCTACACGAGTGATCCCGCTATTTAGGCGCCATGCGCTACCATCTAGATAACCACCAGCCCACCCGCCAAGCACCTTGTATCCCATAGGTAACTTTAGCACCACCCAACGATCTGGATTATAGTAACTCATTTTAAATTAAACTCCTTCTTGATTTCTTTCTCGATATCTTCGCAGATAGCGACCATCCATTCTCTATGCGTGGACACTGTAGTCAAGGGTTCATTCTTGATCTTGTTAATAATCTCGACACACTCACGGGCGGCCTGCTGCTCAACGAGGGCAGGATTATCAAAGCGCCACCTGAGGTCAGCGTTTTCCTTTTGCAGTTTCTCGACCCGCTCTTCCCAGTACTTATTGGCTGTCTCGAGCTCGCTTTCCTTCGATTCCCACTGCTTGATCTGATCCTTGTAGTCAGTGATCATCCCTTTTTGGAGATAGTTCTCTTTCTCGAGCTTCTCGTTTTTCATTTTCAACTCATGATTCTTATCTATAAACGATAAGAAGTGCTCAGCTTGCAAGTTGAGGGCGTTAGTGGTTTTCTCTCTCTCCTCAAATTGAATAGTCAACTCTCTGGCCTTTTCTAGATCAAACTTCAGTAAGGCGATGGTCGATGCATGCTGATCGACAGTTTTACGCAGCTGATAGTTTTCCCTACTGAACCGATCCCGCTGATCCATCACGTCTTCGAGAACCTTTTCTTTTAAAACCAGCTTATTTTTATACTGATCACGTTCATCCATCATTTTCAAGAGAAGCTTATGCTTATCTGCAATTTTTGTTTTGAGCTCTTTGATCTCACGCTGCTTGTTAAAGAACAGCTTGTCCGATATTTGTTCCTTGCTGAGGCTGTGGCCGATAGGCAGACTTTCTTCAGGCTCCGACTTCGCATCTCGAACATTTTCTAATTGATCGAGGCGTGATAGGATCTTTTCTTGATTACGCTCAAGCAAGGTTAGCTTGTCCCAGATACTGCCAACACCGCCGAAGGTAGTGACTCGGTCCCAATCATCGCCGCTTCCATAAAACTTATCTTCATTCATATTAACACTCCTTTACCAACTTATACATTCCAAACGCAAAGACTCCGAGGAAGGAACAGGTAGAAACAACCTTTATCGCTTCTAAGAGGTTAGGACCTATCTCTATCATCTTAAACCCACCTTTCATATAAATAGAATTGTCTGTCACGATACGCCAATATCCACAGACTCTATGCTCGAACAAGGAGAACACAGCTATGAATATATATGATCCTATCTCTATTGCATTAAATATAGCACCTTCAAAAAATAATTGCAACCATTATGATGATTCTATTCCTGAAGACGCCATATTTGTATTATATGGCGGAAACAATTTAGGTGAGAAAAGACCTGGTATTGGAGGAGTCCCAAAAGGAACAACTCCTTGGAATAAAGGTTTGACTTCTGCAGATCCTAGAGTGAAGAAAAATTCAGAAAATATGTCAAAGGCAAAAAAAGAATCAGGTTTTTATAATGATTGCGGAAAATATCTCCCAAAATTATTAGGAGATAAAAATCCTATGAAAAAACCTGAGCACAAAGCAAGAATGTCAGCATTAGCCAAAACCAGGTATCGCATCTATAAAGAAGACGGCACCTGGTTTTGGGGATATAAATCCTAGCAAGCTTCTGCAAATTCTACTGCTTTTTCCAAAGCAACCAACTTACGCTTGCGGTTGTCGCCATACCAAGCGCTCTGCAAACGAGTTTCCTGTGAGTGACCGAGCACGTGGTCGACAACATAGGTAGTCGCATTGAATGCCTGCCAGAAAGAATTCTTACCGAATTCTGCACCAGGTTGAGTTTCGAGAACCTCAAAGGCCTGAGTCGCAGGACGAGACATGATTGAGTTGTCCTTCTTGGTCAAGGATGGGAACACCTCCTTGAGATACTCGACAACTGACTCTGTGGTATAGGTCTTGGATGCCAAGAATTCTGCCATATCCTTGTAGGTGCCGAGTTTCTTAGATGCAATACCCAAGGTCTGCTTGACCATAGCAGCATCAAACTTCGAGCGATGGTTAAGACGAACCATCAGGTCTGACTTGCCAGCGAGCGACAAAGTCAAGGTGTTGTTGCAGACAACACGGATAGGAGTAAAGCGGATGTCAATGCAACGACCATACTCATGAGGATTAGAGAACAGCAGATAAGATTCGACCTTATCGCCGCCTAAGATCTCGAAGGAATCTTTCACCTTTGCGAGAGCCCAGACATTCTTACCCTGCTTGAGCGAACCAGCAGTGTTCATTTCCATGTCACCTTCCATCACGAAGTCATTGAAGAACTCAAATGCTTCGTGGTTCTGACAAGGATTCCAGTCGTCTGAAACCATAGACAGAATAGAATTGTCTGACGAGCGAACCAACGCTTGCTGACCTGTTGCGATCTGCTCGCCATTGATATTGACGAAGGACGGAACCTTGTCGACTGTCCAGTCAAGACCTGCCTTGACCAACATCTGATCAGGTGTCAAGTCATTGTGAACTGGAGTGCCCAGACCATGCCAGGGGGATTCACCAGCGTATGCCATTGTTTCTACCAAGTGTGCCATTGTATTAATCCTTTTGTATGTGTGTTGTTGATTATTTGATATTAGATTATTTTAATAAAAGTGTCAACCATTCTTTTAAAAAGATTCGACACTGAGAACTTGATCGAAGTAGCAAAAGTAACTTGAGCGACCAGCAGGTCCACGGAGATCTTCTTTTGTGTAGAAGGTTCTAACGTCAAACCCTTCATAGTGCATGGTTTTATATCTGCCACGACCTTCATTGAACTTGTTGCGATAGATACGACCTACTCGACCATACTCAGTGCCGTATTTTTTGCTTTGCGAAAGAATAACGATAGAACCTGGACGGACGTCCTCAGCAGTAATCTTGATCTTCTTCATAGTCATTTCCTCTTAGTTAGAAGCGTAATCTGTGCGGAGAATCTTGAAATCAAACTTATGAACTTCGCTTGGATCGAGCATCAAGAAGCATGTCCGGGCAAGGTCCGTTGCTGCTTCTGGGTTGATAGCACGGAAAGTTTCAATGCACTGAAGCGAACCGTTTTCATAGGTCCCGATGACGAAAGTAAACTTTTGCATTTGTATCTCCTTTAATTCATCCTATAATTGAATATAAGATAATTTAATAAAAGTGTCAACCATTATTTTAAAGAATAATTTGACCATTGCAGAAAAGTTTCGTAATCCGTTCCCACGCAAGGCAATGCTCGACCAAGGAGTGACGAGTTCCTGCTTTGAGGACTTTGCCAGTCGCTTTGTGTTTTGCAATCCAGTTGTTGGACCGATAGATTCTCCACTCAGTTTCAATCTGCTTGAGTTTTTTGTCTGAGACATTATCCATTTGTATCTCCTTAATTCATTCTATAATTGAATATAAGATCTTTTTAAAATAATGTCAAGCGAAAAAAACGGTTGATTTCTTAAAAAAATTGTGCTATGTTATTAACATGATAAATAACAAAAAGGAACCAATATGCTACCATTCAGACAGTATCTAGAAGAAAAAACTTCTACCCTACACGTCTTCGACATTGACGATACGCTAGTCCACTCGACTGCTAAAGTTCATGTGAAAGATCAGCATGGGAATACTGTAAAGAAACTTTCTGCTTCTGAATACAATACGCATAAACTCGCACCGGGTCATAAGTATGACTATCACGAGTTTAAATCTGCGGATGTTTTTCATAAGACATCTCGTCCTATACATAGAATGATAAGAACTATTAATGCTGCTCATGCAATGAATAGGAAGAATCCAAAGAATAAAACAGTAATCAATACTGCAAGATCTGACTTTGATAATAAAGAAAAGTTCTTGAATACTCTAAAGTCGCATGGAATACATCACATAGATAAGATTCATGTGCATAGAGCAGGTAATGTGCCAGGTGAAGGATCGCCAGCACATAAGAAACTTACTTTCATCAGACAGCATCTTGCAAATCATCCATACACCAAAGTAAAGATGTATGATGATTCTCATGAGAATCTGCACGCTTTCTTGGGATTAAAAAAAGAATATCCACATGTCTCATTTCATGCCTACCACGTTGGTCACAATGGGAAGATGACCAAATTTACTGGTTGACAATTTTATTAAAAGATCTTATATTAAGTATATGATCGGAGATAAGGAAATGAAACAGCGTTCAGTTACTGCTAAGGCGTTAGCAGATGCAAAATACCGCCAGCGCATTGTCCTCGCTAAAAAGGGCAAAGGGTCTTATACACGTAAAGGCAAAAAGTCATGCGTAAAGTAATTATTGCTCTTGCAGTCGTATTGGCTGCTTCTTCTGCTCAAGCACAGCATCGCCATGGCGGCGGTGGTTATGGTGGCGGACATCAGCGCTCAGGTGGCGGATGGGTTGCACCTTTAGTCGGCGGGATGGTTCTCGGCGGAGTGTTATATGGTTTGAGCCAACCCTCATACGCTGCTCCTCCTCCTGTTTATGTTGAGCAACCACGCTATCGCAGATGCTGGGTAGAACCTGTCTTTGACAGATACACCCAACAGTATTTAGGTGAACAGAGAGTTTGCCAAGGATATTAAAAAAAGCGCCTCACGGCGCTTTTTTATTAGTTTCTATTACCAATAGTATATTTAGTTATTAAATTCCATTTTGATTTTTCTTTGAATGGTATGATCTTAACCTGATTTAGAGGAATCATATTTGATTCTACTCTACTATAATCAATAACTTCAACTAGTTCCCATTCATCTAGTAATGCTACAATCCTATTACGTCTGCCTAGATCGCCATCAGATAGTGTCGCTTCTTTGCCATCAAGCAAAAATAATTCTTTGAAATGAACGATATAATATTTACCCTGCTTATGCAAAATATGACAGGATTGGTATAAAGTATTGTCTTTTTTTGACGCAATGCCGATTCTAGATAATGTTTCTTTTACTTTTAAGAAATCTTCTGAATTATATAACCTCACCTCTATCAGTTGATTTAGATCGAAGCTCATTACTATTCCCACCTTTTATTATTTTTATTTTTATAAGGTTGAGTTGTTCTTTTGTGAGCACGCTAAGATATTCCTGTGCCTTAAGATGACCAACATTATAATATTCCATCACCGCTTTCATGTCACTAGAGTCCTCGCCCTTCTTGTGCCATTTAGAAAAGCGTTTACCGGGTCTGATATTATTTATGTAATAAGCATTTTGCATTTCATTGGGTAGAAATGAACGCATATTCATCTCATTCGCATGTAGAATACAATCCATGTAGTATGAAAATCCTATGTTGATAGGAAATGCAATATATTCTTTTGCCATCAGTGATGGGTTATCAGATTCACGGATGAGATCTCGGTTTGTTTTTCTGTTGATAGCATTAATAAAATCAAACGGTTTCATCAGCGATCTCCTCAGGTGTTTTAGCATAAGTTTCAAATTCAGAAATACACTTCTGACAAAGACGCATAGTGATCAACCTATGAATGTTTGGATCGTTTGTCTCAATTGTGAATTTAGCATGGAGATGATACGTATTGGGTGTGATTGTTACATCACACCCTTTACACGTTCTAGTTTGAGTTGATTTTTCCCAGACACTTGTGTGCATCAGATGAACTCAATATCAATCATAATCTGAGTCAGCGCTGCTGCTAGATTGATTTCTGGGTTTGCGACAAATGCTGCTTTGTATTGATAATCTGCCATAATGACAACAAGCAAACCACGACTTGACGGTTTAACGTAGTCATAGATTTGATCATACAGTTTAGCAAATATCTCATCAATTGTCAAGTCACCATTATCCACGATCCACTTACGCATCTCCTGCCATTCTTTCTTCTTAAGAATAGAGATCAATGAACCAAACGTTTCTGCTGGCATGTTAGCAAAGATACCTGTGTCTATTTGTCCATTGACGGAGTATCTTTGTAGTTCATTAAGAACCCGACGCCAATCAGGCATATACTTAGAAACGAGAGTGCCAACAACAGTTTTATCATATGCGACTCCTTCGGTGTCAAGAATATTTATGACACGCTTGAAGAATTGAGCAGCAAGTTTGGGTTGTTCTGACTTTGCAATCTTGAACTCAATAGGAACACATCTTGAATGGATTGGTTCGATTATCTTGTTCTTAAGATTACATGTAAGGATGAATCCGCAGTTTGCAGAAAATTCTTCCATAAAGTTACGAAGTGCTGGTTGCACTCGCCAGTCAAGATAATCTGCTTCATCAATGATAACATATTTCCTTCCACCTGAAAAAGAAACAGATGTTGCAAATGAAGTAATATCGACTCGCAGCGCATCTAAATTAACATTAAGTGAACCGTTGAGAACAATATAGTCAGAACCTAATTCTTCAAGCATAGCTCGAGCGACTGTTGTTTTACCAACACCCGCTGAGCCTGCAAGAATGAGATTAGGAACATCTTTTTGGTCAACATAACCTTGGAATGCTGCTTTCAAATCAGCAGGTAGAATTGTATCCGCAACCTTTTGTGGACGATACTTTTGTGACCATAAGAATTCCTCACGCATTATTATTCTCCAAACTTCGAATCTTTTTCCGCAGCAATATAGTAAATGTTTACGCCCGATGCAGACGTGAACTTTGATATCAATTTACTAGATATTTTAACATTATAATTACAAGAAATCAACTTAATAATGTTGTCTGCTTTAAAAATCATGTTGAAGTTAAGATGAGTATTAGTAATTTCAACACTATATTGATCAGAAGTAGGATCTTTACCATTTGTAGCGGCAATAGAAATCTTGCCGTCTTTTCCGATAACAGAAATTTCTGGCAACTGCAAGACGCTTCCTGCACGAATTACTTTCTGTAAATCTTCTTGCTTGACTTCAAATTCAATTTCTGCAGATGGGAAATTTAATTCTTTTTCTGGAGGAGCAATGATCATTGATGGATCGGCGCAGGTATAACTCAATTGCTGATTGTCTGAGTTGATTGTAATTCTCTTATCAGAAACTTTTAACTCAGGTTCATCAAACAATGATACCACACCTAAGAACTTATTCAGTTCATAGATTGCAAACTGTTGCGAAAAAGTCTCCGCAACAGTTGCACGAGCAAAGATAGATTTTTGTGGCGAACATGTAGACAAGATATTTCCTTCACGGACAAGAATAGAAGGATTGATTGTCGCATAGTTCTTCAGGATTTCTACGGTATTTGCACTCAATTTCATAATATATAACCTTTTTTCACGAGATGATTTTTTTCATTTCCTCATCTGATATTCCACGGCGATGAGTATAAGAATTCGCTATACGAATTCTGTCTTGACTAAAGGTGACGATTGCACCTGTTGAAAGCGCAACCGTCCAATAGTTGTCTTGTTCT
>Ga0214919_10007148_pt1 | contig 15149 bp, 19 predicted proteins | sample LL1503_MetaG_FD_177994 | JGI IMG/M metagenome (GOLD analysis project Ga0214919, IMG submission 177994) | Freshwater microbial communities from Lake Lanier, Atlanta, Georgia, United States - LL-1503 | ecosystem: Environmental > Aquatic > Freshwater > Lake | place: USA: Georgia | collected... | reverse complement strand
TGCTGCTGCAATCTGATGGTCGGATCGAGTATGCAAATCGCGCGGCGGCGCATATCCTCGGGGCGCCCCGCCAGGCATCGCTCGTCGGGCTCGAATCGATGTCACTGGTCCATCCCGACGACCATGAACCGATCCTTGAGCGCGTTCGCTACCTGCGCGCCGGACCCGGAAAGAGCGACTTTCGCGAACGACGCATGCTTAGGTTGGACGGCGGCATCGTCACAGTCGAGGGGGCGAGCGTGTCCTACCTGGAGCGCGGGCGCCTCGTGGTTCAGACTGTATTGCGTGACATCACCGAGCGGGTCCGGGTGCGCGAGGAACTGGCGGAGCGTGAGCAGCGGTTTCACGGTGGCCGCGGAGGGGATTGAATCTGAAGAGCAACTCGCACGGGTGCGCGCCGCCGGATGTGATGAGTGGCAAGGCAGGCTCTACAGCGAACCGCTCGAAGCGGAAGCGTTTTCGGCGCTTCTCACGAGGGCTGCATATGTGGCTTCGGCCTGAGGCGTGCCCGGAGGTACAATGTCCGCTGATCATTGCGCAGGCAGGACAATGAACCGCCTCTCCCTATGTTGAACGCTCTGGCCATTGCATTGGTCGTGCTCGGGCTGGCCATCCTTCTGGCAGCACTTCCGCCGACCCGGCGACTCATCCTGGAATTGCCCGCGGGGCCAATGCGGTCCCAGTGGCGACTTCTTGTCGGACTGGTCCTGTCCTTTGTGGTCGGCCATGCCGTTTATCTCTTCGTTTTTTGGGATCGCCACCAATCGCTCGCGGACCTGCTGGTGCCGGTGGTGTTTCTCGGCACAGGCTGTTTCGTCTGGTTGGCCGCCCGGCTTTCTCTGGCGATAGTCGTCAACGTCAGGCGGATGTCCACGCTCGATCGCGAAAATGTTACCGACGCCTTGTCCGGGCTGGACAGCCGGCACTACCTCGACCGTCGCATGCGGGAAGAGATGATGCGTGCCGAGCGTCACGGTTTGGCGGTGTCTGTCATGTTGTTCGATATCGATGATTTCGCCAGCGTGAATGCGAACTACGGCCATGAGGTCGGTGACCAGGTGCTCACCGAGATCGGCCGCATCCTGAGCGGTGGGGTGCGCGAATCGGATGTCCTCGTGCGTTATGGCGGAGAAGAGATTGCCGTTGTTGCGACGCATACACCGCCCGCCGCCGCAATGGCCGTGGCCGAACGTTTGCGCCGAGACGTCGAGGTCGGGGCGCGCCGCGCATTGCGCGAGGCGCAGGGGGCCCGCCGCGCAATTACGGTGAGTATCGGTGTTGCAGGCCGCGAAGCGGGAGTCAAGGGTGGTGTCGACCTGTTTGAGGGCGCTGAACGTGCGCTGCGCAAGGCCAAGGACGAAGGCCGCAACCGCGTAGTGCTGGGGTAGTGCCGCGCGGCCATCCGGAGTAGGCTTTGGCAACGATGCATTGACCGGGGAGCAGGTGGATGCCGATCATCGCGATCACGCGCGAAATGGGTTCGCTGGGCAAGGACGTCGCGTCCGGCCTGGGGCAGAGTCTGGACCTGCCGATCTTCTACCACGAGGTGGTCGAGCCGCTTGCGGATCGCATGCGTGTGCGCAAGAGCCATGTCATTCGCCTGATCGATGGCAGCGCCGGGCTTCTTGAACGCCTGACGGCAGACAAGACGAGTCTCGCGATTTTTTCAGCCGATGAGATCTTCGACCTGGCCATGCAGGGCAAGGGGGCGGTGGTCCGGGGGTGGGGGGCAACACACCTGCTTCGGGATGTTCCCCACGCGATCTGCGTCCGGGTCTGTGCGCCGCTGCAAGTGCGCAAACGGCGCATGATGGAGCGGCTCAACACCGATGACGATGCGGCTGTCAGCGTGGAAATCCATTGCAATGACGAATCGCACGCGGCGATCATGCGCCGCAATTTCGGCCTGCAATGGACCGACCCCGAGAACTACGACGTAGTGTTCAACACCGAGCGGGTCCGCGTAAACGAGTGCATAGACGAGGTGACGAGACTGGTCAGGTCGGATGCGTTCGCGGAAACTGCGCAGTCCCGTCGCAAGCTGGCAGACTTGGCGCTTGCGGCGCGGGTGAGGGCTGCCCTCAGGCTTGCACCGCTCACACGCGATGCAAGGGTGTCTGTTACATCGTGCGACGGGCGGGTGACCCTCACGGGCGATCTGGGGACCGATGCGCTGCTTGCCGTGGCCGAGGTTGTCGACTCGGTGCCGGGCGTCGTGGATTTCGAATACCGTTCGCGTCCGGCTGAGCCCGTGCCGCCGGGAGCGGGCTGACGAGCCCTATTTGGTCAGGACCTTCATCGCCTTTTCAAGGCCACCCATGGTTGTCGGGTACATCCGCCCTCCCATGAGTTCCTTCATTACCTGTACCGACTGCCGGTAGCCCCATATTTCTTCGGGTTCCGGGTTCAGCCAGACACACTTCTGGTAAACGTCGCTGACGCGCTTCAGCCAGACTGCACCTGCTTCCTCGTTGTAGTACTCGATTGAGCCTCCCGGCTGCAGTATCTCGTAGGGGCTCATCGTCGCGTCGCCAACGAAGATCACTTTGTAGTCGTGCCCGTACTTGTGCAGGAGGTCCCATGTCCGAGTGCGCTCCGCGTGACGGCGGCGGTTGTCTTTCCAGACGTAGTCGTACAGGCAGTTGTGGAAGTAGAAATACTCCAGGTGCTTGAACTCGGTCTTGCACGCCGAGAACATCTCCTGGCAGAGCTTCACATGGTCGTCCATCGAGCCGCCAATATCGAGCAATAGCAGGACCTTGACCGTGTTCCTGCGCTCCGGGCGCATGTGAATGTCGAGGTAGGCCTTCTTCGCTGTCGAGTTGATGGTGTTCTCGAGGTCGAATTCGTCGGGTGCACCCTGGCGTGCAAAGCGCCGAAGCCGGCGCAGGGCGACCTTGATGTTGCGTGTGCCCAGTTCCACGGAGTCGTCGAGGTTCTGATACTCGCGCTGGTCCCAGACTTTGACGGCGCTACGGTTGCGGGAGGTCTTCTGGCCGATGCGGATGCCTTCCGGGTTGAACCCGTAAGCCCCGAAGGGGGATGTGCCGCCGGTGCCAATCCACTTGTTGCCGCCCTGGTGGCGCTCCTTCTGCTCCTCGAGGCGCTTCTTGAGCGTCTCCATGAGCTTCTCCCAGCCGCCCAGGGACTCGATCATCTTCTTCTCTTCTTCGCTCAGCGTCAGTTCGGCCTGCTTGAGCAGCCATTCCAGCGGGATCTGCGCCTCGATCCCGGGGATCGCCTCGATGCCTTCCCAGAATTCGGCAAACGCGCGGTCGAATTTGTCGAAATTCGACTCGTCCTTCACCATCGTCGTGCGGGCGAGATAGTAGAAGTCGTCGATTGACGAGCCGATCACGCCTTTCTGCAGTGCTTCGAGCAGCGTAAGGAACTCCTTGATGGAGACCGGCAGCTTGTGGCTCTTGAGCTTGAAGAAGAAGTCGATCAGCACGCCAAGGCCCTCAGTTGTTCTTTGCGCGCGTCATGAACACGAGCCGCTCGAAGAGGTGCACGTCCTGCTCGTTTTTCAGCAAGGCGCCGTGCAGGGGCGGGATGATGGTCTTGCGGTCTTTCGATCGCAGTGCCTCCGGCGGAATGTCTTCCGACAGCAGCAGTTTCAGCCAGTCGAGCAGTTCAGACGTGGAGGGTTTCTTCTTCAGACCGGGCACCTCGCGGATCTCGAAGAAAACTTCAAGCGCTTCTCGCAGCAGGTTCTTCTTCAGCTTGGGGAAGTGGACGTCGACGATTTTCTCCATCGTCTCTTTTTCGGGAAAGCGGATGTAGTGAAAGAAGCACCTGCGCAGGAAGGCGTCCGGGAGTTCCTTCTCGTTGTTCGAGGTGATGAACACGATCGGCCGTGTCTTCGCCTTGATCAGTTCACGCGTCTCGTAGACGTAGAACTCCATGCGGTCGAGTTCGCGAAGGAGGTCGTTCGGGAATTCAATATCGGCCTTGTCCACTTCGTCGATCAACAGGACGCAGGGCGTGTCGCGCGAAAAAGCCTGCCAGAGCATGCCCTTGACGATGTAGTTGTTGATGTCTTTCACGCGTGGGTCGCCGAGTTGCGAGTCGCGCAACCGCGAGACGGCGTCATATTCGTATAGGCCCTGCTGCGCCTTTGTGGTCGACTTGATGTGCCACTCGAGGAGCGGGATGCCAAGTGCCTTGGCCACTTGGACGGCCAGCATGGTCTTGCCGGTGCCGGGTTCGCCCTTGATCAGCAGGGGCCGCTCCAGAGTGATGGCGGCGTTTACCGCCAGGGTGAGATCCTCAGGGGCAACGTATTCTTCCGAGCCGGCGAAGCGCATGGGCATTGTTTCCAGGATGAAAAGGCAATTATAACGGTGCTCGTCCCGCCATCCGATGCGCGGGTTGAGGCGCGGCCCGGGTTCGGATAGAATTTCGGCTTTAAAACCAAAGCGATCCATTCCGAATGCGCATCCAAAGACTGTTCATGGCACTGCTGGCCGGTGCAATCATGGCGGCCGTTTCCCAGGGCGCCGCTGCCCAGGGTACGGCTGGCAGCGCCGAAGCGGGCAAGGCCAAGCTCGCCATGTGTATCGGGTGCCACGGTATCCAAGGCTACAAGACGGCCTATCCGGACGTTTACCATGTGCCCAAGATCTACGGCCAGCAGCCTGCTTACATTGTGAAGGCACTGCAGGCTTACAAGAGTGGCGAGCGCAGCCATCCGAGCATGCGCGGAATTGCGCGCGGCCTGACGGACGCGGACATGGCGGATCTTGCCGCCTATTACGCTGGAGGCGCCAAATGAATCGCATCCTGACCATTGCTGTGGTGGCCGCAATCGCGTTTGGTGCGGCCAGCGCCCAAGCCAAGGGGAACGTTGAGGCCGGGAAGGCCAAGGCTGCACAGGTTTGCGCGGCATGCCACGGTCCTGACGGCAACAAACCCACCGGCCCGGACTTTCCTGTGCTGGCGGGGCAGTATCCGGATTACATCAAGAAGGCCCTGTCAGATTACAAGAGCGGCAAGCGTAACAACCCGATCATGAAGGGATTTGCGGCAACGCTGTCGGTGCAGGATATGGACGATCTTGCTGCCTGGTTCGCAAGCCAGTCCTCCAATCTGGTTACGCATCGCTGATTCGTAAAGCCAGGTTCGAAAAAGGCCCGTTCGCGGGCCTTTTTTATTTTCGGGCCCGAGCGGCCAGATTCTCCAGGTAGGCGACCGGATCGGGAGGGGCGGCATCGCGCTGTGCGCGCCAGACCATTTCCGCCAGGCAGTCGATTGCTTCGTGTAGCGCGCCATGACGGTCGCCGGTCCGTGAAAGGAGGGCGGCAAAGCAGGCTGATACCCCCTTGGGCTGGTCGATTGAGATCTGCTCCTCAAGGGCCATGTGGAGGCTCATGTGGAGGAAGGGGTTGGTCTCGCCAAGCTCGGGGAAGTACTCCTGCTCCCGGAAGCGCTCCGGGCTGTCCAGGACGGGTTGGTATTCAGGGTGAAGCAGCGCGATCTCGAGCGCGACCGCTTCAAGTCCTGCGAGTGGCTCCGATGCACGGTACTTGCGCCAGGTCTCAAAGAAGAAATCCCGCACCTGCTCGCGGCTGGGGTTGAACATGGCTGTCAGGGCTTTGTCTTGCCCTTGAATTCACACAAGTCGCGGATGACGCAGTCCGGGCAGCGGGGCTTCCTCGCCATGCAGACGTACCGTCCGTGAAGTATCAGCCAGTGGTGGGCGTGTTGCGCGAACTCAGTTGGCGTAAATTTGAGCAGCTTCGATTCGACCTCAATGACGTCCTTGCCCGGTGCAATGCCGGTGCGGTTCGAGATCCGGAAGATGTGGGTGTCAACGGCGATGGTTGGCTGGCCGAAGGCGATGTTCAGGACCACGTTGGCAGTCTTCCTGCCCACGCCGGGAAGCGCTTCCAGCGCCTCGCGCGTGGCAGGTACGTTCCCGCCGTGCTGCTCGAGCAGGAGTCGCGAAAGCGCTACGACATTCTTCGCTTTCGTGCGAAACAGTCCGATCGTACGGATGTATCCGGTGACCTTCGCTTCACCGAGGGCCACTATTTTTTGCGGTGTATTGGCCACCGGAAACAGCTTTGCGGTGGCGAGATTCACCGACTTGTCCGTGGCTTGCGCAGACAGGACAACGGCGACCAGCAGTTCGTAGGAAGACTGGTAGGCAAGTTCGGTGCTGGGCTCTGGGTTCTGCGCGCGCAACCGGGAAAATATTTCATGACGCTTGGCCGGGTTCACGCCGAAGCCCCGCCCTTGCCCGTGTTTCGCGCCCTCACACGATCGATTGCCGCGGCCACGGCCGAGCGCCGCTGGCCAGGCGCGGTTGACTTGATCACTGCATGTGCAATCAGCCTGGTCTTGCGGTGCCGGGCACGGCGTTTGGCGGCCGCAATGTCAGCATCGGTCCAATTGCGTTGCGACGGGACCAGTTCAATGCAGTCCACCGGGCAGGGGGGGATGCACAGGTCGCAGCCGATGCAGTATTTTTCAATGACAGTGTGCATCAGGCCATTGGCGCCGGCGATTGCGTCCACTGGGCAGGCGGCAATGCACAACGTGCAACCAATGCAGCGCGCCTCGTCGATAATGGCAATGGTGCTGCGCTTCACTTCCGGGCCAGGGAGGCGGCGCATTCGGCTACGAGCGCCGGGCCGCGGTAGATGAGACCCGTGTACAACTGCACCATGCCGGCGCCGGCTTCAATCTTCTCAACGGCGTCGGCGCCGCACAGGATGCCGCCCGCCCCGATCAATGGGACTTCGCCTGCAAGTTCACGCGCCAGTGCTGCAAGCACTGCCGTGGCCCGGGACTTGACCGGCGCTCCGGACAGGCCACCTTGCTCCGACGCATGGGGGAGACCCTCAACCCCCTCGCGCGAAAGCGTTGTGTTCGTGGCGATCATTGCGTCGATTCGATGCGTGCGCACGGCGGTTGCAATGTCCGTGATTTGGGAGTCTTCGAGGTCCGGGGCTACCTTGAGCACCAGCGGGATCCGCTTGCCGTGAGTGTCGATGAGACGCTCACGGCTCGAGGCGATCCGGCCGAGCAGGGCGTCAAGCTCTGATTTTTCCTGCAGGCCGCGCAACCCCTTGGTATTGGGCGATGAGATGTTGATAGTCACGTAACTTGCAGCCGTATAGACGCGCTCCAGGCAATCCACATAGTCGTCGGCTGCTCTTTCGAGCGGGGTGTCAAAATTTTTACCGATATTGATGCCCAGGATGCCGCGCCAGCGGGTCCGTGCCACGTTTTCGAGCAACCGATCGACACCGACGTTGTTGAATCCAAATCGGTTGATCAATGCGTTGGCGGCGGGGAGGCGGAACAGGCGTGGCTTCGGATTGCCCGGTTGAGGCCGAGGCGTGACGGTGCCTACCTCGATGAACCCGAACCCGAGCGCCGCAAGCGCGTCGATGTGAGCCGCGTCTTTGTCGAGCCCCGCGGCAAGGCCCACCGGATTGGGAAACTCCAGTCCCATCATGCGTACCGGGTTGGGCGGGATTGCGTTGCCAAGCAGGGTGCCGAGCAGATCGGCACTCCTCAGGGTAAGACTGTGAGCGGTTTCCGGTTCGAGCGAAAAAAGCAGTGGACGTACGAGGGAATACATCATGGCTGCATTTTACCGGCTGCTGCTACCCGGTACAGGTTTCCTTCAAGCGATATCGTGTTCGTCGAGCCGACGCCACACCCCACCAATGAAGCCCTCTATCGGAAGGAAGCGCGACTTGTAGGCCATCTTGGGGCTCTCCCTTATCCAGTACCCGAGGTACAGGTACGGCAGGCCGAGCGCTTTGCAGGTCTCGATCTGGGCGAGGATGTTGTAGGTGCCGAAGCTCGCCCCTTTGCGGTCGGGCTCGAAAAACGTGTAGACCGAGGACAGGCCGTCGGGGAGGAAGTCGACAATTGAAACCATTACGAGCTGGCCCTGGTCGCGAAATTCAACCAGCCGAGTGTCGACCCGGCTTTGCAGCAGGAAGTGGGAATACTGGTCGCGGCTGTCGTTGTCCATGCCGCCACCGGAGTGGCGCTTCGACTGGTAGCGCAGGTACAGGGCATAGTGCTCCAGCCGGAACTTGAGCGGCTGTGTCTGGGACGTCAGCCCTTCGTGCAGCTTCCAGGCTCGCTTTTGCGAGCGTGCGGGAACATAGTCGTTCACCGGGATTCGTACGGGCACGCAGGCGCGGCAGCTGTCGCAGTGCGGTCGGTAGGTGAATATGCCGCTGCGGCGAAACCCGGCTTTGACGAGATCACCATAAAGCTCGGTATTTATGAGGTGCGAGGGCGTCGCCACCTGGGAGCGGGCCATGCGTTCGGGCAGGTAACTGCACGGGTAGGGTGCAGTGACGTAAAACTGCAGGATTGCGTGCGGCAGGTCGTTCAGTCGTGACATTGGGCCTCGCTCAACCGCGCCTTGCCCGGTGTTGCCGATTCCCAGCGGCCAGGCGGCTCAGCATAGTTTACCAACGCAGCGACCGCCCGCAAGAAGTCGGCGCGGTTTATTTCACGCGCGCCCAACGAAGCGAGATGTGAAGTATTCATCTGGCAGTCGACGATGGGGAATCCCTTGGCTTGCAGAGTGCCGACCAGGGTCGCCAGGGCAACCTTTGAGGCGTCTGTCTCCCGGGCGAACATTGATTCCCCGTAGAACATCCGGCCGATCGCGATGCCGTAAAGGCCTCCGACGAGCCTGCCTTCAAGCCATGTCTCGAACGAGTGAGCGTACCCAAGTTGGTGAAGCCCGGTATAGGCGGCACGCATCTCTGCACTAAGCCAGGTTCCGGGTTGGTGACGCCGCGGCCCGGCGCACCCTTCAAGTACCGCTTCAAACGCAGTGTCGATGCGAACCTCGTAGCCGCGGTTGCGCAGGCTCTTCGATAACGACCGGGACAGCTTGAATTCAGTGGTGTGCAGCACCATGCGCGGGTCGGGGGACCACCACAGCAGCGGTTCTCCCTCGGAAAACCAAGGGAAGATGCCGTGCCGGTAGGCGTCCAGTAGTCGCTCAGATGACAGGTCACCGCCCGCCGCCAGCAGCCCGTTGGGAGCCTTGAGCGCACCCTCGACCGGTGGGAAGGGGCTTTCCGGCCCCAGCAAGGCAATCACGTCAGCCCTAGCAGCGCACTTGCTGGCGGCAGTAGTGGTCGAGTTCGCTGACCACGGTCGTCCCGGTGACGGCCTTGCGCGCTGTTTCACCGTGCTCCATCGCGAGTTTGAATTCGAACTTGGCGAAGAACTGGTCGAACATTTCGCCGCCCAGCGTCCCAGTGGCGAAAAGCTCGTCGGATTTTGGGTCATGCTCGAGAAGGATGGCTGCCAGAGGCTGTGGCGCCGGTCCGGCCAGCACTCGTCCGCCCTGCGCCGGGTCATACTGGCTGTGCTCAGCGCAGCAATGAATCACCTGGGAAAATTTATTCCGTGCGCTTGATTCGGCGCGGAAGCTGATGAAGCTGATTTCCCTGGTCGGATAGGCAAGCTGGTGTGCGCAAATTGCGGAATAGGCGACGATTGAACCGGTCGGTCCGGTGCCACCCTTCCATTCGTAGGCTTGGTTTGTCGCGGTCTTCAGTGTCGTCGATGTCCGTGCAGGCTTGCCCAGGTTGATCAGGAAGCAGGGCGTGGATGCGAACGGGTACTGGAAGATCAGGTTCTTCTGCACCGGCAGGGTACTGGCTCTCAGTGGCTTGCCTTGCGAGTCTACGAGTTTGGCTCGACCATAGAAGCGCACTGCGGCCCCTTGGGCGAGCAAAGGCGCGGGCATTCCTCCCGCCGCCATGCCAGTGGCGCACACGCGGATGAAATCGCGACGGTCCATCGCCCTACCAGACCTCTGCGTAGCGCTCTGCGGACTCGAGTATGCCGTGGAAGACGTCGTAGTCGGCGGGGTCGGGGTGCGCGAACCGCTTCAGCAGGAGCGTTGCTCTGACCTGTGCGAGTTCGGGGGCCTCCCCGACGGCAGCAAAGGCGTTTCGCAGGCGATCCACCGTATCGTGGTCGAGCGTGGCCGTGGCGATGAGCGGTGGCATCGGAGCGGCGTCAGTCACTTGGAGGATGCGCACCTTGGCGGCAAACGCGGGATCGTTGTGGCGAATCAGGTCGTGCACGTAGCTGTCCAGCGGCCCTACGTCGATACGGCCCTCGTCGAGGGCCTGGATGATGCCCCGAGCGTTCACGAGGTTGCCGACGACCTTGGCGTAGAGCGCGGGCTTTGCGGAGTCGCGGAAGGGCAGTAGGTGCCTTCGAAGGGCCACGCATCCAGACATGGAGTCGGTCAGCGTGTATCCCACCACGTGCCCGAAGGTATCTTCCAGCTTCTTGAAAGTCGCGTCGGCGCGAACCGCGATGTCGGAGAAGTACACAGGGCGGTCGGCGTAGCGCGCGGGAGACGGGACCGGGGCGGCCAGCAGGATCGGCCGCGGCTTGCGATGCGAGTAGGGCAGGCCGCACATCATCGCGCAGCCCAGGTCTTGGCGACTCCACAGGTCGGCCAACGTGGCTGGCGGCTCCTGGTCGACGAAGTCCATTGGCACCTTCGCGCGCCTAAGCACCCACTCAAGCAACTCGCGCCACGCCGCCTTTGCAGTCGGCGCGACCGAGTACATCCTGGCATTGAAGATCACGCTGCTAATCCTGCAGCTTGATCCCGGCCTTGCGGATGGCCGCGCCCCACCGGGCATTTTCGTTCTTGAGCCGCAGAGCGAACTCTTCCGGGGTGCCGCCGACCGGGTCTGCGCCTAGCGCGGAGAGTTTGTCCTTCACGTCCTGCAACTGCAGCGCTTTGGTGGCGTCCGCTGCGATCTTGTTGACGATGTCCAGCGGGGTGCCTGCCGGTGCGAACAGCGCGTACCAGGCCATGGCCTCGAAGCCCGGCTGGTCCTGCTCGGCGATGGTCGGGATCTCCGTCGCAGCGGGGTGGCGGCGCAGGCTTGCCACGCCGATGCCTTTGAGCTTGCCCTGCTTGACAAGCGGAAGCGCGGACGACATCTGGCTGAAGAACATCGTGACCTGGCCGCCCATCACGTCGTTCAGCGCCGGGCCGGTGCCCTTGTAGGCGACGTGAATCATGTCCATGCCCGTGGCCGACTTGAGCATCTCTCCCGCGATGTGCGGCGAACTGCCGGCGCCGGGCGAGGCGAAACTGAGCTTGCCAGGGTTGGCCTTCGCGTAGGCGATGAGCTCCTTGAGGGTGTTGGCGGGAACGTTTGCGCCTACCACCAGGACATTCTGCACCGTGGCAAGCAGCGTGATGGGAACGAAGTCTTTCGCCATGTCATAGGGCAGCTTGGAACGAAGGTTAGGCAGCAGTACCGCGTTGCCTACCGGCACGGTCACGATGGTGTACCCGTCCGCGGGGGACTTCGCGGCAAATTCCATCCCGATCAGGCCGTCGGCGCCCGGCTTGGCCTCGACGATGACCGGCTGGCCCCAGGTCCCTTGCAGTTTGTCCCCGACCGCCCTTGAAAGCAGGTCGGAGGGGCCGCCCGGCGCAAAGGCGTTGATGATGCGCACGGGTTTGGCTGGCCAGGCCTGGGCAAGGACGGTGGGCGTGGCCAGCGAGAGGAGCAGGGCTGCGATGAAGCGTTTCATGGAATCTCCTGAGTAGATGGGCAAATCTTAAGCCCGCAGGCGGGAAAGTCCTGCGAAACATGCATGGGATGAAGGCTTGCGATTTCCGCCATGCGAAAGTATATTTCCGTTTAATGGAAGTTACCTCGACCGCATTCAAGCTGAAACCTGTCAAGGCGACTGTGCCGCGCGCAGCGGACGAATCCGTGCGCTCGGTGCAGCGTGCCTATTCCATCCTCGCCGTTTTCGGTGCTGACCTTCCCGCCGCCTCAATGACGCAAATAGCGCGCCTGACGGGCCTTCCTGTCTCCACGGTGTCGCGCCTGCTGGCCACCCTCGAGGCACTGGACTTCCTGCGCCGGGACGGGGCGGGGCGGTATTCGCTGGGCCTGCGCATGCTGCAGCTCGGCATCGCTGCAAGGCACAGTTTCAATTTCATCGATATCGCCGAGCCCTTCCTTGTGTCGATCAACGAGGCAACCGGGGAAAACGCAAACCTTGCAGTCGAATTCGATGCGGAACATTTCACCTATGTTCGCCAACTAATGAGCAGGCATCCGATCCGGCATGCGAGCTGGGCGGGCCGCTTGCTGCCGATGAAGGACAGCGCCAACGGGGCGGCGCTGCGGGGCAAGGTTGGCGCCCAAGGATATGCGTACACACACAAGACCGTGGAGCCGGATGTGTGCGCGGTGGCAGCACCCATCAGCGACGGCGGTGGAACGGTCATTGCGTCGATCGGAGTGACCGGGCCCGTGTACCGGATTCCAGAACGCATGCTTCACGAATACGGCGCCCTGGTCTTCCAGGCCGCGGCAAAGATCACGGCGTTGCTCGCGGCCCATCGCTGAGCCGGCATTCAAAGACTAAACCGGAGGTATCCAGTTGCGGCAAGTTCACATCACCTACATCAACGGCCCCGACATCGAGGCGCTGGCGTTGACCGAGGACGAGATCCTCGCGGCTGTCGAGGCCGCCCTGCGGGCACAGGGCAATGGCCAGGTCGTCATCGAGCCGCGCGTGCACCTTGTGCCCGAGGATTCGGCTCACGGGCACTTCAATGTGCTGCGAGGGGTGGTCAAGCCGCTCGGGTTGGCGGGGGTCAAAGTGGTGGGCGATTTCGTGAACAACTACAAGGAAGACCTGCCCTCCGAGTTGTGCATCCTCAACCTGATGGACCCGAAGACCGGGGCGCCGATCGCCATCATGGACGCAAGCGCAATCACCGATATCAGGACGGGTGCGGTCACGGCGCTGGGCGCAAAGCACCTGGCACGAAAGGGCAGCAAGGTCCTTGGTCACATCGGTGCGCGTGGGACCTCGTACTGGAATGTGCGCCTGATGGACCACCTGTTCGATTTCGATGAGATCCGCGTCCATTCGAAGCGCAAGGAAAGCCAGGATGCCTTTGCCGCACGACTGTCCAAGGACCTTGGGAAGAAGGTGGTTGCAGTCGATTCATGGGAGGCTTGCATCAGGGATGCCGACATCGTCGTGGCGGCTTCTAGGCTGCCAAGGCCCGAACCGCTGCTGAAGACCGAATGGATCAAGAAAGGCGCGCTGGTCATGCCGTACGGCACGATGAGCGCGCTTGAGCTCTCGTTGACTGACATCATGCAGAAGATGCTGGTCGACGACTGGGGGCAGTGCAGGAAAGGCCTGCCCTTCGGTGCACTGCGCGCGCACGTGGACTCGGATCGCCTGAGCGAAAAAAACCTGCATGCGGAGCTCGGCGAGGTGGTGGCCGGAAAGAAGCCTGGGCGCGAGAGGGAAGACGAGACCATCCTGTTCTGGCATCGGGGCCTGTCGATCACGGACGTCTCCCTCGGTCACGCCATCCTCGAAAAAGCCAAACGTCTCGGCCTCGGCCAGACGCTGCGATTCCACTGAGGGCATCAACATGTCCAAGACTACGATTTCCATCCGCATGCTTACCCGCGCCCAGGTCGAGGCCCTGAGCCCGGCCCCGGACGACCTCATCGACGTGGTGGCCTCGGGGCTCGCCGCGCACGGCCGCAGAGAGGTCGTGATGCCGCCCAAGGGGCATCTCCACCTCGATCACGTGATGAACGGGCACTTCAACATCCTGTCCGCCTGGGTCGGCCCCGTGAAGCGCGCAGGGATCAAGGTGATCGGGGACTACGTGGACAACTGGAAACGCGGCCTGCCTTCCGAAGTGGGCATGCTCACGCTCTACGACCCGGAAATCGGCGTGCCGGTCTGCATCATGGATGCGACCAGCTTGACGTGGCAGCGTACCGGCGCAGTCACGTGCGCGGGGGCGATGCATCTCGCGCCAAAGGATTCGACGGTGGTCGCGCACATCGGTGCGCGGGGCACGGCGTTCTCCAATATCCAGTTGCTTGCGCGCAAGTTCAAGCTGCGCGAAGTCCGCATCAACAGCGCGCGACCCGAGTCAAGGGAAAGACTGGCAGCCCGGGTCGAGGAGGAACTCGGTATCCGTGCGAAGACCTTCGCCAGCGCAGCCGAGGCCGTGGACGGCGCGGACATCGTGATTGAGGCTACACGCCTCGAGAAGCCCGAGGTTCTGATCCCGAACTATGCAGTGAAAAAGGGGGCGCTCGTCGTGACCTATGGCTGGATGATGGCGCTCGATCCGGGGGTGGTGACGGGGGCGTCAAAGGTCGTGGTGGACGACTGGGCCCAGTGCCAGGTCGGTGGCGCACTGCATCCCCTGATCCTGGATGGCCGGTTGTCGGAGAAGACCCTGCACGCGGAAATCGGCCAGGTGGTGGCCGGGCTCAAGCCGGGGCGTGAGCCTGGTGACGGCACAATCGTCTTTTGGCACCGTGGATTTGCTGTCAGCGACGTCGTGCTGGGGAACTGGATCTACGAGCGCGCCGAGCGGGAAAACGTGGGAACGATGTTCCCGCTGCTGGAGGCGGGGGAGGAGTAGCCCGCTTCAGCGCCTCGGGCCGACGTCTTCGCCCCAGCGCTTGACCGTGCCAGTATCCAGGCCGAAAAGGTCCAGCGCGCGGCCGACGGAGTGATTGACAATGTCGTCGATGGTTTTGGGCTTGGTGTAGAACGCCGGGACCGGTGGCATCACGATGGCGCCCATCTCAGTGACGGCCATCATGCTGCGCAGGTGGCCGAGGTGGTTCGGGGTCTCGCGGACCATCAGGACCACGCGGCGGCGTTCCTTGAGCGCTACGTCCGCAGCCCTCGAAAGCAGGCTTCCGGTCACGCCGCAGGCGATTTCGGACAGGCTGCGGATGGAACAGGGCGCGACCAGCATCCCCAGGGTCTTGAACGAGCCGGAGGAGATCGCCGCCCCGATGTCCTCGTTGCGGTAGACCACGTCGGCCATGGCCTCGATCTGTTTGACCTTCCACGAAGTTTCGTAGGCGAGGGTCACCTGGGAGGACCTGGTCATGACCAGGTGCGTTTCTACCTTGAGTCTGCGCAGCATTTCGAGCGCGCGCACCGCATAAATGGTGCCCGACGCGCCCGTTATTCCGACGATCAGCCGGTCCGGTGCCTTGCTCATCCGCGGGCCCTCGCAATGATCTGCTTCGCGCGGGCAATCGCGTCGGCCGGCAGCGTATGCCGCTGCGAGAAGTCCGGGCGCGGTTTGGTCG
>Ga0214919_10007147_pt1 | contig 15150 bp, 16 predicted proteins | sample LL1503_MetaG_FD_177994 | JGI IMG/M metagenome (GOLD analysis project Ga0214919, IMG submission 177994) | Freshwater microbial communities from Lake Lanier, Atlanta, Georgia, United States - LL-1503 | ecosystem: Environmental > Aquatic > Freshwater > Lake | place: USA: Georgia | collected... | reverse complement strand
ATTGTTATAAACATCCTCTACATAATCAGGAGAAGCATAAGTGTCATGCATTCTTTGATCTCTGAGTTTGAGCATCTTTAATCCATAACATCTTTCTTTTAATTTTTTATCTGTTTTAGAAACAAATCTACCATCATTAGCTGCCCATTTTCTTTTTTCTGTTGAGTTTTCAGCTGGTATAGCATCTACAGAACAATACTTAGAAGAGTAGACAATATTTTTTTCATCTAGTTCTTCTCCAATTCTCCAAGGCATAGCTACATGTTTATCTGTGAACATAAGAGTATCAGTTCCTATCAAGTGTCCAATAACTTCATAGGTTCTTTTCTTCCATTTTGTTCTAAGGTCATAAACTTGCTGTCCAGTTACTTGAACATCATTTGACCAGTTTTGTAACAATTCTCCAGTTTCAGGATCAATAGGAGTGAAATTTACAATCTTACCATCAGGATCTAACCAATCTTTTCCTCTATTAGGAAGTGTTGATTTTTGACCACCTTGCCAGTCAGTATATTCTGCAGCAAACATAACTCTAGGTTCAATTTTAGGTATTCCATTTTCATCTTCTCCTAAATAAACAGGAGCAGAGATCAAGAAGTCTACTTTAAAGTTATATGTATTAGTAGGACAATCTTCAGGGATTGGAACTTCTACTGGCATAGGAACTGCATCTAAGTGATAATCTTCTCTTAAGATGGAACATATTTTTTGTTCTCCTCCTGATAAGAATGAGAATCCAAAAGATTGATATCTTGTATCTGGAAGTTTTTTAGTATCTGCAAGAACCAGATCTGCTTCTTCTTCCTTAAATATTTTTTGAAGATATAAAGCAAAATCACTCTTTCTTCCTTTACAAACTGATTCAAAAAAGTATTGTAATTTTTGACCTACTTCATCTGAAAGCTGAACATACTCTTCTGATTTTCTATCTCTGATGACTTGTAGAATATTTGGTCCATCGTAATCATCATTTACAAGATCACTTAATTGTTGAAGAATAAATCTGTCTTTTAAGAATACTTGTTTTCTAGCAATGTCTTCGATTCTTGCTAATACTTGAGAATCTCTTTGAACTCCAGGAGGGAATGATAATCTTATTTTTCTTAGATCGATATTTGAGAAATCAGTATTTGGTGGAAAATATTCAGCATGAGCAATTAAAAAATCATAATCATCATGAGACATAAATGGAAGTTGACTTCCTGTTAAGTAAGTTCTTGGAGTAAAGAACTTTTGCAACTCTTCTGCTACTGCTGGATCTCTACTATCAGATCTTCTTATACTTGCTGTTTCTCCTAATGTTTGTCCAGATGATAATCCAACAAAAGCTTGCAAACTCCATGAAATAGGGTCTGGAACAAGAGAAATCCATTTATCTCTTTCTGGCAAACTATCTTGAAGAGATAATATTTGTCTCCATACACTAACTGCAGGAAGTCTCTTAATTTCTTTATCTAACTGAGATATTTCATCAGAGATATTTTCAATTTGTTTTTTAGCATTACCATCTGATGCAAACTCATCTGATGATAATAACATTTTCTTACCTTTGTTGTATTCTGGATACAATACAAGAGTTTGAAGATGATCAATGGTAAATCCAGGTATTTGTCCAGATCTTTCTTTTATTTGTTGAAATCTTTGTAAGAACTCTCTTTTTTCTCTTTGAATTTCTCTTGTAATGAACTCTCTAATAGTCTTGATTTGTTCTTGCTCTTGATATGTAGTAAGTTTATCTAGCACATCAATATTGCTTCTTTTTCCAGTACGCATAATTTCAACAAGTTCTGGAATAAATTTCTGTTGTGCTACTTCTAACAATTTTGAAATAATAATCTGCTGTATTTGTATTTCAGATAATCCAGAAATGTGAAGTTGAGATTTTACTGACTGAACATCTTTGATTAATTTAGTAATAGGAGCAGTATATTTTTCTAGAAATCTTAACTCTGGTTTGACATCTGTAAATGAGCTATTTGAAACTAGCTTATATGCCATATCAGGATCATCTAGAATTGGACCAATTTTATCTGCAAGAATTTGTGCAAGATTTTGAATCTTTTCTAATCCTGTAGTTCCGGGAACATTCTCAGGATTAAAAGGTTGATCTAATTCTATTGCGTATTTGTAGAGTTTGTGATTGAACATTCTTATTGGATCCAAAAATTATATAAGTAAATTTTCTTTGACTACAGTGTTCAGCCCTTCAAAAACAGAATAAAAAGATAATGTTGTTTGTTATTTAGGGAGGGGGAATAACAATGGCGTTACTTTCTAAGACCTTTTTGTTCTTAAAATCTTTACTGACTTTAAGCTTTTTTGCTGTGTCAAATCAGCCTTCTTATTTCTTATACTTGAACAATCCTGAAACTTTAACTAAAACAGGAATAGTTCACGAGAAAAAATTCCAAAAAGATACACGAGTAAGATATTTTTTGCATTTTAAAAATGGAACTAAATCTAATCAAACTTTTTCATTCAGTACACAAAAAGCTGTTGAAAGTCTCAAGAAATCTTTCAACTCACACGAACTTCCTGAGAGAGCTGGAGCATTAACTTCTAAGAACTTTATGCTCTCAAAAGAAAAAACATCTAAAATATCTTTTTCATCTTCTTTGTCTCCAGAAACAACTATCTCAGGAATAGTTGAAGGCATTTTTAAGAAAGATGATATTGTCAAGGTTCAGTTTGGAAATACAAAAAATAAACTAGAAACATTTGATTTTTATCAATCAACTTACTCATTCCAAAAAAATATATCACTAGAACTTAATTCTGAACTTTCTTATCGTTTAGGAGAAAGAGAAGAAGTAATGGTTCCAGGAGGATATGGATCTAATATTAACCTTAATGTTACTCCTAAACAAAATGGAATCTTAAAGTTATCCTGTTCCCCAAGAGGAGGATCTGGAATATTAGTTTTTTCTCATCGTGGTATAATTTATATGACAAAATTAATTCCAGCTCGTGAGAATTATAATGTTATGTATCTGAGTGTTGAGAAAAATAAAACTGAAACTTTTACATTCATTCCTTGTGGAGGATTGAACTATCCTATCAGATTAGATTTCTCATTAAAATCAGTTTTAGTAGATGAAAAAATAGCATAGGAATATTATGGAAGAAAGAAAAGTTGCTGGCATTATAGCTGATGAAGTTACAGCTGCAAATCAAACTCAAGAAGCATTAGATGAGATTATGGGAATTAGTTCTAACACTCATCAATTTATTTATGAGAAAATGTTAGTAGAAAAAGATGGACAGCTCATTGAAATAGAAGTTCCTATTGATGATATTGATCTAATTGATGATATGGATGATGATGATCTTACTGAAGAAGGAGAAAGATCATTAGGAATTATTGATCAAGATTATGACAGTACTTCAGGAAATGCTCCAGAAAAAAAGTCTAGAAATAAGATGCTCAAAGGAACTGTAAAGACTATTAAGGCTGAAAATGATGGTGAGTTAGATGATTTTGAGATAACTTGTCCATATACAGGAAGCAAAAATGTTTATCAAATTAGTACTAATGTTTTTGCAAGTTATGAAACAGAGCAACCATTTTATGTAGATTTTGATGAGGAAGACTAGTCTTCCTCATCCTCTAAGATAACTCCAAATCCAAGACCACTCTTATCTTTGAGATCTTGGATTTCATTTTTTAATTCAATGATAGTTTGTTCTAGTGAATTAATTTTAGTTTTTAAATCTCTAGAATGTCTGCTGGAGCTTTCTAATAATGCTCCACAAATTTCTCCAATATCTGAAATACTAAGTGATTGTTGTTCAGATTTCTGCATTAATTCATCTAATCTTTTCTGAGTCATTATCCTCTCCTAAGTTTTGGTTTTGGGTAAGCAGAGTTACTTTCTGAACAAGGAGCGTTCATTAATAGATTAACAATGCTGTCAATTTTTGCTCTACAATCTTTAGCTTCTTCGTGATTTAAGGCTATTTCTGTTATTTGTGCTCTTAATTCGTATAATTCTGTCAAAAGCATGTCTCTGTCGATTTGAATTTTCATAATTATGGTAATGCCCCAGCTTTGTAGATTAGTAGTGACAAACAACGATATTTTATCTTGTATTGCATCACCTAGTCAATTGTCTGATACTAAGATAATTTTTACAAGTGTTTATGAAATTAAAATTCCTAATACAATCACAGTTGAAAACAAAGATGTTGTTGTCAGAAGAATGTGTGATACGTTTAAAGATTTCTCAAATAAATCATATCTTAAGTTCAAGAAAACAGAGTTAGATACAAAATCTCAGATGATAATTCCTTATTTTAAGTCATCTGAGTTTTATTGTATGAGATGTAATAAGTTGCACAATGGAAAAAGTGAAAAATGTTGTCCACTAAATTACTCTCCAATAAAAATAGTCAAAGCGGAATTATATAAAATTGTCATTCCTAATATAACTCAAGTAAATGCAGAACTAGAAAGAGCAAAATCTGAATTCTTGGACTTGCATTTTCCAGATATATTGAGTACAATGCTTCTGAAATGAATGCAACTGATAATAGCCGCAAGATCAAAACCATCGAACTTACAAACTTCATGAACCACGTCAATACCAAATTTGATTTGACGGATGGAATAAACTTAATCTCTGGAAGCAGCGATAATGGAAAGACTGCTATTATTAGAGCTTTACGTTCCGTACTCAATGATAAGCATGATAGTGCTTGGATAAGACATGGGCAACAAGAATACACAGTAAGAATAACTTTTTTCAATGGTGATGTTATTGAACGCACCAAAGGAAAACGTAATATTGTTGCAATGTATCCTAAAAATGGCATAGCAAAAGTTGCACAAAGCTATGGAAAGGATATGCCCCAAGAATATAAAGATTTTATTGGGTATATACCTGAAACATCTGATGGTCCTCTGCCATTCTCCTTGCAGAAAAAAGATATGTTTCTTATTGATAAGAGTGAAGTTTCTCTAGGACAAGAGATATCTATACTTCTTCAAGTTGATGACATCGAAAAAGCTGCATCTAATTTGAAAAAAGATATGACACGCTATAATTCTCAAATCAAAGATCATACTACTGAAAAAAACAATGTTGAGGAAAAACTGACTAAATATGAAGGCCTAGAAGACAAAGTCAAATTGTTCAATAAATTAGACAAGATCCTATTAAAACATTCTGACTTATCTAACACTGTCAATCAAAAGAAACAAATGTTTGATCGAGGATTATCCTTACGCGATGATTACAGAAAAATTAACAGAAGCCTTAAAAATTATCAAAAAATTTATAATCTTTTAGATGGTGAGCTTGTAGACATTGAAGAAATACAATCTGTTTACGAAGATAAAAAAACGATTATTCAATCCGCTAAAAATTACAAAAAAAATATTCAAGATTTAAACACTCAAATAATGATATCCAATGAATTTGTTGAAGGATCTATTGGAACTCTAGTTGATGAAATAGATGATTTGGATAATGTAATCAAAAACAAACAATCATTACTTGATGATATAAATGATATAGATCAGCAAAAAATTAATATTGATAATTCCATTTCTGATTTAAGAACTAAGATCAATACATATAATGAAGAAATCAAAAATCTTGAAGAACAACTCAAAATTACAAAACAACTATGTCCATCGTGCGAAGGTGAGGGTTTTGTAACTATTTATAAGGCAGATTAATATGTCAAAAGTACCAGTAAAAAAAGTATTGTTTGTAGGTGATCAACATTTATGGCATGTAACTCCTGAAAATAGAGTTGATGATTACATGCAATCAATGTTAGAAGAGTTAACAGAATGTTTCACTATAGCTTCTGAAAATAAGGTAGATGCTTTAATTCTATTGGGAGATCTGTTTGAAAAACCAGAACCTAGTGCATTATTAAGAAATTCTGTAATCAAACTCTTAAGACAGGATTGGAATTTTAGAATTATTGCATTAGAAGGTAATCATGACAAAGATCACTCCAACGATTTAGAAAAAACAGCTTTAGGTACTTTACGTCATTTAGAACTTCTTGAAATTATTGATTATGATGCCTCTTTAGGTATTGCTTTTCATCATTTTACAAGACAGCTTGATAATGAAATGATAGCTGGAAAATTAAGATTCAATCCTGCTCTCATTCATTGTGCTCACGCTTCTGTAGGTGACAAATTAGATAGATTTGGAGAATATATTTTCTTATTTGATGATGTACCTTTGCACGATAATACTAAACTACTTATTAGTGGACATATTCATCACGCAATGGAACAAACAAGAGAAGATGGAAAGATTTTTATTAATCCTGGAGCTATATCAAGAAGATCTGCTTCTAAGGATAACTTATTCAGACAGATCAGAGTTTTGCTTTTAGAATACACTCTTGATGATTGTACTATTTTGAAAAAAGAATACATTCCATTAAAGAGTTCAAAACCTGCTGAAGAAATTTTCAATCTTGCTCTTATCAATGAAAAGAAACAGCAAAAAGAAAATGCAAAAAATCTAGTCCTGCAAGTTTCGGGTATTAGTACTTCTAATTGGAATTACACAACTCTAGATGATAAATTACATGCTATCAAAGAAGCTGGACAACAAGTAGGATTGACAAAGAAATCAATAGACATTGCTGTTGCTGCTGTCAAGAATGTTAATGAACCAGAAAAGGTAGGTAAAAATTGAACATATCAAGCGAAATTCAAAAATTCAAGTCACTGAGAGATAAAGCAGAAGGGCAAATTGAAGCATATGAAATTCAAAAGAAAGATTTGACTAAGAAGTTCAATGCTCTAAGTGAATCCTGTAAACAAAAATATGGTTGTGAGCTAAATGAACTTGAAGACACAATCAAAACAGATGAAGAGACATTAGAAAATTTAGTAACACAAGCACAAACTAAATATCAGGAATTAACAAAGCCAAATGAATAATTTGGACATATATCAAATCAAGAAAGATTGTAGTGAAATAAAAGTTGAGTTGTCACGTCAACTAGCTCAAAAAGAAATTCTTGATGAACAACTTTTAGAAATTGAAAACAAAATACTTGAAACAGAAGAACTGATAGAAAGCACTAATAGTGCTTTCTACTTTTTGAAACAAAGAGCTGCTGATACAAGATCACAAGCTATACCTGTGATTGAAAAAGCTGTTTCTGATGGGTTATCTTACATGTTTCAAGAAGAATATTTATTCAGATTTAAGTCAAATGAATCAAGTACTAGTGATATATCTGTATTTAATCTAGTTGCTAAAGTATACAAACAGATAGATGGAGAAATAGTGGAAAGATGTCCTTATTCTTCTAACGGAGGAGGACTTCAAGAAATTATTAGTATCTTACTTCGTTTTTCATTCATTGTGTATCGAAAATATAATGGAATTGTTATATTGGATGAAGCACTAGCAAGTGTTTCTGCTGATAAAATGATGGATAGACTTATAGAGTTTCTTAAGTCTTATGTAGAAACTTTAGGATTACAATGTGTGTTTATTACTCACAGAGCTGATAGATTTGTTCTAATTTCAAATAAGAATTTTTTGGTTACTAGAGAAAATGGTTTAGCAGTAGTAAATGAGATGACTCAAGAAGAAATGCTAGACTATTACAAAAATCTTCAGGAAGAACTAGCTTAAGATGAAGAACAAAATAAATGATCCTACTTATGACTTTGTCCAAGGAATATACATGTTGCACGTACCTGATAAATCTGAATTAAGTAATCCTTTCGCTGCTAATAAAAGACAACGATCTAAAAAGATTGTTGTCAAGACAGAAAAGAATTTCCCAGTAGATATCAATCAATGGACAACTAAGACATTTGTGGATTATTTTGCTGAAGAATATAAAAACAATTTTAATGGTTTTTATAAGATTACATACACATCTGATAACAAAATCATGAACTCCATTTCTGATTTTATGGAAGACAACAATCTTGCTAAAAATGAATGGACTAAGAAGTTTTTAGATTGGTGCTTTGTTAATAAAGAAGTTATGGTCAGGAAAACTGGACATTTTCTTCTTATGAACCTTCCATCATTCCTTAATAGATATTATCAAGATGTAGTTATAAGTAATCACAAAACACCATTGATTAGTATTTTCTCAGATGTTGATTTATTGGCTAAACAAGGTAAATCAAAAGAAATATACTCGAAATATGGTATTCCAACTGCATCAACTTATTATAAATATTCTAAAAATATCCAAGATGATCAGATTGTAAGTGGACTACAGAAACTTTTTGTATCATTAGCAGAAGGAACTGCAGAAGATAAGAAATTACTAGAGAGCATTGTGCAAAAATCTATTTCACGTTCTCCCTATATTTCTGAGTTTATTTTGCTTGACTGGAGAGAAACTTTCCAGGATATTGTAGACAAGTTCAAGGATGAGACTTGGTGGAGAGATGAAGATTACCCTGGATCTCCTAGATTTGATTACGATAAATTTATAAACAATGGATAGCCAAACAATAATAAGTGAAGTAGAACTACTTATAAGATCCAAAAGAACAATCTTGTATGTTGTTACTCAAGAAGAAAACAGAGTTATATCAGCTTTGGAACAAATGTGTTCCAAAGCTGATACTGCTTGGGATCTCATAAAATGGGATATTGTTTCAGGACTCAACTCTACATTTCCTGAGTTTCTTCCAGTTAAAGATCAAGATAAACAGTTAGATCAAGAAGAAGTGCTATCTTGGTTTCATAAATTAGAAGTTCCCAAAAATAAATTTTGTTTACTTGTTCTCAAAGATTATAATAAATTTTTTGGAAGTGGAAATTACAAGGGACAAGTTGAACACAGAGTAACGAGACATGTTAAAAATCTTGCTTATGATTTCTGCGTGGAAAACAAAGCCATCATTATTGTTTCTAGTAATTTGGAATTGCCGACAGACTTGGAGAAAATGGTTCCAGTTATTGACTTCCCGCTTCCCACAAAACAAGAACTAGAAACAAAAGTAGTTGATCTCTTAAATCGTGCAAGCAAAAGACAAACCTTAGCTGCTAAATTCCAAACTAACTATTCTTCTGATGAGTTAGACATTATTGTAAATTCATTTCGTGGATTAACTATTTCTGAATGTGAGCAAGTTTGTACTTATTGTATGATTAAGTATCCAGCTCTTTTTCCAGATGCTATATCTCAACAAAAAAGAGACATCATTAGAAAATCAGGTTTACTAGATTGGATAGATGACAAGATTGAGATGAATGACATTGGAGGATTAGAAGCATTAAAAATATGGCTAGATAAACGTAAAGATGCATTCTCCAAAGAAGCATTAGACTATGGTTTACCTTCTAATCCTAAGGGTATTTTGCTAGTAGGAATACAAGGAGCTGGTAAAAGTTTATTTGCAAAAGCTATTTCCTCATATTGGAACTTCCCATTGCTTAGATTAGACATGGGTAAAGTATTTTCAGGATTAGTTGGTAGTTCTGAACAAAATATGAGACAAGTTTTTAAGATAGCTGAAAGTGTAGCTCCCTGTATTCTTTGGTGTGATGAAATAGATAAAGGTATGTCAGGTTCAAGGGGATCTGGAGTATCTGATAGTGGAACAACTTCTAGAGTATTAGGATCTTGGTTAACATGGATGCAAGATAGAAATGATCCTGTATTTGTTGTTGCTACTGCTAATGATGTAACTGGACTTCCTCCTGAACTATTGAGAAAAGGAAGATTTGATGAAATCTTCTTTGTTGATCTTCCTAAATTTCCAGAGAGAAAAAAGATCTTTGAAATTCACCTACAAAAAAGAGGAAGAAATCCCAAATTTTTCAAGATAAATAAGCTTGCTGAAATGACAGAAAGTTTCACAGGAGCTGAGATTGAATCACTAATAGAATCATCTCTGTATGAAGCTTTTTCTGATAATAAACGTGATATAACAGATGAAGACTTGATCATTTCTATTCAAAATCTTGTTCCTATATCTAAACTTATGAGGGAGGAAATAAATGCACTTAGATCATGGGCAACAGAAAGAGCTAGAAATGCATCGACAATTGATTTTCCTTCTGGTAGTATAGATGTGGAAGAAGAAGACTTATGAGTGATTTTGACAATATATTAGGTGTTGACAAAATAGAAAAGCTTAGAGAAAAAGCTAAAACCGAAAGAATGATTGAAGGTAAAGGCTGTTCTCTGTGTGATTATTCTGGATATACCATTAATGAAGATGGATTATCTTCTATGTGTAGTTGCCAGAAGACTAAGTTTTTTATTGAGCTATTTAGATTAGCTGATGTCCCTGCTTATCTATTTAATAAGACTGTAGATGATTGGAACTTTAGAACTGGTAAGAATGGAAAAGATTTAGGTAGCCAACAAGATATTAGTCAAAAAACATATGCATTGATATCTTTTTATGACAAACACTTAATTAATATCTGCACTAATCAAGCTCCAAAAATCAAACATTCTGGTGGCATAAAGCAACCATTACACTCCATTTTATTTGAAGGTGGAACTGGAAGCGGAAAGACATTTATTGCTGCTGTTCTAGTTCAATCTGCAATTAAAAAAGGATTGACTGCAAAATATTACAAGCTTTCAGATATTATTGATATTCTGACAAAAAGTGAAAAATATGATCAAGCAGATCGTATCAATGAAGAGTTCAAAAATCTTGATCTTGTAGCTATTGATTGTATACAACAATATGATTATTATGCAAAATACACCTTGCAACTTGATAGAATATCTTCTGCTAGATTGAACTCTGGAAAACCTACATTGCTTTTTTCTGATGGAAACGCTTCATCAGTTAGTAATGGATCTAGCTGGAACTCTTTACTTCATTCCTGTATTACTGTAAGATTGCCAAACGTAAGATGAAACTTGATCAATACGAATTAGAAATATTGTGCTTAGCTCACATCACTCGAAGTGCGAAGTGTATGGAGAAGTTACTTGCACGTAATATCAAACTTGAGCATTTTACTCACATTGCTCAGGGTGATAAGCAATCTTTTACTCAAGGATTATTTAAACTTATTCTTGACTACTGGGAAAGTAGTGGAGGAAGTCTTTTCACGTCATATGTTCTTGAGTCAAAATTCCTAGAATATAATGTTTCTGACAAAATTAAAGCTAAGATCTTAAATGTTTGGACTGAGATACTTGACGCTGATACTGATGATAATAACTTTCATGAGATAATTACTCAACTCAAGAATAAACAGTGCTTAAGATTACTTTCTGAAATGATGACAGAAAGTAATAATAAGCTTTCAAATCCAAGTGAAAATACTGGCATTTCTGAAGCAGTAAATGTCATTATGGGTAAGCTTGATGATATTCAATCTGAGATGAATGAAACTCACACTGACATACAGAATTTTGATGTGTCTCAGTCTGCTGATTTCTTCAATATTGAATATAACAAGAGACTTAATCATCCAGAACAATTCAGGGGTATTAACTGTGGAATAAGCAACCTTGATGAAAAAACTTTCGGTTGGTTGCCAGGACAGATTGTAGTATTCCTCGCTCCTTCTTCTGGAGGAAAGAGTGTAATGTTACTTAATTCTGCAATGCATGCTAATCAAGTTTGCAAGAAAAAAGTTCTTTACATGTCTTTTGAAATGAACTCTTGGTTGTGTTTGCTCCGACACGTTTCTCTTATGTTTGAAATTCCATATAGTCAAATCAAGAAAACAGATTTGTCTAAAGATGAAATCAAATTCATTACAGATGGATTGAAGAAAGCTGCTGAAGGTCCATACTTTGAATATGATGTCAATATGGAAGATCCTACTCCTGAATATATTGATGCAAAGATTAGAGATCTTATAGCAAGCAAAGGTAAACCAGATCTTTTAGTTGTTGACTATATTGGTAATATGACTGTACGAGATGCACCTAAGGGAGCAAAAGATTATGAATTACAGTCTTTAGCTATCAAGAAGTTATTTACTATGGCTAAGAGATATAACATCCCTATTATTACTGCTCAACAGATTAATAGGGAAGCTATTCGTGATGCTCGTAAAGCTAAAGAGAATAACAAGTTTATGTCTTTTGATCAAGCAGCAGTATCTGGTGGTCAGGTATTGATGCACTTGTGTACTTATGCTATCGCGATGGAACCAAACAAAGAACATGGATATTGTATTTTGCATCCCGTAAAAATGCGTGATGCTCATTTCCAACCATTTCCAGTTTCACTAAATCCTGATTACAATAAGATTAACGAACTCACCAAAGAAGAGCAAGAAGCTATTATGGGTAAACATAATGCTTTGAGTGGTAGTACTGTAAGCAACATCAAAGCAACTCCTGAAGAAGCTAAAACTCCAATGAGAAAACCTAAAGCTAACACTGAAGAAGATGAAGAAGTTGAATACTTTGATAAAGCTGATATCTCTAATGATGAAGAGTTAGATCTTGCTGATTGGGTGTTGAGTTAATGCAAAAGATATCAAGAGCATTTATAGAAGAATTGCAAAAGTCAGTAAGTATCCTTGAATTTATGGAGAAAGAATATGATGCTGACTTTATTTTTTCTAAGTCAAGTGATTGGGCAAACACTAGATGTCCAATGCCAAATCACAATGACAGCAATCCTTCATTTGGAGTAAATCAAACTAACAATACATACAACTGCTTTGGATGTAATAATAGTGGAGATCTTATAAAACTTGTTCAAGAAGTAGAGGGTCTTAATTTTATAGAAGCAATCGAAAAGTTATCAAAACATGCTGGAATAGATGTTGAGACAACTAATCTTGATATGAAATATTTACTCAATGAACTAAACTCTCATATTTCTCAAAAACTAAACAAAGAAAACTCTTCAGATTTTCCTGGAAGTTTATCTGAAATTGGTTTTATGAATGCTGTCTCTATAAAGCTCAAAAGTTATTGCAGAAAATATCAATCTGAAAAATTTGAAGAATGGGTGGATCTAAAATATAAAGAGATTGATTATGCTATCAACAATAAAGAATATAAAAAACTAAACAACATTTGGTATACATTAGGAAAAGAAGCAAAAGAAAAAGTGAAGGAGCTCAATGATGGAAAAGTTGCTTAAGATACTTCAAGAGTCTAAAGAAAATATCAATAATGCTCCAGCTGAATATCCTGTAAATATAATCTTGAAAGGTAAAGATGCAGCTAATTTGCATTTTTTATTATCAGTCTATACTTCTTACTTTGAAAATTTCTCAGAAGAAGATATACTGAAATATCTTTTGAAACAAACTGTTTTGCAAGAATTTTCTAAGCTTTCTGATTATGAACACATCCAGCATCCAACAGATAGTAATCAATCCTGAACTGATTCCTAATATTATTAAGAACAGTGAACATGATTTATTTTGTATATGGAATGCAGCAAAACAAATAGATTATCAAAACACAGGTATTGTAAACCAATCTGATTTTATAGATATAGCAATAAAGATTTTTGGCTTTAATAAAACATACATTTACTCCAAGATTAACAAAGGAGTTAATCTATATTGGAGACAACCTTATGGTAAGAAGGGAGTTAAGAAAATAGCTCTTCTTGGTATCAATCAAATTATCAAAAGATTGCAACCATCTGTAACTAGATCTAAACCTGTTGTTATTCCTAATGCTATTTTCTTCAATCAAACTTCAAAATCAATAAAGAATTTATTTATTGGTATTTTTGCAGCTCGTTATGAAGATCAACGTCCCATAAGTATTGAAACCATTTGTAAATACACTTCTTTGAGTGAGAGTTCAGTTAGAAATGCACTCAAGGATTGTCCATTTATCAACACAAAATCTAACTACGAAATTGTGTTTGAAAGCTACAACAAAGCAGAACTTCTCAAAATATTCAAACAGCAAAATAACTGTTTTTCCTTGAGAATACTTGAGAAGAATAACAAGTTTACTTTGCTCAAACAAATATCCAATTCTTATATTCTTAATAGTATGGATAGGATTCCATGTAGATATCGTCCTAAAGAATTAAGAAGGATTGATAAAATACTACTTGATAAAATTTCATCAAGACTGTATGATATTTCAGACAACAACATATCAGTGAATAATCATAGTATATTGTCCTGTTATCGGTAAGTGTATGACTGTCTTAGGATGGCGCTTACAAGTGAGGAATTTATGTGTAATTCAAATAAAGATTTTGTGCATTTACATGCACACACGCATTTTTCAATTCAAGATGCGCTTCCTACTCCTTCTAAATATGCTCTTAAAGCTAGAGAGATGGGTTTTCGTGCCACAGCTATCACTGACCATGGAAAAATGGGTGGTGCTGTAGAGTTTGTAGAAGCTTGTAGAACAAAGACTGACTTCGATCCTATCAAACCTATCATTGGTATTGAAGTTTATACCTGTGCAGATCGTTTTGATAAATCTAAAACTGAAGATGGTAGAAGACGTAAACTAAATCATCTTACACTTCTTGCTCAAAATGAAGTTGGATATAAAAATCTACTTTCTCTTTCTGCTCTTGGTAATGATCCAGATGCTTTTTATTACTCTCCTCGTGTTGACTGGGGATGTATAGAAAAACATTCTGAAGGTGTTATTGCAATGTCAGGATGTTTAGCTTCAGAATTAAATCAAGCTCTTATCAAAGAAGAACTTGATACTGCTGATTCTATTGTAAACAGATTCAAGAACACTTTTGGTGATCGTTATTTTGTAGAACTCCAATATCACAAGATCGAAGAACAAAAACATAATATGCAGCACTTATTAGACTTTGCTGCAAAATATGATGTTAAGACTGTAGCTTCTAATGACGTTCATTATCTTGATCGTTTAGATTGGCAATTACACGATGTTCTTATCCAAATGCGCGATCAAAGAGATAGTAGAGCTGGAGATAAAAAATCTGGCAAAAGAGAAGCTTATGGTTCTCATCAGTTTTATCTAAAATCTTATGAAGAAATGCATAGGATCTTTGGTTCTGTACCTGAAGCTCTAAAGAACTCTGTATTAATTTCAGAAATGGTTGAGGACTTTTTCAAACTAGATGTTCCTCACTTACTTCCTCCTGCACGTATTCCAAAAGACAATGAAGAGTTCAATAGATTTTGGAAAACTAATCTTCCTCACCACCATGCTAATGAAGCTTATCTTGCTTACCTTACTTTCAAAGGACTCAAGCTGATGGGTCTTGATAATCGAACATATTTAGCT
>Ga0214919_10007146_pt1 | contig 15150 bp, 14 predicted proteins | sample LL1503_MetaG_FD_177994 | JGI IMG/M metagenome (GOLD analysis project Ga0214919, IMG submission 177994) | Freshwater microbial communities from Lake Lanier, Atlanta, Georgia, United States - LL-1503 | ecosystem: Environmental > Aquatic > Freshwater > Lake | place: USA: Georgia | collected... | reverse complement strand
CTATTGACGATATGATTTTCGGTACTTGGTGGGGCCGATTGGCCTACCAGTTACGCCATTGGATGCGTCGCAACACCAAGAAAAACAGCAGCAAAAATATCCATGCCCACTATGACTTGGGCAATGCGTTTTACAGTTTGTGGCTAGACCCCAGCATGACGTATTCCTCGGCGTGGTTCGATGACAACCGGCAACAAGACTTGCAATCGGCACAGCACGCCAAGCTCAGGCGTGCTTTGCGCATGGCCGGTGTGCAGCCCGGCGCGCGCGTGCTGGAAATTGGTTGTGGCTGGGGTGGTTTGGCCGAATTAGGTGCGGCTGAATTCGGCGCCCACATGACTGGCATCACTTTGAGTCCCTCACAATTGGCGTTTGCCAAACAGCGCTTAGACGCGTTGGCGCTATCGGCTGATTTGCGCTTGCAGGATTACCGCGACACCAACGACGGCCCCTTTGATGCCATTTGTTCCATTGAAATGATCGAGGCCGTCGGACGTGATTATTGGCCAACCTATTTCCAAACCATTGCCAAGTTACTCAAACCCGGTGGCCGCGCTTGCGTACAAAGTATTGTGATTGACGATGCTTTGTTCGAGCGTTATGCCTTGGGCACAGACTTTATCCAGCAATACATTTTTCCAGGCGGCTTTTTGCCCAGTCAAAGCACCTTCATCGCCCAGGCGCAAGCAGCAGGGTTAGAGGTGGTGGACCAATTGGCCTTTGGCTTGGACTACGCTGAAACGCTGAAACGTTGGCGCGAATCCTTTTTGCAAGTGCAAGCGCAGATGCCTGCGCTGGGTTTTGACTTGCGCTTCGAACGCACTTGGTTGTTTTACCTGGCGTATTGCGAAGCTGCATTTTTAGAACACAACACCGACGTGGTTCAGTTCACTTTGCGTCAACCCGCATGAACTCCTTCGAGCACCGCTCCTTGGCCCTTCTGGGTTTACCTGCCATGCCACTGGCCTTTGTGGCTTTGCCGTTGTACGTCATTTGGCCGCATTACTTTGCCAACCAATTTGGCGTGTCGCTGGGCTTGATCGGGGCGGTGTTACTGTTGGCGCGTCTGACCGATGCGCTGCTAGACCCTGCACTTGGCTTGTGGGTAGACAGTTTGATGCGGCGGCACAGCCAAACCTTGCTGCGCCGCACTTGGCTGGCAGGCGCATTGTTGTCTGTCGGGTTCTTGTTGCTGTTTTTTCCCCATTGGTTGACCGGTCCCACTGTCACCATCGAACTGCTGATGTTGCTGGTCTTGGGAGCGTTACTTCTCAGCTATCTTTGCTACAGTTTTCTCAATATTGCCTTGCAATCTTGGGGCGCCAGGCTTGGGGGTGATGTGGTTATGCAAAGTCGCTTGGTGGGTTGGCGCGAAGGGCTGGGTTTATGCGGCGTGATCCTGGCTTCATTGACGCCAGGTTGGGGCGGTATGCCTGCATTGGTCAGTTTTTTTGTGCTGTTATTGGCGCTGTCGTTAGGGGCCTGGTGGTACGCACCTCGGCCTCTGCCTGCAGAAATTCAACCCATGACCTATGAGCCCCAATGGCGCGTTTTGCTCAAGCCATGGGGTCACGCGGGGTTTCGCCGTTTGCTGTGGGTGTTCATGTTGAACGGTATTGCATCCGCCATCCCCGCGACATTGATGCTGTTCTTTGTTCAGGACCGACTGCAATTACCGTCTGCGCTTCAAAGCCAGTTTTTGGGCGCTTATTTTTTATCTGCTGCCATTTCCATGCCATTGTGGCTGGCATGCATCACGCGTTTTGGTTTACGCCGCAGTTGGCTTGCAGGCATGTTGCTGGCGGTGGCGGTGTTTGTCTGGACCTTGGGTCTGGGCGCCGGTGACGAGATAGCCTATACCTTTGTCTGCCTGCTCTCGGGTTTGGCGCTGGGTGCTGATTTGATTGCACCAGGTGCATTGCTCAATGGCTTGTTACAACAATCACCGAATGACAGCCAACACAGCGGCGCCTATTTCGGTTGGTGGCAAGTCGCCACCAAACTCAATTTGGCACTGGCCGCCGGCATCAGCTTACCGTTGTTGCAATGGCTGGGATATGCAAGCGGTTCACGTGACGCACCGGCATTGCTGGCGCTCAGTTGGGCCTATGCGCTACTGCCCTGTCTGTTGAAATTATGGGCAGGCTTGGTATTGTTCTTTTCAGCCCCACATCTGCAACACAAGGAGTGATGATGCAAAGACGTTTGATGCTTTCCGCTGCGGCGGCCACTGCGCTTGCCGCCAGCGGCTGCGCAGGTCCTTCTGTGAACGACTACGCCAGCGAACAACCGCCGCTGGATCTGCGCCAGTATTTCAATGGCGTTGTCGACGCCTGGGGCATATTTACCGACCGATCTGGCAAGGTGGTCAAACGCTTTACCGTGGTCATGCACTGCCAATGGAATGGCGACGAAGGCGTGCTGGACGAGGACTTTGTTTACAGTGACGGCACCCAACAAAAACGCATTTGGAAACTCAGGCACTTGGGTGACGGACATTACACAGGACAAGCCGGCGATGTGATCGGTACAGCCGACGGTCAAACCCGTGGCAACGCGTTCAACTGGCGTTACACGCTGGCCTTGCCGGTCAGCGACCAAGTGTTGCATGTGCAGTTTGACGACTGGATGTACCTGATGAATGACCAGGTCATGCTGAATAAAGCGTCCATGTCGAAATGGGGGGTGTTCCTTGGCGAAGTCACTTTGTCGTTCACCAAACGCATTTGATGGCTATGCGCTGGCTCAAACCTCTCAATCATCCGCTAACGGATTGGCAAGGCCAACGCGTCTGGTTGGTCGGCGCCTCCAGCGGTATTGGGTTGGCATGTGCACAGGCCTTACACGCTGCTGGTGCAAAGGTATGCGTATCCGCACGTCAGGTCAATTTGTTGCAAGATTTTGTCAACACGCACCCTGGTGCTGTCGCTCTACCCTTAGATGTCACCGATGCACTCGCACTGAGCCAGGCTGCCGCCACATTATGGGCTGATGGCGGACTCGATATGGTGGTGTATTGTGCGGGTTATTACACAGCGCAAACCGCCACTGCTTACGATTTACAAAGCATGCAAACCCATTTGTCTGTGAATTACAGCGGTGCTTTGTTGATGCTGGATGCAGTATTGCCGCGCTTGCTGGCGCAAGGGCGTGGACACATCAGCTTGGTCTCTAGCGTCGCCGGTTTCACCGGGCTGCCAAACAGTCTGGCCTACGGCCCCACCAAGGCAGCACTGACCCATTTGGCTGAAGTTTTGTATTTGGATTTGCATCAACGAGGCATTGGTGTGAGCGTGGTTCACCCGGGTTTTGTGGCCACCCCGCTGACAGCACAAAACAATTTTCATATGCCCGCACTCATTTCACCTGATGAAGCCGCGCATGCCATGTTGCAAGGCTGGCGCGAAGGTGAATTTGATATCCATTTCCCCAAGCGTTTCACCTTGTTTTTAAAATTGCTGCGCCTGTTGCCTTACCGCTGGTATTTCCCGCTGGTGCGTCAATTCACTGGAATGTGATCATGCAAGCACCACACGCTGTACCAGAGGCCTTGATTGATGCATTGATTCAGTCATTTGAGCAACTTCAACCGCAAGACATTGCCCGCATGGGAGACTGGTACGCGCCGAATGCGAGTTTCAAAGACCCGTTCAAAGAGGTGCAAGGCCTAGCGCAAATACAGTTGATTTTTGAACATATGTTTGAGAGCTTGCAGCAACCACGTTTTCTCGTGACTTCTCGCATTGTGCAAGGTACCCAGTGCTTTTTAGTGTGGGATTTTCTGTTTCGCTTTCAAACCATGCAGCGCCAAGTCGATCAATGCATACGCGGCGGCTCTCACTTGGTATTTGAACGCAACGCGCAAGATGAATGGCGCATCGTGATGCACCGAGACTATTGGGATGCAGCAGAAGAACTCTATGAAAAACTGCCTTGGGTCGGTGGCTTGATGCGCTGGCTGAAACAACGCGTCAACAGTTAAACACCCTGCGACACTGTGTGGCCGTTGCCATGCGTCATGACGGTTTGGATTAAACCGGCAGTGTTTCTTGAAAACTGGGACGCTGCATGAGTTTGTCTTGCAGTTTGTCTAAATGGGGATGGTCCTTGCGCCAGTTCGTTTGTGGAAAACGGAAATCGAGATAACCGAGCGCACAACCCACTGCTATATCGGCGAGTGTGAGGTGGTTGCCACAACACCAACTGTTTTCCCCCAAGCCGAGTGACATGGCCTTCAAGCTGTCTTGCACTTTGCCGAGTTGACGGTCTATCCAGACTTGACTGCGTTGCGCATCCGTGCGGCCTGCCCAATGCGCTTCCAACCGAGCAGCAATCGCTGCATCTAACAAGCCATCTGCCAAGGCCTCCCAGACTTTGACCTCGGTACGCTCTCGGCCGCTAGGGGGAATCAATTTGCCGACCGGCGACATCGTGTCAAGGTACTCCACGATGACACGTGAATCGAACAAGGCTTCACCCGCTTCCATCAGCAAACAAGGTACTTTGCCTAAAGGGTTGTATTCAACAATGCGGGAATCAGCAGCCCAGACATCTTCAAGAAGAAATTGGTATTCCAATTTTTTTTCAGCCATCACGATGCGTACTTTTCGCACATACGGGCTGGTCACGGCGCCTAACAGTTTCATAAGGTATGGGGTTTGTTATCGATTGGCCATTTTATAGATACAAAGCTGATCTTTTCTTTCAATGGTGACAAGGCCTAAAATCAAGCAATGAACTTACAACCCGTCAGCGCCTTGTCGCCACTCGATGGCAGATACGCCAACAAACTGTCCCTGCTCAGGCCTTTGATGAGCGAGCAAGGATTCATGCACCGGCGGGTACAGGTAGAAGTCACTTGGCTGCTGGCTTTGTCCGACAGCGGCATGCCCGAATTCAAGCCTTTTTCAACTGCGGCGCGTGTGTTTTTACGCGGACTGATTGACAGCTTTTCTGCTGAGGATGCGTTGGCCATCAAAGAGATTGAAAAAACCACCAACCATGATGTCAAAGCCGTGGAGTACTGGCTCAAGGCGCAATGTCAGAGCGCTGATTTAGCAGATGCGTTGAAATCTGAACTGGCTGCTTCACTTGAATTTATCCATTTCGCATGCACCAGCGAAGACATCAACAACACCAGCCATGCGTTGCAACTCAAATCAGCACGCGCGCTTGTGCTGTTGCCTGGGTTGCAAGCAGTGGCCTTCAAACTGCGTGAGATGGCGCACGCTTATGCCGATCAGCCCATGCTTAGCCGCACCCACGGTCAAACCGCCAGTCCAACCACGGTAGGCAAAGAAATGGCCAATGTTCTGGTGCGCTTGGAGTCCGCCATGTCACGGATTGCACAAGTCCCGTTGCTGGCCAAAATGAACGGTGCGGTAGGCAATTTCAATGCCCATGTTTCTGCGCGTGCAGACTACGACTGGGAGGCTTTTGCAAGACGGGTGATTGAAACCACAGACACACCTGCCGACGCCTCTGTGGCCATGGGCCTTGGCCTGACTTTTCAGCCTTACAGCATTCAAATCGAGCCGCATGATTACATGGCCGAGTTGTTTGACGCCGTGGCGCGGGCCAACACCATACTCATCGATTTATCGCGCGATATCTGGGGCTATGTGTCGCTGGGTTATTTCAAGCAGCGTTTAAAAGTCGGCGAAATCGGCTCTTCTACCATGCCGCATAAAGTCAATCCCATCGACTTTGAAAATGCCGAGGGCAACCTGGGCTTGTCCAATGCTTTGCTGCGCCACTTGAGCGAGAAACTACCCATCAGCCGCTGGCAACGCGACTTGACCGACAGCACGGTGTTGCGCAATATGGGCGTGGCGCTGGGCTATGCGGTACTGGCGCATCAGTCGCTACTGCAAGGGTTAAACAAACTTGAATTGAATGCTGAGGCTTTGCATGCAGATTTGGACAACGCTTGGGAAGTATTGGCAGAGCCGATTCAAACCGTGATGCGCCGCTTTGGCGTCAGCGGTGCCTACGAACAATTGAAAGAAGTCACGCGCGGACAACGCGTCACCCGCGAAGACTTGCACGGTCTCATCCAACAACTGGCGATTCCCGATACAGAAAAACAGCGTCTGCTGACACTCACACCAGCGACTTATACCGGAATGGCTGCTGCTTTGGCGCGTCGTGTATGAGCCAGTGGCGCGTGATTCAACACACTTTAAAACAAAGCTGGCGCACATCACAAGCATTGGCTGTACGCAGCTTTTTATTCGCCTGTTGAAACAGCATTCAAGCCTTCTGCCGCCCGCTCTGCATAGCGGTTGAAGCGCCACGAGGATCGGTTCAATGTGATGCGTCGCCAGACCTGCCGCTTGGCACCTGGGCCCATCTCTGTCCAGTGTTGCACTTCTTCAAACGTACGACCGCAACCTTTGCACAAAGGATCGCCTTGACTGGTTGAGCAAATGGCAATGCACGGCGTGTCTGGCGTGGTGTCATACCATGTGCGCCATGCGGCAAAGGCTTTGTGCGGAAAACCTTTTTCAGCAGCCTCTTCTTCATGGTGAAACACCATCAACGCATAGACTTCGGCGAGTGCGCGCAATTCTGGCGCGAGGGTCACGCCATCAGGCGAGGGTTTCAGTTTGCGCCAATAGTTGATGGCCGCCTCTATGTCGGTGATATGAATGGTATCGCGCGTACTCATTGGTTTTGCGGTCGCAACAACTCAATGCGAATCTTTTCCAGTGCTCGCAAACGGGTATCGATGATCGAGGCTTCTTGCTGAGCGGCCAAATCAAGTTGCCCTTGTTGGCTGAGTTTGCGAGCCAACTCTTGACCGGCACGCAATCTGTCAATCGCAGCAACTTCGTCCCATCGCACCGCGCGCGACTCGGCATCTGCTCGTATGGCTTGCAAAGACAAACCGTTTTGTAAATAGGCTTGGGCTTCTATGTCCCAGGCCAACGGATCTCTGGGAAATTGCGCCAGCCATAACTGCATTTTTTCAATCACTTGTTGTGTCTGCGCTTTGTCTTTGCTGGCTAGCTTGCATTGCATCAAGAGCAATTGATCGGGCCTGTCTGTCGCTATTTCGCTGATGAGCTTTAAACAAGCCTGAGGATTTCCTAGTTGAAGTTCGGTGTCTGCGGACAGCCACTGGACCGCTCGCAAGGCTGTGGCGTCTGATGCGCTGAAGGTGAGCAACTTACGAATAACTTCTCTGGCCTTGTCTTTTTGGCGTTGCTGTGTGTAGGCCATGGCAGCGGCATACATCACGCCTGCTGTGCGCAAGAGCTGGTTGTCTGCGGGCGTGAGATTTTCATAGGTTTTGATCAGCATTTGTACTTCTTCAGCGCGCGTGCTCATCAGCGCTCTGGCACGGGCAGACATCAGCACATGCTCCAAACTGCCTACATTGCTTTGCGTGCTGGTGGCATTCGCGCCCATGCGAGACTGCATATCACCTATGCGTTCAGTGGTCAGGGGATGGCTGCGTAAATAGGGAAAGCCGCCGCTGTCATTCAAGCGCGACGCCAGTGCCAGTTTTTGAAACATACTGACGACACCTTGTGGTTCAAAACCAGCGTTGGTCATGACGGCGTAACCCAGTCGATCCGCCTCACGCTCCATGTCCCTGGAAAAATTCAACTGCCCTTGGGCCACACTGGCGGTGCTGCCCATGATCAATGCGTTGGCAGCATCCGGGCTTCTGCTGGCAGCCAGCACGCCCAGCAACACACTGCCGATCAACCATGGCGTTTGTTTCATCTGGCTGTCTTGCGAACGCGCGATATGGCGTTGCGTCACATGGCTGAGCTCATGGCCCAATACCGCAGCCAATTCATCTTTGTTTGACACCACGGCGATCAAACCCAAATGCACGCCCATGAATCCCCCGGGCAGCGCGAATGCATTGACTGTGCGGTCTTTGACTAACAACACATCCCATGCATAGGACTCATCAAGCTCAGGCTGTAAATACCCAAGTAATTTTGAAGATTCGCGCAATGGCTGCCAAATACTTTGCAAATAAAAAAGCAGCACAGGGTCGTCCATGTAATCCGGGTCACGCATCAATTGCCGCATGATGGACTCACCCAAGCGTCTTTCCTGTTGCACGCTCATGCTGTTGCCGTCACCGATATTGGGCAGTCTGCTTGCGGTTTGTGCATTCACTCCTAAAGCCAAGCAGGCTATTGCCAATGCAGCAGCCAATTGTTGTGAGCGCTTGAACATGGTTTTCAAAGGTGACCGGTAGGTAAATCGTATGATCGGAGGGAGATGTTACCCCTCGAACGGGCCCGCGGCGAAAGCCGGGGCATCAAGCAGACTGTCGCAACAGGTTTTTATCATGTCACTTACACATTTCGATGACCAAGGCCAAGCCCACATGGTCGATGTCGGCCCCAAAACCAGCACCCACCGTGTGGCCATTGCAGCGGGGGAGATCACCATGTTGCCGGCCACATTGGCGCTGATCGAAGCAGGCACTGCCAAAAAAGGCGATGTGATTGGTATCGCGCGTATCGCAGGTATCCAAGCCGCCAAGAAAACCTCTGATTTGATACCACTGTGTCACCCCTTGGCACTGACGCGGGTTGCCGTGGATTTTTCCACCCACCATGACCCGGCGCGCGTGAATTGCACCGCCACAGTCGAAACCCACGGCCAGACCGGCGTGGAAATGGAAGCGTTAACTGCGGTGCAAGTGGCCTTGCTGACAATTTATGACATGTGCAAGGCGGTAGACAGAGGCATGACCATCAACGGTGTGAAGTTGATGGAAAAGCATGGCGGTAAGAGCGGGAGTTTTGTGGCGCAATAGCGGTCACTGACTTCGCCTTGTTTGAGCGACTCGATAAAGCTTATGGGCACAATCCTTTTTCACATACCTAAGGCGTAATGACTATTGCCGTCAACAATCCACAACGGGGTAAGTGTGTCCGATTAACCAGCACAAGCTGACGAATGTAAATCATTTGATGTCATATCTTGCATAAAGTCATATGCAAGTTCAATGCTGAAAGCACAGCTAGGAACAGGTGCTCTAGTAAAATATTAGATATGTCTAGCGCGTCTTCCAAACCGCCCAAACATAATTTTTTTTTCAAAACGCCAACCAATTTTGGCTTAGAGATTGAAGTAAACAGATTATTTCAACAAGCTATTACCATGCTTAACCAAGGAAGATTGGAGCTGGCAAGAGACTGTCTTGAAAAAATCATCAAACTAAACCCTAAGCAATTTGATGCGCTTAATCTCTTGGGGATTATTGCCGCCGAATTTAAAGAATTCAATTTAGCTGAATCTTTGTTTGAAAATGCAATCAAATTAAATCCCAAAAATGCAGTTTTTTACTGCAATGCGGGAAATGCATTAAAAGAGTTAAAACAATTCGACAAAGCAATCGCCCACTAAGACAAAGCAATTAAGCTTAAAAAAGATTACGCTTTAGCCTATTTGAATCGAAGCATAGCCCTTTGTGAATTAAAGCAATTTGAAGCTGCTTTGAAAAGTTCTGAACAAGCGATACATTTCAATCCAGATTCCGCCAATGCTTATTTTCAGCATGGTTTCAATTTACAAGACCTCAAGCGATACGATGAATCACTTGAAAGTTATGAAAAAGCGACGCTGCTAAAGCACGATTATGCACAAGCTCATTCGGGCTGCGGTAATGTACTCTTTGAATTAAAGCGATGGAGAGAAGCTATTGCTTGTTATGACAAAGCCATCCATTACAAGAATGATTTTGCAGAAGCTTACGCCAACCGCGCTAATGCACTCAAAGAACTCAAGCTTTTCGACCTGGCACTTGTAAGTATTGATCAATCAATTCAAGTCAAGCATGACTTTGCTGAAGCTCACTACAACCGCGGCAATATTCTGTTTGAACTCAAGCGATGGGAAGAAGCATTAAATGGTTTTGATAAGGCCATAGCGTTCAATAGCAACTACGCTGAGGCTTACTACAACCGCGGTAATGTGCTCTTTGAACTCAACCGATGGAAAGAAGCCATCATGAGTTATCAGAGTGCTATTACGCTGAATCCTGATTATGAGTATTTGCAAGGCTCTTATCAACATATCAAATTGTATGTATGCGACTGGCAAGATTACGAATCTACTGTCTTCAATATTTTGCTGCAAATCAAAGAAGGCAAAAAGTCTACTCCTGCTTTTACTGCCTTGGCTTTGACAGACTCTCCCGAGACTCAACTCAAGGCTTCAAAGATATGGATTGATGACAAGCACCCATTTAATCCCTCACTGGGTTCAATTCCTAAATATCAACGTAAAAATAAAATACGTATTGGCTATTACTCTGCTGATTTCCATAACCATGCTACGGCTTACCTGATGGCTGAATTGTTTGAACTACATGATAAAAATAAGTTCGAATTCATAGCGTTCTCTTTTGGACCTGATTCAAATCATGAAATAAGGCACAGGCTTTCAAAATCCTTTTCTCAATTTTTAGATGTTCAATTCAAAAGTGATGAAGAAATCGCTTTACTTTCCAGAGAACTGGAAATTGATATTGCGGTTGATTTAAAAGGACTCACTAGCAATGCAAGAACACATATTTTTTCATACCGTTCTGCCCCTATACAAGTAAATTACATTGGTTTTCCTGGCACGATGGCTGCAGAATATATGGATTACATCATTGCAGATACAACAGTGATACCCGCTGAGAGTCAGCCATACTTTGTAGAAAAGGTGGTGTATTTGGCTGACAGTTACCAAGTCAACGATAGAAATCGTACTATTTCCCAAAAGGTATTCAGCAGAGAAGAATTAGGCTTGCCAGAAGATAGTTTTGTTTTTTGTTGTTTTAATAATAACTACAAAATAAATCCTCTTGTGTTCAACGTGTGGGTAAGAATTCTTAAAGCCGTTGAAGGTAGTGTGCTTTGGTTATTGGAAGACAATGCGCTTGCAAAAATTAACTTGCGTAAAGAGGCAGAAATCAGAGGCTTAGACCCCAACAGATTGGTTTTCGCTCAGCGAATGGACCTGCCAGAGCACCTTGCCAGACACAGAGCAGCCGACTTATTCCTAGACACTTTTCCCTACAACGCCCACACAACAGCCAGCGATGCGCTATGGTCTGGGTTGCCTGTGCTGACCTGCAAAGGACATAGTTTTGTCAGCCGTGTTGCAGCAAGTTTGCTCAATGCCATTGAAATGCCTGACTTGATTACTGAAACCCATGACCAGTACGAAGTCCTCGCCATTGAATTAGCAAACAACCCCACAAAATTCAAAGCCATCAAAGACAGGCTGACAAATAATCGACTTAATACCCCCTTATTTGATACGCCACTCTTTACTAAGCGTATGGAATCTGCATATATGCAAATGTATGAGAGATATCAAATGGATAAACCGCCAGATCATATTTACTCTTAATTCATTCAAACCGATGTTTACACATACTGTTTGAACATGGTTTGTTTTATCTGTTGAAATTCTAATGATTGCTATTGCTAAGGGTGTCAGCATTTTTTTGTTTAATTCGGTGTGTTTAAGCGGTCTGACTTTTGACCTTGACTTATTTATTGATGTACTGAGTGCTGCCGCTATGGCTACCCACTTTCAAATCAGTCTGAGTTGGCAGGACTTCAATGAATGACAAATCGTCTGTCACACGATTTGCGCTGCATGCAGTGCCTTAAACCGAATCAATAGAAGAGTTTTCACAGCAACATAATTTCAAATTTATTTAAAATTTCACGTTTTTTGAATAATTAAATTCCTTTTCTTTTGTCTGTACATTTCTAATGGTTTTAAACATATTTCAACTGGTATTTGAAAATTACCATTGTCTAGTTTTCTGCCACCGACGCTTTTCCAAAATAAATCATAATCTGTACCTACCAATTAATTTTTTGATTTATAAAAGAAGTACTTCCAAATGTGATGCGAGTTTGAAAGGCCTTCTATATTTTCTATATTGAGTTTGTTGCATAATTTTTCACTACATACATCAATATAAATCGTGGATGCGCTGTATATGAGTCTGCAGCAATCATTCTTAAGAGTTCTTTATTTTCGTTTTTTAATGTTGATTTCATAGATCCAATAAAGCTGATCAAGCCAACGATGAATGTTTCAAGAGGCCGTTAGTGCTCACACGGCTTTGTGTCAGCGGCACTCAGACGGCACATATTTCGATTCAAGCGTAGGACTTTTTGTCAACGTCAAACCCGCAGGTACGCTGGCACCCTTGGCCAAACATCGCCAGGCCACTGCCGCCTGATCTGGTGCACTGAATTCAGCGGTTGCATCTGGCAATGCGGAGGCAGCCGAGGCTGCGCCTGTGTACGGCACCAACAACAAAATGCCATTTCCTGCATTTTTTTGTGTGGTCACAGTGATGATGCCTGTGCTGGCTTCAATTTCCACGCTTTTGATATTGGCAGTTGCTGCGGGGGGTTTGAAGCCTGCGGCATAACCCGAAGTAGAAAAACCGGCACTGTTGAAAACATCTTGAACCTGCAACTTAGCGGCGCCAGCCAGACTCAAGCCTTCGCTGACACGCGCGCGCACGCTGTAATCCTGGTAAGCGGGAACTGCCAACGAAGCCAATATGCCGATGATGGCGACCACCACCATCAACTCAATCAATGTGAACCCGTTTTGTTTGTGCTTTTGCATGGATGCTCCTGTAGGTGAGGGATTAACCATTGTCCGGGTCCCGACCAACACCCGATGCAAGTACAACTGAAGCGTTTTGTAAGACTTAATCAGGGTTCGCTATCTAGGCTTTGTGCGGGCTGCTTTCGCAACCATGGTATCCAGCGCTGTGAAGTCAGCACCACCATGGCACACACGGCAGGTACCAACCCATGTAACCAAGTCAATTCACTGATCAGGTGTGCCAACACCACATCGCTGATCAAGGTTTCACCGGCCACCCATCCTATGAGCGCAGCACCCCATTGGATGATGACGGGAAACCGCGTCATCAAACCAATCATCAGTGAGCTGCCAAAAATGACCAGCGGAATACTCAAACCCAAACCTATGGTCAACAATAATAAATTGCCTTTGGCGGCAGCTGCTACGCCGATCACATTGTCCAAACTCATGACCAAGTCGGCGATCAAAATGGTGCGAATGGCTGCATACAAGTTATGGTGCGTTTTGGCGTCCTCTTCGCTTTCTTCTTCTTCGCTCAGCAATTGCATGCCAATCCACAGCAACAACACGCCACCAATGATTTGTAAAAACGGCAAGGCCAGGAGCTGAACCGCCACCACCGTGAGGGCGATACGCAATACCACCGCAAAACCCGACCCCCAGGCAATGGCTTTGCGCTGTTCTTCAGGCCGCAAAGAGCGAGCAGCCATGGCGATCACCACGGCGTTGTCACCTGACAGCACGATATTGATCCAGATGATCTTCAGCAAACCGATCCAGAAGTCAGGACCGACGACCATATCCATCATTTACAGCATGGCTTTGAGAAGCTTGCCCATTTCAGACGGGTTGCGCGTGACCTTGAAGCCGCACTCTTCCATGACGGCGAGCTTGGCTTCGGCCGTGTCAGCGCCGCCACTGATCAACGCACCAGCGTGACCCATGCGCTTACCTGCGGGCGCAGTCACACCAGCGATGAACCCAACAATGGGTTTTTTCATGTGGGCTTTGCACCAGCGTGCGGCTTCAGCCTCATCAGGCCCGCCGATTTCTCCGATCATGATGACGGCGTCGGTGTCTGGGTCTTCGTTGAATGCGCGCATCACATCAATGTGTTTCAAACCGTTGATCGGATCGCCGCCAATGCCTACCGCACTGGATTGACCCAGACCGATTTCGGTGAGTTGCGCGACCGCCTCATAAGTCAAGGTACCCGAACGCGACACCACACCAATGCGACCTTTGCGATGAATATGGCCAGGCATGATGCCAATTTTGATTTCATCTGGGGTGATCAGTCCCGGGCAGTTGGGCCCAAGCAGCAACGTGCGTTTACCGCCCGCCGCCTCCTTGGCTTTCATGCGGTTACGCACCATCAACATGTCGCGCACCGGAATACCTTCGGTGATACAAATTGCCAAATCCAGATCCGCTTCAACTGCTTCCCAAATGGCGTCAGCCGCGCCTGCAGGCGGTACATAAATGACAGAGACAGTCGCGCCGGTTTCCTGTGCCGCTTGCTTGACCGATGCGTAAATCGGGATGTTGAAAATCGATTCGCCGGCTTTTTTAGGGTTCACACCAGCCACAAAACACTGTTTGCCATTGGCATATTCTTGGCATTTTTCGGTATGAAACTGACCGGTTTTACCGGTGATACCCTGGGTAATTACCTTGGTATCTTTATTGATGAAGATGGACATTTTCCGAATCCTTTTGATAGTTCAAGCTGCGGGCTTTGGCTTTGGGGACATCCCCGTTGAAATTTCCCGATAGTCAGTGAGACATGTGGTGAGAGGGTGTGACTCGCAGTGGTTAATGCAAGGCGGCAACCACTTTTTGCGCGGCATCGGCCATGGTGTCGGCACTGATGATGGGCAGCCCTGAGTCGGCCAGCATTTTTTTGCCTAAGTCCTCGTTGGTGCCCTTCATGCGAACCACCAAAGGCACTTTTAAATTCACGGCTTTACAAGCTGTTATGACCCCATGTGCAATGGTGTCGCATTTCATGATGCCGCCAAAGATATTGACCAAAATAGCTTGGACTTTCGGGTTCTTCAACATGATTTTGAAAGCTTCCGTGACTTTCTCGGGTGTGGCGCCTCCACCGACATCCAGAAAATTGGCGGGTTCTGCACCAAAGAGTTTGATGGTGTCCATGGTGGCCATGGCCAAACCGGCGCCGTTGACCAAGCAGCCGATATTGCCATCCAGACTGATGTAGGCCAGATCAAATTTTGAGGCTTCAACTTCTGCCGGATCTTCTTCGTCCAAGTCTCTGTAGGCGACGATGTCAGGATGTCGGAATAAGGCGTTGGCGTCAAAGTTGAACTTCGCATCTAAGGCCACGATATGGCCTTTGCTGTCTCGGTTCAACGGATTGATTTCAACCAAAGAAGCGTCCGTTTCCATGTAACAGTTGTATAGCTTTTTAAACACATCAACGGCTTGAGCGGTCGAGTCTGCAGGAATGCCCACGGCATCAGCTATTTTTTGAGCTTGGGCGTCGCCCAAGCCGTTGATCGGGTCGATCAA
>Ga0214919_10007145_pt1 | contig 15150 bp, 12 predicted proteins | sample LL1503_MetaG_FD_177994 | JGI IMG/M metagenome (GOLD analysis project Ga0214919, IMG submission 177994) | Freshwater microbial communities from Lake Lanier, Atlanta, Georgia, United States - LL-1503 | ecosystem: Environmental > Aquatic > Freshwater > Lake | place: USA: Georgia | collected... | reverse complement strand
AATTAATTGGCCTTTGCCATTCACCCATCAACCTAAACAAACAATGAAATCATCTACCAAAATTCAGCTTTCAATAATGATGTTCCTGCAGTTCGTAGTTTGGGGCGCATGGTATGGACAACTTTCAAAATATTTATTTTCGATAGGTTTCGATGGCGGACAAGTGGGTAATATTTATGCTACCTTCTCTATCGCTATGATCATCTCTCCCTTTATCGCTGGTATGATTGCTGATCGGTTTTTTGCTGCACAAAAAGTATTGGGAATTTTAAATCTAGTGGGAGCAGGACTTTTGCTGCTACTCACTTCTATCACAGATTACAATACTTTTTATTGGATCATGCTGCTGTACTGCTTGACCTTTGCTCCAACCATCGCATTGACTAGCTCTATCTCCATGCGACAAATGACCAACCCACAAAAAGAGTTTCCCCTAATTCGTGTAATGGGTACCGTTGCTTGGATCGCTGTTACTAATTTAGTGGGCTACATGGGATGGGGAGATAAAAATACCATCTTTTATGTATCCGCTATCACCGCTCTAGTAATTGGAACCTACTCCTTTACTTTGCCTAACACACCACCTTCTGCAAAAGGCCCCGTTAGCTTTGGTCAGATCATTGGTAAAGATGCTTTCGTATTGTTCAAAGACCGTTCATTCGCCATATTTTTTCTATCCTCTTTATTAATTTGTATTCCGCTTTCTTTTTATTACGCAATGGCTAACCCTGCCATCACAGATGTTTATAAAGCTGCTTTTGTTTCAGCCCATCCTGGACAAGCATTACCGAATACTTTTTATGTAGAAAATAAAATGTCCCTAGGCCAAGCATCTGAAGTTTTATTTATGCTATTGCTGCCGATTGCCTATTTACGTTTTGGAATAAAATGGATGTTGATTTCGGGATTGCTTGCGTGGATCGCAAGATTCCTTTTCTTTGGATATGGAAATGCCAATGCTGGAGAATGGATGTTGTATGCAGGGATTTTACTTCACGGTGTTTGTTATGATTTCTTCTTTGTAAGCGGAATGATTTACACCGATTTGAAAGCAGGTGAAAAAACAAAATCACAAGCGCAAGGATTAATTTCATTGGCCACCTACGGATTAGGAATGGGCATCGGATCCATCATTTCTGGCTATGTACAAAAAATGTATACCAATACTGCAGGAGTTACCAACTGGACCAATGTATGGTTGGTTCCTGCAGGAATCGCATTGGTTGTGCTTGTGGTATTTATTTTTCTTTTTAAAGACAACACAAGAAATAAAACAATTGCGGTTTAATCATTATTGATAAATATAAAAACATCCATTTAAAAAAATAAAGAACTACATGAAAAGAATTGCTATGCTCGGCTCTGGATTTATCGGAAGATTTTATGCCGATTCATTACAGGGACAAAGAAGTAAGGATAAAATTATTTCTATCTATTCGCGCAGGGAAGAAGCTGCTATAAAATTTGCCACTGACTACAGGTGCGATCACTATACAACTAATCTAGAAGAAGCCATTGCTCATCCAGATGTAGATGTAGTATGCATTTCACTTCCCAATCACTTGCATGAAGAAGCGGTGATGCTCTGCTGCAAACACAAAAAAGCAGTTCTTACTACCAAGCCATTAGGGCGTAATGCAGCAGAAGCAAAACGCATGTTGCTTGCCGTAGAAGAAGCAGGAATTTTTAACGGATACCTCGAAGACCTTGTGTATACACCCAAGTTTTTAAAGTCTTATGAAAGTGTAAAAAATGGAGCACTCGGAAGAATTCTTTGGGCTAAATCTAGAGAAGCACATCCTGGTCCACACAGTGATTGGTTTTGGGATATAGAAAAAGCAGGTGGTGGATGTATCCTTGACCTAGGTTGTCATTGTATTGAAATAACGCGTACCTATATTGGTAAAGATATTAAACCAATAGAAGTGATGTGCTGGGCCGATACGCAAGTAAAACCTATCGATGCAGAAGATCATTCTATCGGATTGGTTAAATATGAAAATGGTGCTATGGCACAGTTTGAAGTAAGCTGGACATTTCGTGGAGGCCTTGATCTTAGAGACGAAGTAATGGGAACAGAAGGCACCATCTGGGTAAATAATTTTTTACGCACGGGGCTTGAAATGTTTACTACCGGAAAAGGGGCAGATTATGTTGCAGAAAAAGCAGAAAGCAATAGTGGATGGCTTTTCCCAGTGGGTGACGAGCTCAATGAGCTTGGTTACAATCACATGTTTGCTGAAATGTTTAACTGCATGGAAAATGGTACTGCACCAAGAGAAACTTTTTATGATGGATACATCGTTAATGCAATCATTGACGCTGCTTACAAATCTGCCAAATCTAAATCTTGGGAACCCATTCAATTAGATATTTGGCGCGGTAAAACTGGATTAAGTAAAGAGAGTCATTTGATAGAATATGATAAAGATCATTATCTAATTAAAGAAGAGATGACTCACTATGGAACAAAAAAGTTAATTTTAAAAAACAAAGAAACTGGAAAAATCATAGAAAAAGTGATTGAATAAATAATATAAATTTCTCTTTATAACGAAAGCTCTTTTAAAATAAAAAAAACTATCATGAAAATCAAATGTTTGCTTACCAATGTAATCCTTGGATTGCTAGTTTTGATGGCCACTGTTTCTAGTGCCTATGGTCAAAAAAAATCTACAGGAAATGCCACTCAAAAATTTATCGCTGCCAATTGGAAACTAGGCATACAGATGTGGACCTTCCGATTGTTTACCCAACAAGAAGCTTTGGAAAAGGCAGACTCTGCTGGAATAAGATATATAGAGGCAACGATTGGACAAAAAATAGACAAGTCAGGTAAAGAAGCATTTGGAATTGATATGACTGCAGCAGATAGAACAAAACTAAAAGGTCTGTTAGCAAAACACAAGGCTCAAATAGTGGCGATGGGTGTAATTAATCCTCCGAACAGAGCAAGCTGGATTAAAACTTTTGATCTAGCGAAAGAGTTTGGTCTTAGTTATATTATTTCTGAGCCGCCAAAAAATCAATGGGATTTGATTGACAGTCTTGCAGGTTTTTATAAAATAAAAGTGGCAATACATGAGCATGCAAATCCTAATCCATACTGGCATCCTGATTCAGTATTGGCGGCCGCTAAGGGTCATCCCAATATCGGAGCCTGTGCTGATTTAGGTCACTGGGCTCGCAGCGGACTAGACCCTGCAGAATGTTTGAAAAAATTAGAAGGACATGTGATTGGCGTTCACTTAAAAGACATCGTAACCTTTGGTATGCAGAAAGCAGCGGATGCTACCGTTGGAAAAGGTGTGATCGATTTTGCTCCAATATTTGCGGAATTAAATCGTCAAAAATTTAAAGGCATGTTGTCAATCGAACATGAATCCAATTGGGAAAACAATCTTCCGGATGTAATTGAAACGGTGAATTTTTACAACGATCAAGTTAAAAAATTAAAATAGTTTTTTAAATAATTAGAACAAAGAAAATTGACCATCGAAAAGTAAATTGATTTTATTGACCCCTCATTTATAACAGTACATGAATTCACGTCGCGATTTTTTACAGAAGATAACCGGTGGTTTAATTATTTTAAATCTTCCAACAAGTAACTCCGCAAAGGCTGAACTAATTGATTCTTTACCGTACGAAGGACCTGTATTAAGGGTAGCCCTAATGGGCTTGGGAGTGTACGGTAAAAAAGTGGCTGATGGATTGCAAGAATCCAAGATGGCGAAGCTTACTGGACTCATCAGTGGCAGTCCTGATAAACTAAGCAATTGGCAAAGCAAGTACAAAGTAGCTGGAGCAAACTGTTATAACTATGAAAATTTCGACAGCATAAAAGACAATCCTGAGATTGATGCAGTATATGTTACCACACCCAATGCATTACACCACGATCAAGTAATTCGAATTGCCAAAGCTGGAAAACATGTGATCTGCGAAAAACCAATGGCCATCAGTTCTAAGGAAGGCAATGAAATGATTGAAGCCTGTAATAAAGCGAATGTAAAATTATTAGTAGGCTACAGAATGCACTTTGAAGCAAATACATTAGAAGTAGTAAAAATGCGCAAGGAAGGAAAGTTGGGAAAGGTGTTATTTTTTCAAGGACTCTGTGGATTCAAAATTGGTGACCCAAAACAATGGCGATTAAACAAAGAACTTTCGGGTGGAGGTTCCATGATGGACATCGGTATTTATGCACTGAACGGTGCCCGTTATATGGTGGGCGAAGAACCTATTTGGGTAACTGCACAAGAGACCAAAACTGACAATGAAAAATTTAAGGAAGGTATAGACGAGACCATTCAATTTCAAATGGGATTTCCTAGCGGCGCAGTCGCCAGCTGTTTATCAACCTACAACATGAATAACTTAGATCGTTTTTTCTTAGATGCAGAAAAAGGATTCGCTGAATTACAACCCGCTGCAGGATACGGTCCTATTGAAGGAAAGACCAATAAAGGAAAACTAAATAATCCACATCGCTATCATCAAACAGTACAAATGGATGAAATGGCTGGAATTATATTGAAAGGGAATCAACCCGTCATACCCATTGATGGATATGAAGCAGTAAAAGATTTAAAAATAATTGAAGCAGTTTATAAAGCAGTAAAAACGGGCAAGAAGATTAAATTGTAATCCACCACCTACGTATCAACCATTTAAAATAGAGTTATTAACCAATTAACTTTAAAGTTTCAAAGACTAGTTTTCAGTCCAGTAATCAAATACCAATACCTTGTCCAATATAGGTTTCAAAATTTGACCAAAAGCTTTGTGATCAGGATGAGGTAGGTAAACTGCCCTATCTTTTTCGGAAGCAAAACTCAAAAAGAAACAATGGGTATATCCTTGTGCTAAATTTTCAGGACTATTGTTGGTGCCCCATTCAAAGGATTTTATCTGAGGTATTTTTTTAGGCAATGCAGCAAATGCATCTTTCACCGCTTTTATTTGAGCGGGAGTACTGCCTTCTTTAAAACTAAACATTACCACATGACGCAATTGTTTTTGTGGAGCTGTATTTTTTTGTGCTATACTTGGTGCCATACTTGCAATTATTAAGTATAAAAATATTCCAATTTTTTTCATGAGCCTAAATTTTTGATAAATATAACCTAAACAAAGATATTTTAATTGAACCAACCCCAACAATCCTACATTTTTAAAGCGAACAACCAAAGAAATCTATTCATCCAATGCTTTGTGAAAGAAACATTCCCCTATCGTTAGCCTTTGATGTACATTTGTTTCAACCATCAATGAACGAATGAAACCGATCACCTTAGCAATCAACGGATTATTTGACCAAATTCCAAGAAGACATTCTGTAGAAAATCTAGCAGCAATCAATCTTATCATTTCTGAATATGATGAACTATTAATCAGTATAGAAGCCATCAACTCTTATTACGAAAAAAATATTCCTCCATTTTTCGATGAACTAGAAATGGTGAAGACGACGGTTAAAAAATCCAACGATAATAAACTGTCAAAAAAGGCAAAAGATAATTTGTTTGACGATGCCTCTGGGGCACTGAAAGACAGTATGCAAGGGTTATTAGAGCTCTATTCAGATGGAAATGTTTCCGAATAGATGAAACAAAAAAGCGCGCAAATTGATTTAAGCGCTGAAAATTTTACAGATTATAATTAATCTTCCTGTTTCCTCAACTATTTGGCAAGAATTACATTCACTTGTTTAAATAAACTAATCTATGTAATAAAAGAATAAAGAAAATTGATACTACGAATTTTTATCGGGTTGCTTAACAGGAAACGCTCTTCTATGAACAAATGAATTGAAAAATGACAATAGCATGCTAAACAACAATGCATCCCAAAAACTTGCCACCTTAAAGCCATTTACAAAATGCTCTGCCATCAAAACAATAAAGGCATTGATGACAAATAAAAATAATCCGAGTGAGAAAATAGTTACAGGAAGCGTAAAAATTATTAAAAGAGGTTTGATGGTAGCATCTAAAATTGCCAATATTACCGCTACTACTATCGCAGTAAAAATATCATTGATTACAATACCGGGTAATAAATAGGCCAATATAAAGGCATTGACAGTAGTGATTAATATTTTAAGTAGAAATTTCATTTTTGCATTTTAAAAAAATAACAAAAAACCAAGTAGTAATTTTAGTATAATTTATTTATAAAAACAATGAGTTAACAGAAAATATTAATTTCTAACTACCTACTAATTAGATAACAACCAATTCATAAAAATCTTCCGGCTTTAAATATTTTTCAGCAAGGGCTTTCAATTCTTCTGCAGAAATTGTCTTTATGACTTTAATGGAATCATAAAAATATTGCTCATCCAAATCATTTAAAATAATATTCTTCCATCTGCCAATTATTTGAAAAGGACCATCTAAGTCGCCTAAGATTGATCCAATCATATAGTTTCTAACCAATAACAATTCTTCTTCATCAATTAAGGTATTTCTCAACAAAGCCATCTCGTTGTATACCTCTGTAACCGTAGCCTCGCTTACATCCTTACCTGCTTCGGTACTAATCATCCATGCACTTTCCTGGATATGATTTTGTACATAACTATGTATGCCATAGGTATAGCCCTTGTCCTCGCGAATATTACTCATGAGCCTCGATCCAAAGAATCCACCAAACACTGTATTCAACACCATCACATTCATAAAATCAGGATGATGGCGATTTGGAAAGGGCCTAGCTATTCTAATGGCAGCCTGCACTCCAGTGGGGTCATTGGAAATATGTTGCTTTTTTTGAACAGCAGCAACCAACTGTTGAGCCGGTAATGACTGTCCATTTTTAGTAATCGCTAAATCTCCAAACTGTTGGTTAAGTTGTTCAAATAAATCAGCAGGCAATTTACCTGCTACAAAAATTACAGCGCGCCCATTTACATAATATTGCTGAAAGTGTTCTTTTAACTGATCGGTAGAAAGTGCTTGATAATTTTCTGCAGACAAATATTTTCCATAAGGATGTTCTTCGCCAAATAAATAAGCATCGATTAAACGGTTAGCAACAAAATCACATTTCTTTAAATTGACCTGTAATTTTTGTTGGCTATTTTGTTTAAAAATATCTAGCTCCGATTCAGGAAAAGCAGCATCGGTAATCATTTCGCGCATTACCGGTAGCAGCACATTCAAATGTTTATTTAAAGTATGAAGAGATAATACGGCGGTTTCATTGTAACAAAATCGATTGCAATAAGCACCGTAATATTCAAAATGTTCATTGATTTGAAAAGCAGATTTGTTTGAAGTGCCATTTTTCAACATAAAGTTGGTAGCCAATGCAACCCCCTTATTTTTTTCATAACTGTTACCCGCATAAAAAACAATTTCTAATTGAAGCAGTTCTTGTTCACCTGCATCAATAGCGTATACTTCTACGCCATTATTGAGTACCAACTTTTGGTAAGGCTTCAGCTTCAGGTCAAATTCGATGGCGTCTTTTATAAAGGGAGCCGATGTTCTATCGATCATTGTTATTTTTTAGTATTTACCTAATTAATTGGTAGAAGTTTATTCACTGATGGCTTTAGCTAGCAGCATAGTAATACAATGTATTACAATTGTTTTCATTAAATATTACTCTACTCTCATTCATCAACTCTTCTGAACTGACTGCATGATATCTTTCTAATTCTTTATTAATAAGATCTGCATCACCCAGTAATTCATAAATAGCCAAACTAGAAGCTCTATTCATAACGCTCATGTCTTCAAAAGCCATCATGCTTTCTGTTTTATTTTTTACCTTTTGTAGTTCCAATTCACTGATACCTTCGCTTTGCAATTTTTCAATTTCAATATTCAACGCTTCCTCTGCATCTTTCATTGAAACGCCTTTTACTAGCTTGCCTTCAATCACTAAAAGTCCAGCATCCGAACTACCATAATGAGAACAATCAATACTACTAAATAATTGTTTTTCTTTTACCAATGCCTGGTACAATCTAGAAGAACCGCCGCCACTAAGGATCTCAGTAATCAAATCAGTTACATAATATCTTTTATCAAGTCTAGAATAAATATGCCAACTTTTAAACAATGCATCTAGCGGAACATTCGCTTTCATCTCCATCGACCTAGGAGCAGTCTGTGGAGGTTCTACAGGCAATTGACGATTGTATTTAGTTCCCGAAGGAATCGGGCCAAACCATTTATTAGCCAAGGCTTTCACTTCTTCAACCGTTATTTTTCCAGCCACTACCAAAATAGCATTGATAGGAGTATAATGTTTATAGAAAAAATCTTTTACATCCTGCAAAGTGGCATCTTCTACATGCTTTAATTCTTTGCCGATGGTCATCCATTTATAAGGATGAGCGGTGTAAGCCAATTCCCTCATTTTATGTCCAACATCTCCATAAGGTTTATTGATATAATGTTCTTTAAACTCTTCGCATACCACTTTGCGTTGTACTTCTAAACTTTTATTATCGAAAGCCAAGCTAAGCATTCTGTCACTTTCTAACCAAAAAGCTGTTTCAATATTTTCGGCAGGAAGCTGGCAATAATAATTGGTAAGGTCATTGGTAGTGAAGGCATTGTTTTCGCCACCTGCCATTTGCAAGGGTTCATCGTATTCGGGAATATTAATACTTCCTCCAAACATCAGGTGCTCAAATAAATGAGCGAAGCCAGTTTTTTCTGGATTTTCATCTCGGGCACCTACATCATAAATAACATTTACTACCACCATGGGTGTACTTTCATCTGGATGCACCACTACTCTTAAGCCATTTTCAAGAGTAAATTTTTCAAATTGAATCATGCTGCAAAGTTAAGGACTGTTTGAGCATTATCAGTAGAGATAAAATTCAATCCATCGAGGAGAATCCTTATTTATTAACATTTGACCATTCCTTTCAAAAATTTAAAAGAAAATAGGCAAAATAAATTCTTGAGTAAGCAATAAATTACTTTTCAAGCGAATGGGTGTATTTTTGTAAAAATTTACAACGGTGGTTATGGAAATAAATGAATTATTTAAAAAAGCGCTCAACTTCGAAAACTTATCAGTAGAAGAAGGGGTATATCTTTTCGAGCATGCTCCCCTTACAGAGTTGATGTATGTAGCAGATGAGTTAAGGAAAATTCAAGTTCCTCATGGTAAGGTTACATGGATCATTGATCGAAATATGAATACGACCAATGTATGTATCGCGAATTGCAAATTTTGTAATTTCTATCGCATTCCCGGCCACGCAGAAGCTTATATAACTGATATTGAAACGTATAAAAAGAAAATTGAAGAGACCTTCCGCTTTGGTGGTGAGCAGTTGCTTTTACAAGGAGGCCATCATCCTGATCTAGGCTTGAGTTATTACACCAATCTTTTCAGAGAATTAAAAAGTTTATACCCTAATTTAAAGTTGCACACTTTAGGTCCGCCTGAAGTTGCCCATATTACCAAATTAGAAAAGAGTACGCACCGTGAAGTTTTGATAGCACTCAAAGAGGCGGGGCTTGATAGCTTACCTGGACCAGGCGCTGAAATTTTAACAGATAGAGTTAGAAGGTTGATCAGTAAAGGAAAATGTGGTAGTCAAGAATGGTTAGATGTGATGCATGAAGCGCACAAACTAGATATTACCACCAGTGCCACGATGATGTTTGGGCATGTGGAAACCATCACTGAAAGATTTGAGCATCTAGTAAAATTAAGAGAAGTGCAGAGTCGAAAACCGGAACATGCAAAAGGCTTCTTAGCTTTTATTCCATGGACTTTTCAAGATGTAGATACCTTGCTTTCAAAAATTAGAGGCGTTCATAATTTAACAACTGCCGAAGAATATATTCGAATGATCGCCATGAGTAGAATCATGTTACCGAATGTAAAAAATATTCAAGCAAGTTGGCTAACGGTAGGAAAGAAAACAGCACAGATTTGTCTCAATGCAGGTGCCAATGATTTCGGAAGCATTATGATTGAAGAAAATGTGGTAAGTGCTGCAGGGGCTCCGCATCGATTTACGAGCAAGAGTATTCAAGATGCGATAAGAGAGGCGGGCTTTGAACCACAACTACGCAACCAGCAATATGAGTTTAGGGCGATGCCAAAAGTGATGGAGGAGCAGGTGATTGATTACTAAAGACTCTTCGAAATTGATGTAGAATGTAGAATGTCTGATGTCTGATGTCTGATTTTTTTATAGATGATGCCTGATTTATTTATGTCTGATGTCTGATGTCTGATGTCTGATTTTTTATAGATGACGACTGATTTATTTATGTCTGATGTCTGATGTCTGATGTCTGATTTTTTATAGATGACGACTGATTTATTTATGTCTGATGTCTGATGTATGATTTTTTTATAGATGACGACTGTTGTCTGATTTAGTTTTAAAAAAAGAAATCAAAAATCAGACATCAGACATCCTACATCAGACATCCTACATCAGACATATTTTTACTCCGTCAAGTTAAAAAACTCCAACAAAATCACACGTTGATTCCACCGCTTACTTCTATGCGTTGACCATTTATCCATCTGGCATCATCGGTACATAGAAATGCTACTACCGAGCCGATATCATTTGCAGCGCCTACTCTACCGAGTGGAGTCATCGAACTCAATGCTGCCTTCATTTGTGGATTGCTTCGGATGGCGGCATTGTTAAAATCAGTCTCTACCGGACCAGGAGCTACTACATTCGCTCCAATACCTTTAGGTCCCAATTCTTTTGCTAAATATTTAGTGAATGTTTCGATAGCTCCTTTCATAGAAGCATAGACTGAATATCCTGGATGTGCGAATCTAGTAGTGCCCGAAGAAATATTTATAATTCGTCCTCCTTCATTGATATGGGGAACCAATTTTTGAGTCAGGAAATAAATGCTTTTAAAATGAACATTTAAAAAATCGTTGAACATAGTTTCGTTCACTTCTAAAAAAGGAACGGTTGCGCCCATACCCGCGTTGTTAATTAAAAAATCAAATCGATCGGTATTCCAATTCGTTTGCAAAGTATCTAGTACTTGTTTAACAAAACCATCTAGGGATGAAAAATCAGTCATATCCAACTGGATAGCAACTGCTTTTTGACCAATTGATTTAATGGATTGCACCGTTTGCAGTGCATCTTCTTCATTGGATCGATAAGTTAGAATTACATCGATTCCTTTTAGGGCGATACTGGTCGCCATATCTTTTCCTAGACCACGGCTTCCGCCTGTTACGATGGCAATTTTTGTAGAGCTTGACATATTTTAAATTTTTCTAAGCAAAGCTATGATAAGTAATAATATGTCTGATGTCTGATTTATTTATGTCTGATTTCTGATTTTTTTATGTCTGATGTCTGATGTCTGATTTTTTTATACATGATGCCTGATTTATTTATGTCTGATGTCTGATGTCTGATTTTTTTATAGATGACGACTGATTTATTTATGTCTGATGTCTGATGTCTGATGTCTGATTTTTTTATATATGATGCCTGTTGTCTAATTTAGTTTTAAAAAAAGAAATCAAAAATCATACATCAGACATCAGACATCATACATCAGACATCATACATCAGACATCCTACATCAGACATCATACATCAGACATCAGACATCCTACATCAGACATCAAAATTCACTTTATCAGTAATTTATAAAATCGTTCTATCTCTGATTTTTCTAGGGTAGCAATCGCTTCATTGTTTTGAAGCTTTGTCTGAATGAAGAGCACTCTTTTATGCTGAGGATATTTTAAAAGAATTTCGTTGATCCTGGTTTCAAGCAATTCATCTTTTTCAATCAGATTCACAGCGGAAGGTAGAGGGGATTTGAAACGATTGGGTTTCTTTAAAATAATGGCTTCCAAGGTAGCCAATTTACCAGGCGGCAATGAAGGAACATTGCAGGCCTTCTGGTATAAACCTTCCAATTGTTTTTTACTAAGACTGCCTCTTTCTTGGTATTGAAACAAAAGGCTTTCAATAAATTGAGAAGTTGGATAAGCCGCTAGAGAAGCTTTCAACACATCCAAAACAATATCTAAACCAGGTTTAATTTTATTCATAGCTGCCATTGACATATTAAAATTAGGCAAAAGAATTGAACGAAGACTTAGAGATAGCAATGTTTATGAATTAGCTGACACTCAAAAAGTAGTGAGTGCCCAGTTAGTGACGCCCTTGAATAAAAAGAAGTAAGAAAAAACATTTTACTTACTCAAACAATTTAGTAAAGAGAAATTCGAAACCACTCAGCTTCAGCGCCCATATTCTTATTATCAAGATCAAAATTTTTAACTAAGATCCCCCCATCATTGTTCATATTCTCAATACTAAGACTTACGGTTGGATCTTTAATACCTGAAGGGTTACGAACAAATACTTTAAAACTAAGATTATAACTTTCAGGAAAAAATAATTCTGTTTGCCATACAGTAGCATAAAACTCTTTGATAGTAGGAACATTGGGCTCCTTTTCATATTGCACAAAAAAATTAGCTAAAAAGCTTACCTCTACCTTTATACGATAGGTAGTGAGTTTAACTGAATGACTTTTTGCCTTTTGAAACAACTCTTGAAAATTGAATTTCATAGTTTTGTGTTTTAATTTGTGCTGAGTCTAAATAAATGCCTGCATATTTTATAAAAATTAATTAAATGGTTCTATCTATTTTAATAATATATTTTTTACTTTATTTGTAATTCTTTGCAATTTTATTAGTCAGCTATCTACTACTATTTTATAATAAATACATAGCTATACCTATTTTCCACCTGCTTCTTTTTGTCCTTATCAGCATCTGAACATTCCATTACCAACTGCTTCTCTCCTACCGGTATTGATATTATTTCATTCCCTCTTTTTTTAGAAAGGTCTATTTTAATTTTATGAGATCTTCTTGCTGATAAGGCTTCGTTGTATTCATCGGTACCCAAACAATCTGTTGCAGACACAATGATTATTTTAACGCCCCGTAATTTCCTGACTCTATCTACTAAATCTTTATAGGCTTCATGATCCTCTTTAAAAATTCTTACTTTATCGAATTCATGATGGACTAATAAAAAGTCCTTGGTAACAGTTTGTAAGGAGTCTACAACTGATATAAATGTTCTTTTAGCAGCAGTTACTTTTCCTACTGTTGGAGGAGCAATGATTGGCTTGGGTGTATTGGGGGTTACAAAGCTAATCAACCCTAAATCCTTGGTGTAGCCATTTACATTGCCTGATTGATTAATAGAACCAATGGAGGGTCTATCTCCAGAAGACTTGTCTGGATTATTTCCTTTGTTATTACCCTGTTGGTTTACTCCGTTATTTACAGAAGAAATATTCTTATCATCCCCACCTACTTTATTCTGATTTAAACTGCCACTGTTGCCCTGTTGATTTACTCCATTATTTGTAGAAGAAATATTCTTATCATTACCGCCTTGCTTATTAGAATTTAAACCACTGCTATTGCCCTTTAGGTTTACTCCGTTATTTACAGAAGAAATATTCTTATCATCCCCACCTGCCTTATTCTGATTGACGCCACTGTTGTTTCCCTGTTGATTCACTCCATTATTTGTAGAAGAAATATTTTTATTATCGCCACCTACTTTATTCTGATTTAAACCGCCACTGTTACCCTGTTGATTTAATCCGTTATTTACAGAAGAAATATTCTTATCATCTCCACCTGGATTATTCTGATTCGAACTGCCACTGTTACCCTGTTGATTTACTCCGCTATTTGTATAAGAAATATTTTTATTGTCACCACCCACCTTGTTTGAACGAATGTTTTGAGACAAATAGTTTTGGTTAATATAATCTGAGGCGGTAATGTCATGCTTAGATTTATTTCCTTTTCCATCTTCAATCAAAAGTTGATAGTTTCTATTAGGGCGTACATTGAAAACATAACTGCCATCTTCAGCCGTCAACACGCTGTCAATAATAGTTCCAGCCCTTATTCCATCTTCTCCTTTGCTGATAATCTTTACAGTAATTCCTGATTTTTTTACTCCATCAATCGTTAACACCCCATTCACTGAAACCTTTACCTTTTGATAATTGTAAGAAAAAATATCATCACTTCCATAACGATTGGAACTGAAATAACCTTTTTGATCTCTGATACTAAATCCTAAATCATCTTGTTCGCTATTAATTGGTCTGCCTAAATTTTTTGGGACTGGATAAGGGTCATTGTCAAAAGAGAATTTGAAAATATCTAATCCTCCTAATCCTTCATGACCATTGGAACTGAAGTATAAATCACCTTCATAAAAAGTAGGAAATAATTCATTGCCTGGTGTATTGATAAATCCGCCCACATTAGAAGTTCCATCCCATCCACCATCTTCTTTTCTATTGACCACGTAGATATCTGTACCACCAATACCACCTGGTTCATCACTCACAAAAAATAAACGACTTCCATCAGCTGTTACAGCTGGATGAAAATAAGAGTAAGCAGGTTTATTGAAAAATAGTTTAACAGGCGCTGTAAAACTTTGTCCAACGCGTCTGGTAGTCCATACCTCTAATCTTTTTACTCCTTTTGCATTGGTTTGATTGCGGGTAAAAAATGCTTCTTTACCATCAGCAGTAAAACTGATGGAACCAAAATTATATTCACCAGATAAGCCAGGTGCAAACAAAGGAGACTCTACTGGAGGAGCAGATTTTAATTTTTGAAAATCAAACTGCTTTTGTAAAGATTTGTTGTCATTTACGGTAGCAGTCGTTCTATCTGAAAGCCCCTTTCCTATTTTCTTTTCTTTCCAATTTCCATATTGTATGCTATCCGTAGTAATACCTTCAGCCTTTATTTGATAATACAATTTGGTAAAGGGCAAACCATCCCAACCGAATTCATTGCTACTGGTAAGCCGCTTGGACCGATTGGATTCAAATACAAAACCGCTATCAAAAAATACAGCTCCAAACTCATTGTAAGGAGTATTGATACTCAAATAATTTATACTATAATCCAATGAATCTCTGTTAAAAATCTTTCTATTTATAAAACCTTTTTGTCTGTTCAAATAAAGCTGATAAGTGGTGGTAGTATTATCGGCTGCATTGTCTAAACGTTTTTGATAAGTTGCAATGGCAGATTCATAATTGCCCACTGTAGCATAAAGTTCAGGCAATTCATTGCCATTGGTCATTACTA
>Ga0214919_10007144_pt1 | contig 15152 bp, 14 predicted proteins | sample LL1503_MetaG_FD_177994 | JGI IMG/M metagenome (GOLD analysis project Ga0214919, IMG submission 177994) | Freshwater microbial communities from Lake Lanier, Atlanta, Georgia, United States - LL-1503 | ecosystem: Environmental > Aquatic > Freshwater > Lake | place: USA: Georgia | collected... | reverse complement strand
GCTCGGCCCAGTCTTGGCCGGAATGCGAGGGTGCGGCTGCGAGGCGGGTAACGGTTTGGGTGAGGGCGGCGGAGGGTGGGGGCGGGGGAGCGGCGGGAGTGGGGGCATCGCTCTCGGCGACGCTGCGGGCGGGAACTTTTGCGGCAGCAGCGCTCAAGCAAGCGGGCACAAGAGATAACGTGAGGGTGATAAACAGTAGCGTGACCGAGGCCGCCGCTACAGGCATACGCGCGGGCGTGCGTAGTGCGCGAGGTTTGGGGCGCACCGGGAACTCGCGCCAGAAACTGAGAATAAGGCAAAGCAGCGCGGCGGCGAGCGGCCATTGGTAACGCTCAACCAGCCGAATGGAGTTTTTTTCTACGAACTCGCCTTTTTGTCCGGCTTCCACGGTGGCTTGAATGAGGGATGCGAGATCGACCCAGGTCGAGGCATCGCGGTAAACGCCCCCGGTCATATCGGCGAGCTCGCGCAGCGTGTTGGGTTCGAGTTTGGAAAGGACAACGGCGCCGCGGTCGTCTTTGACGAAGCCGTTGGGACCGTCAGGAATCATTGCGCCGGCCGCGGTGCCGATGCCGAGCGCGAGGACGCGGATGTTCTTCTTTTTCAGTTCCTGGGCGGTGGTTTTCCAATTGTCGTCGGTGGCTTCACCGTCGGAGAGGATGATGAGAAAACGATCGGCCGAGCCGCTTTGCTTGAAGGCGGCGAGTGCGGTCGTGACGAGGGCGCTGTAATTGGTGCCGCCTTCGGGCAGATAGTCGGGCCCGAGATTAGGCAGAAACTCTCTTAGAATCTCGTAATCAGCGCTCAGCGGTGATTGCAGAAATGCGGTGCCGGAGAATACGACAAGACCGATGCGCTCGCCGGCGAGACGCTCGAGCAGCGATTGGATGAGCAGCTTGGCGCGCTCGAGGCGCGACGGTTTCACGTCGGGCGCGAGCATCGAACGCGAGAGGTCTACGGCGAGGAGGATTTCGCGGGATTGATCGAAGACGGGCTCATCAATGCGGCCGTATTGCGGTCGGGCGACCGCGGTAACTGCAAGTATGAGACCAAAAAATAACCAAAAACGCGGGCGGCGACGAGCGGGCTTAGTGTTGGCGCTCTGAGCATTGAAAGATGAGAGTTGCAGCGAATCGCCGCCGGCTTCGGCGCGGAGAATTTTAGGTTGGGCGAGAGCATCGGCGCGGCGCGCGCGGCTGAGTTCCCAAACGAGCACGGCGAGCGGTACGAAGAGTAACCAGAGAAATTGGGGCGTCGCGAAGGTCATGCAGTGGAGCGTGCAGCGGCGGGGCGCGCAAGGAGGGCGGCGGCGAGGAGCAAGGCGAGGCCGGGGATCGCGACCCACGGGAAAAGCTCTGTTGTGAGCAAGTAGCTCTTGGATTGAAATTCGATCTTCTGCGCGCGGTCGATCGCCTTGAACGCGGATTCGGCAGCGCCGGTGTCGAAGGCACGAAAAAAATTTCCTCCCGTATTTTCAGCGAGTTCGCGCAAGGCACCTTCATCCAGGTCGGACATCATGCGGCGGTAGCCGACTTTGTTGCCTTTGTCGTCGAAGACCGGGAATGGTACGATGCCGTCTTTGCCGGCGCCTATGGCGTAAATAGGAATGTTGCGCGACTTGGCGAGTTCGGCGGCTTGCGTGGGTGATAGCGCGCCGCGGTTATTGGCGCCGTCAGTCATGAGAATGACAAAGGCTCCTTGGCGTTTGCCGGCGGTTGCACGTTTGGCTTGTTCTAAGCGAGTGAGGGCGACGCCGAGGCCATCGCCGATCGCGGTTCCGTCTTCGATGAGGCCGATTTTCACGCGCTCCAGTTGGGCGGCGAGCCAATCGTGGTCGGTCGTGAGCGGTGCCATCGTATACGCACGGCCGGAGAACAGCACGATGCCGATGCGGTCGGAGGGGCGTTTCTCAATAAATGCTTGGATGACGGGCTTGATGGCTTGCAGGCGGTTGATGCGTTCGCTGCCACGTTCATAATCTTCGGCGAGCATCGAGGAGGAAAGGTCGATGGCTAACATGATGTCGTAGCCTTCGGAGCGAACTTCGCGTTTGTCCTCGATATGCTGCGGGCGCGCGAGGCCGGCGACGACCAGAATTAGTCCTGCGACGGCGAGTCCCGTCGGCCAGCGCGACGCTGATGCCAGCGAGGGCCGATGCCACGAGGCCGCGAAAGGCACGAGCAACACTGGCACGCGCCGACGTCCGCGCAGCCATAGACTCAATGGCAGAAGCGCCAGTGCAAGAAACCAAAGAGGGTCGTGGAGCGTGTAATTTAGCATCGCTTCAACGAATCGAGCCGGCGCGCATGCGGGCGTGAAAAAAACGCACGAGCGCGTCGAGGCGGTTTTCGCTGGTACTCACGACCAGGCGGCTGAGGACATCGGGAAAGAGCGTGGTCCACGTGGCTTCGCGGGCGTTGCGCCACTCGCCGTGCGCAGTGCGTTCGGCGGCGGAATTTTCAATTGTCACCAGTTGCCCCGCCGTCGGGTCATACGCCGCGAATTGGCCCTGATCGGGCAAAGTGCGTTCCCACGGATCGTCGACGCGGAAGCCCATCATTTGGTAACGTCGGCGCAACACCGCCCAGCCTTCCGGCTCAGGGCGCGGCGCGAAATCTCCAAGCCACAACATCACGCTGTGTTTCGGCGCGGCGCGGGATAATAAACGCCAGGGGATGCCTGAATCGCCGGCGGGATCGGCGTTGAGTGCGGATAAACTCGGCGCCGGACATGCGAGTAAGCTCGCCGCCGCATGCATGATCGCGCCGCGGCCACGCGCGGGTTCACGAAAAAGATAATCGCCGCCGGCAGTCGCGTGCACGAATCCAACGCGGTCGCGGTTCACCGCGCCGAGCAACATCACGAGTCCTGCCAACTCGAGCAACGCTTCGCGTTTTGATTGAGCGCCCGAGCCGAATTGGAGGCTCGGCGTGTCCTCAAATACCACGAGCAAAGTAACCTCGCGCTCTTCAACGAATTTCTTGCGGTACGGCTCGCCGAGGCGCGCAGTGACGTTCCAATCGATGTCGCGCACGTCGTCGCCGAACGTGTATTTGACGACTTGATCGAACTCCATGCCGCGGCCGCGGAAGGCTGAGCGGTACTCGCCGCTGAGCTGGTTTTCCACGGCGTGGCGCACGCGCCATTCGAGTTGACGGAGCAAGGCCAAGGGCGACGCAGGGGCATCGCCGATGGACGTGGCGTAGACTGGAGGTTGATAAGCCAAATCGACGAGCCGGGCGAAACTCAGGCGGCGGGAATCGGGGTCGTCGCGATGACTTGGGCGACGATTTTATCGGCGGTGATTTCTTTCGCCTCGGCCTCATAGGTCAGTCCTATGCGGTGACGGAGAACATCGGGGGCGATTTCTTGGACGAGCGCGGGCGAGACGAAATCGAGGCCGCGCAACCAAGCCAGGGCACGGGCGGCTTGGTAAAGCGCGAGCGAGGCGCGGGGCGAAGCGCCGAAGGTGAGGAGGCGTTGCGCCGCCGGCCCTTCGGTGAGCGCGCGCGTCGCACGGACGAGCGCGAGGATGTAGTTGTGCACCGCTGGCGCGACGTGGATTTGGTCGACCTGCGAGCGCAGTTCGAGCAGTTCTTCCCCGCTCGAGGCGGGAACGAGCGCGGGCTGTTTGGTGACTTGGCCCCAGCGCAACACCATCATGGATTCCTCTGCGGCCGAGGGGTAATCGACGATGAGCTTGAAAAGAAAACGATCTGTCTGCGCCTCGGGCAACGGATACGTGCCTTCCTGCTCTACGGGATTCTGGGTAGCCATCACGAAGAATGGCTTGGGTAACGGATGCGTCTGGCCGCCGATGGTGACCTGGCGCTCCTGCATGGCTTCGAGCAGGGCGGACTGGACCTTGGCAGGGGCGCGGTTGATTTCGTCGGCGAGGACGAGGTTGGCGAAGATCGGGCCGCGGTGGGCGGTGAACTCGCCGTTCTTGGGCGAGAAAATCATGGTGCCAACGACGTCGCTCGGGAGGAGGTCAGGCGTGAATTGCACGCGCTCAAACTGGACGCCGAGCGCCGTACCGAGAGATTTGATGAGCAGCGTCTTGGCGAGGCCGGGCATGCCTTCAAGCAGGACGTGTCCATTGGCGAGAAGCGCGACGAGCAGGCGTTCGACGACGGCTTCCTGGCCGATGACGGCTTTGGCAATTTCGGTGCGGAGTTTCTGGGACCAAGCGGGACCGTTGAGCATGAGCAGTGGGGGACGTTGAAAAAAGAAAAAGGAAGCGGATGATGAAAGGTGCTTTAGCAGGACTGGGGTCTATTTGACTCCGCGACCTGTAAAGAGTTTCCATTAAAAAACGGACTGCCATGACCTTGCCATCCCAAATCTTGAAAAAACTGGCCGCCCTTGGGGTGCGACTAGACGAGGTCGAGGAGCGTTTTGTCCGCGGCTCGGGGCCCGGCGGGCAGAAAATCAATAAAACTAGTTCAACCGTCTGGCTGAGGCACGGGCCGACAGGCGTGGAAGTGCGCTGTCAGCGGGAACGCTCACAAGGCGCGAACCGCGAAGTCGCTTGGGCCGAACTCGTGGCCAAGTTGCAGGCCCGCAAAACGCAGGCGCTCGCGGCGCTCGTTGATGCGCGCGAAGAAGAAAGGCGGCGCACTCGGCAAAAATCGCGCCGCCAAAAACTCCGGATGATTCAGTCGAAGAAGCACCGCGCCAAACATAAGGCCCGGCGCGGTCGAGTTGGCCGGGACGACTAAATTGCGGCGGGCGTGGTGTTATTGGCCGGGGTGGTAGGTGCGCTCGGCGTTTTTCTCGATGTCGGCGCGATAAAACCAGGCGTCCTTGAATTTGCCGGCAGCGTAGCGCGAGGCTTGGTCGTTAAAATGAGGCGACACAGGATCGCCACTCACGCCTCCGGCGAGTAGGGTTTTGGCATGGACGCGCGGACCGAATTCGACGACGGCGACGAAGCTGTTGCCGCGGTTGCCGTAGATGCGCTTCGTCGTCTGAGGCGGGCCGGATACGCCGAAAGCCGGCAGTGAACCCCAGTCGCTCGGGGCGAAGGCGATCGGCAGGCTCGGCGCGGCGTCGTCGAACTTAGGGTTGAGGTCGCCTGAAGGGCGTTGGAAACGGTTGATCTCGCCCCAAGGCGTCTGCCACGTGCCGAAATCGCGGGTGAGCCGGGCGGTGACCTGCGCAAGGGCTTCAAGGCATTGCGGTGCAGTCAGTGAAGCGACGAGGTGATCGACGACGACCAGTTCTCGGTTTTTCGCTTCGCTGATGATGGGGCCAAAGGATTGGGCCCAGAGAATCGCGAGCGTGGTCGGGATGGAATCGACCGCGGCGCGATAGTCCCAACCACGCAGCGCGGCGATCGGCGCAGAGAGGGCGGCGCGGCGTGGATCCTCAGCCGACAGCACATCGAAGGCGCGGAAGAGCACGGGCAGGAGCGTTTCAAACGCCGGGAGCGCGGGGTCGTAAGCGGCGGTGATGAGGCTATCGAGCGTGAAGGATTTCGCGCGTGAGAGCACGCGAACGGCGTTGAGCCCGCGGGCGTTTTCAGGGTTAGACCAGAGGTAGGTGGGGTAATCGGCGAGCTTGGGGCTGGCGGGGCCAGCGGCGGAGAAAGGCCAATTGTTGGTATTTTGAATCCAGCCGCTCGCAGGATTAAGCAGGTGGATTGTTTCCGCCACGGCGTGCAGTCCGCGCCATTCGGTCGCGGGGTCGCTGCCGTCGACGGGGAGTTTCCAGTTAAAACGTGGATCGCGGCGCGGAGCGAAATTGCCGTGGAAGTAAGCGATATTGCCGTCGGCGTCGGCATAGACAGTGTTGTTGGAAGTGTTGGTGCGCAGCTCCATCACACCCTTGAACTCGGCGTAGGAGCGCGCCTTGGTGCGTTGGTAGGATTGAGTGAGCGCGGGCACGGGGTCGTTCATCATTTTGACAGCGATCCATTGGCCGTCGGCGGCGCGCACGATCGGGCCATGGTGGCTAAAATAAGCCGTGACGATTCTTTCTGCGATCGACGATTCGGCGGGACCGGTACGGTAGCGAAGCGTAATTTTTTTGGAGCGAAATGGTCGGGTGCCGTCGCCGTAGCGATAGGTGGGGCCGTCAGGTGTAGGGATGACGGTCTCCTGGTATTCGTCGATGACGTCGGCGCCGTTGGAGGTGTGCATCCAGCCGAGGCGGTCGTTGAAGCCCTGATACACAAAAAACTGGCCCCAGGTGGCGGCGCCGTAGGCGTTGAGACCCTCGGCGCTCACGGCGTGCAGTTCGGGGCGAAAATAAAACGACGTGTGTGGGTTAATTAGCAACAGCGCGTGGCCGGAAGCGCTTTTGGCCGGTGCAATAGCGAAACCGTTGGAACCTTGCGCCTCTGGAGGCACTGTTGGAGTGATAGCTTTGGAGGCGGCGCGGCCGGGTGCGGTGAAAGCGAGCGCGGGGCGAGAACCGTAGAAGGCTTCGAGGTTTTTGAGCGAAACCGATTCGATGTCGCCGCCGATGCTGCCCTCGGTGAAGGCGAGGGCCATCCACGGCTCGAAATGTGAGATTAGTTTCGCACGCACGCTGGGGTGCGTGTGAAGGTAGAAATTCAGGCCGTCGGCAAAGGCGTCCATGAGCGCGCGGAGCCATGCGGGGCTGGTGGCGTATTGGGCTCGGAGTTCGACGGGGTCGATGAAGAGCTTCATGCGCAGGTCGCGGTAGAGTTCTTTTTCACCTTCGATCTCGGAGAGGCGTCCGAGGGCGTTGACGTAGTTGAGTTCGATGCGGTTGAAGTCGTCTTCGGCTTGAGCGTAGAGCAGGCCAAAGACCGTGTTGGCGTCAGTTTGGCCAAAAACATGAGCGATGCCCCAGGTGTCGCGAATGATGGTGACCTTGCGCGCGTGCTCTTGCCAGCGGGCGAGATCAGCGGGCTTCGGTGCGGCTTCGGTGGCGTTGAGGGCGAGGGCGGCAACGCCGAACGTGAGGATAAAACGAAACAGGAAAAAGCGCATGGCGACGGGCTGGGATCTATTTTTTAGAGAATCGTGAGGGTGTCTCCGATACGTAGGACGCCGAATTTGGTTTCGTGGATGAGGTTTTGGCCGAAGTTGACCGACGTGGATTGAACTAAGTCGCGGCGGTAGGTGGCGAGCGTTTGGAGCGGTTCGGGGCCGTCGAGCTGGCCGGTGGCTTGGTCGGTCGTTGTGACAGAGCAACGCGCACAGGGACCGCCGGCGCGGAAGGTGATTTCGCCGATTCGAAAACGCGGCCAAGTGTCTTCGGCGTAGGCGGGCGTGTCGGCGAGGATGAGGTTGGGGCGGAATCGATTCATCGGCAGGGCCTCGGCGCCGCGGGCGATGAGGCGGTCGTTGAGATCGGCCAGCGAGGATTCGCCGATGACGAGCAATGGGTAAGCGTCGGCAAAGGTCACCGTGTCGCCGGGGTGCGCGTTGGCTTTAGGAATCGGGCGGTGGAAAGTGGGGCCGAGGCGAACGAGGCGGCAACGCGTACCAAGAAAGGCGGAGAGCAACGCGGCAGAGGTTTCACCGCAGTCTTCGGCGAGGAGGTTTTCACTTTTCCAGACGCTCACGGTGCGGAGCGGGGCGGCGGGATCGGAAGCGAGGGGAACGCGGAGCGAGGCCGATTGGGGCGGGGAAAGAGTGAGGTCGGTCGCGTCGAGAGCGGTGGCGATCAGGGCCATCCGCGGCAGGGTGCGCTGAGTCAGAAAACGACCGGTTTCGTCGATGACAAGAAACCGGCGGTCACCCACGAGGCCGTGGGCATCAATTTGAGCGGAGGAAACTGCGCAACCGCCAAGAGATTTAACCGGGTAGAGAAAAAGGCCGCTGAGGCGCATCCAAGAAACTCAGCGCACGCCGTGAAGTTTGGCAATCATGGGCTCCGGAGTGTGCGTTCACCATCAGTGTTTTTCTAGCGTATCGAATCAGGCGCGCAGGGGGAGGGCATCATTTGACATCCTCCCGGCCTTAAAAGGCCGGGATTCCCTTTGCCTGCGTGGGTAAAATGACCAAGCTTTAAGGGTTTTTCTATCGAATGAACGCGCTCACAAAACCTGTCGCGATAGGATCGCGTTTTTGGCCCATTGGGCCGGCTTAAAATCACGCAGCAATTTTCTTGGCCTTGTTGTAGATGATCAAGTTTGCGTAGCGGGCGAGGATGCGGTCGCGGCGTTGGCGGGCGCTGACGATGTCCGTGGTCCGTAATGAGCGGCGGATGCGCTTCTTAATGTAGGCGCTCGGGTAAAGCGTGTAGTGAATGAACCGCGTGCCGTTGTTGTCCCATATGTGATGATCGGGGTTGTCCATGCGGACGCGGATGCTCAGGGGGGGCGAAAGGAGAGGCTCCTTGCCATGATTTTTTAATTTTCGCTCGGGCGTGGATATTTCATTAGTCACAATTTTCGCCGATAGGTCACGAGATAGAGCTGGGAACCGGCCGGGCTCGCGAAGACGACGGGGATGGTGCCGTCTAGGCCATAGCAAATGCGCAGGAGCTCCCCCTTGCGTTGGAAAATCGCTGGGATGGTGCGGCCGGCATTGGGCCCATGGGTTCCGCGGAGGGTCAGCGGGTGATGCGGATCGCCAAGTGTGAACGAAAACGTGTAATGACCTCGGTCGGCCATCTCACCGCTGTAGTAAACAGCGTAGCGATCCAGCGTCAGTTGAATGGTCGTGTTGTCGACCAGCAGTGGGTGCGCGGGCTCTCCGGCAAGTTCTGCACGGACCATTTTCCAAGTTCCTTTGAGGGGATGATCGGACGGAGCGGTGCTGGAGTGAAGTGATTCGACCATGATCAGCTGCGTTTGGTGATTTCGCGAGCGGTGGATTCGACTACGCTGGGAGAAGTTAGCTCCTTGGCGCCTTTGGCGCCGAGCTCAGCGAATTTGCGCGCACCGGGTAAGACGGTTCCTTCGAAGGAGCCGACAGCGGTGTTATAGCCACGAATAGCGACATCCAGGCCGCGGCCAACCTTTTCGAGGTTCTCGGCGAACGTGGAGATGCGGTCGTAGAGTTGGCGGCCGAGAGCGCTGATCTCGTCGGTATTCTTGGAGACGGCTTCTTGGCGCCAACCGTAGGCGGCGGCTTTGAGCAAAGCGATCAGAGTTGTGGGCGTGGCGAGAAGGACGCGGCGGGTGAGGGCCCGGTCCATGAGGCTCGAATCAGCCGTAAGGGCTGCGGTGAGGAAATGGTCGCCCGGAAGAAAGAGAACGACGAACTCGGGTGCGGGTTGAAATTGCTCCCAGTAATTTTTGGCGCCAAGGGCGTCGATATGGCCTCTGACTTTTTGGGCGTGGTCGGCGAGGCGGGCGGCGCGGGTAGGTTCGTCAACGGCGTCAACGGCGGCGCGGTAGGACTCGAGTGGGGCTTTGGCATCGACGACGATACGCTGCCCACCGGGGAGGCGAACGACGAGATCGGCGCGGAAGCCGCCGGCCTCGGCAGTTTCCTGTTCCGAGAAATCGCAATAAGGGAGCATGTCGGCCATCTCGACGACGCGGCGCAGCTGGAGTTCGCCCCAGCTGCCAGCGAAAGAGGTGGATCGAAGGGCAGTAGAGAGTTTGTTAGCCTCGGCTTGGAGCTGGAGTTGCGCGGTGCCGAGGGTTTTGAGCTGCTCGCCGAGCGCCCCGTAAGCGGAGGCTCGGGCTTTTTCAATTTCGGCGATCTTGCTATCGACCTTTTCAAGGGACTCGCGGAGGGGTTTGACGAGGGCGTCGATGGCAAATTGCCGTTTTTCGAGGTCGCCGGCGGATTGAGTCTGGAGTTGGGCGAAGGATTGTTGGGCTTGTGCGAGAAAATCGTCGCGGTTGGAGCGAAGGGCGTCGGCGGATAGGGATTTGAATTCGGCCACGAGGCGCTCGTGGGCGGATTTCTCGGCGGTGAGCTCGGTGGCGTGCTGGGTGACGAGCGTCAAGAGCCGCTGCGCCTCGGCACGTTGCGCGGTAATTTCTTGGCCGAGCCGATTGTTTTCCTCGGCGAGGGCGCGGGTGCGCTCGGTGAGCGTGGCGGCGCGGCCGCGCCAATAAAACCAGACGATCAGCGCGCTAAGTCCGGCGGCGAGAAAAGCGGTGAAGATAAGCGGCATGGAGAAAATCAGGCCAGAGCGTCGGGGCCGAAGGCGCCCGGGAGCAAGCGATCAAGCGTGGTTTCTTGGCGGGTCTTAGAAGAGCAGACGCTGATGACGAGGGCCTTCGGGCCGAATTCGTTAATGACTTGGCGGCATGCGCCGCAGGGGCTCGTTGGCTGGTCAGTGGGTGTGTAAACAGCGACGGCGAGAATCCGGCGCTCTCCGGCGGCGGCTGCGGTGAAAATTGCGGTGCGCTCAGCGCAGTTGCATAGGCCGTATGAGGCGTTCTCGACGTTGCAGCCGACGTAAATTTTGCCCGAGGCGGCTAGGACGGCGGCGCCGACGGGAAATTCGGAATACGGCGAATACGATTTTTTCGCGGCGGCGCGGGCGGCTTTTTCAAGCTGGCGGCAAACGAGGGCGGAAATTTTTTTACCCATGGTGAAAATGATCAGAGGCCGAGTTCGGTTTTAGTGCTGGCAAAGGCGTTGACGGCAAACTCGAGGTCGGCGCGCGAGTGGGCGGCGCTTACTTGAGTGCGGATGCGGGCGGCGCCTTGGGGTACGACCGGATAGTAAAACCCGACGACGTACACACCTTTTTCGAGCATAAGGGCGGCAAATCGCTGCGAGAGCGCGGCCTCGCCGAGCATCACGGGAACAATCGGATGCGTGCCAGGTTTGAGCGTGAGGCCGGCGGCGGTGAGACCGGCGCGGAAAAATTTCGTATTTTCTTCGAGTTGGTCGCGCAAGGCCGTCGAGGCGCTGATGAGATCGAGGGCAGCGAGGGACGAGGCGACGATAGCCGGCGCGAGCGAGTTGGAAAACAAGTATGGACGGGAGCGCTGACGGAGCAGGGCGATGATTTCTTTTTTGCCGCTCAGGTAGCCGCCGCTTGCGCCGCCAAGGGCTTTGCCGAGCGTGCCGGAAATTAGGTCGATTCGGCCCATGACGCCGCAGTGCTCCGGCGTGCCGCGACCAGTCTTGCCCATGAAGCCGACGGCATGGCTGTCGTCGACCATGACGAGGGCGCCGTAGCGCTCAGCGAGGTCACAGATCTCGCGCAAGGGCGCGATGAAACCGTCCATCGAAAACACACCGTCGGTCACGACGAGTTTGAAGCGTGCTTTGGCCGCGTCGGCGGCTTGGAGTTGGGCCTCTAGATCGGCGAGGTTACAGTTTTTGTAGCGGAAGCGCTGAGCCTTGCAGAGGCGGATGCCGTCTATGATTGAGGCATGGTTTAACTCATCACTGATTACGGCGTCCTCCGCGGTGAGAAGCGTTTCAAAAGCGCCGCCGTTGGCGTCGAAACAGGAGGAATAAAGAATCGTGTCTTCGACGCCGAGGAAAGCGCTTAGACGTTGCTCAAGTTCGCGGTGGATTTCTTGGGTGCCGCAGATGAAACGCACCGAGGCGAGGCCGTAGCCCCAGCGATCGAGCGCGGTGTGCGCGGCGGTGATGAGTGCGGGGTGATTGGCGAGACCGAGGTAGTTGTTGGCGCAGAAATTCAGCACCTCGCGACCGCCGGCAACGGCGATGTGAGCGGACTGCGCGGTCGCGATTAGGCGTTCGCGTTTAGTGAGACCAGCAGCGTCAATTTCGCCGAGGGTTTTTTCAAGGTGCGCAAGATAGACGGGCGTCATGGCTCAGTCCCAGTTCAGGATGATTTTCCCGCTGCGGCCGGAGCGCATGAGATCGAAGCCTTTTTGGAAATCGGTGTAGTGGAAACGGTGCGTGATGACCGGCGAAATATCGAGGCCACGTTGGATAAGTGACGTCATCTTGTACCACGTCTCATACATCTCGCGTCCGTAGATACCGCGGATCGTGAGCATGTTAAAAACGACCTTGTTCCAATCCACAGAGGCGGCACCGGGCATGATGCCAAGAAGGGCGATACGTCCGCCATGGGCCATGTTATCGATCATAGTGTTGAGCGCGACGGGATTGCCGGACATTTCGAGGCCAACGTCAAAACCCTCCTTCATGCCAATCTCGCGTTGGACCTCGGAGAGATTTTCTTTGGAAACATCGACCGTACGCGTGGCGCCCATGCGGGCGGCGAGGGCGAGGCGGTCCGGGTTGACGTCAGTGACCACGACCTTGCGTGCGCCGGCTTGTTGGGCGATGGCTGTGGCCATACAGCCAATGGGACCGGCGCCTGTGATGAGCACATCCTCGCCGACGAGATCGTATTGAAGGGCGGTGTGAGTAGCGTTACCAAGCGGGTCAAAGCACGACAGGACCTCGAGGGGAATTGCGGGATCGACGTGGACGGCGTTGGTGGCGGGGATGCAGAGGTATTCGGCGAACGCGCCATCGCGGTTCACGCCCACGCCTTTGGTGTCTTTGCAAAGGTGGCGGCGACCAGCGAGACAGTTGCGGCATAAGCCGCAAACAATGTGACCTTCACCGTCCACTAAATCGCCGGGCGCAAAGCCGATGACGTTGGCGCCCACGGCCTCTATGGTGCCGACGAATTCGTGGCCGACCACCATCGGTACCTTTATGGTTTTCTCCGCCCACGCATCCCAATTGTAAATGTGAACATCGGTGCCGCATATAGAGGTTTTTTTGACCTTGATGAGCACGTCGTTGACGCCGGGTTTGGGCACGGGGACTTCCGTGAGCGAGAGGCCGGGGCCGGCTTGGAGTTTGGCAATGGCGCGCATAGTGGAAGCGGGCATGATATATTAGATTTTCCCGAGATTAGCGATGGGCGTGGGTGGGAAACAATGGTGAACGCTCTTACATGACACAGATTTACTGTTCGGAACGAAATTTCATTTCCACTTGAAACGAGGAAAGTGCACTGGGTTGGGTGGTGTGATATGGGTTTGCCTCTGTGGCTGGGAGCGAGTGCGCTCGGCTTTCAGCTGATGATTAACCGATTTTATACCGACTTCGATGCAGAGACGTACGGCGCGGTCCGTAAGACCGATTACCGCAACGCCTTTCAGATCGACCGCGACCGGATCATTCATGCGCACGCGTTTCGTAAACTGCAGTCGAAGACGCAGGTATTTCTCTCAGGAGAATACGATTTTTACCGCACACGCTTAACGCACTCGATGGAAGTAGCACAGATCGGGCGCTCGATTTGTCACTATTTACGGACGCAGGGCGGGCCATTAGCTGACGATTTTTTTATCGACGGAGATTTGGTCGAGGCGGTGTGTCTCGCGCACGATCTCGGGCACCCGCCGTTTGGGCATTCGGGCGAACGCACCCTGCAGGAGCTGATGTTGCCTTGGGGCGGTTTCGAGGGAAATGCGCAGACGCTGCACCTGCTCACGGAGACGATGTTTCAAAACGAATCTGGTGTGCGCGGCATGCAGGCTACGCGGGCGCTGCTCGACGGCGTGTTAAAGTACAAAAAACTGTTCGCCGAATTTCCTGCGCCGCCAGTGAATCATTTTCTCTATAATCCACAGGTTGCGGTTCGAACGTTTGTTTTTGGAGCTGCGACGATCCCCGCCGAATTGCACGCAGAGGAGAAGTTGAACGCGTTTAAGAGCGTCGAGTGTCAGATCATGGATTGGGCGGATGATGCGGCTTACTCGCTCAACGATATCGTGGACGGCGTGAAGGCAGGCTTTTTGACGATCGAGCGGATCGAGGCCTGGGCTGCAAGCGAGCCGATTGATGCCGAGCAGCAAAGTTGGCTCGATGCCTTATTCATGGCCATCCGGGCGGACCGATTGGAGAATGTATTTTCGGCCAAGATTGGGGTCTTCATCACGGCGTGCCGATTGCGGGAGCGAAAAAATTTCATGAGCGCGGCGACGAATCGTTACCGTTTCGAACTCGTGGTGGCACCGGCGGCGGGTCGCGAAGCGATGTTTTATAAAAAAATGGCCAACGACATCATCTTCGAAAGTCCGCAACTCCAGCAGATGGAGCACAAGGCGCGCAAGGTGATGTTCGAACTCTGGGATTCGGCGTGGAAAAACTACGTCGAGCGCTCGGGCCGTATCATTCACATCTTGCCGCCGCGGGTTGGTAAATTGATCGCCGCAGAAACGACCGAAGCTGGGAAGTCGCGCCAAATCTGCGATTGGTTGGCGGGACTCACGGACGGAATGATCGTGCGGACTTACCAGCGGCTATTTGATCCAGAACTGGGGTCGATCCGGGATTTGAGCTGATTTTTTCAGGCCGAGAGATGGCCGTCGTTGACGGCTCGGCTGACCATAGCTTGAGCGTAGGCCCACAGATCGGTGCTGCCCTCGGCGATGTGCGCGTTACGGGCTAGAACGCGCTCAGAGGTGATGCCGTGTTTTTTCCAAGCGGCGCCTTCGGTTGAGCAATTGAGCAACATCGGGTGAAAGCGGTCCACGGCGGCGGCGAATTTGGCTTCGGGTGTTTGACGAGCTTCAAACTCATCCCAAAGCGCTCGGAACTCGCTGGATTGGCTGGGCGGCAAGAGGCCAAAGATGCGGTCGGCGGCAAGGCACTCGCGCGCGTGCTGGTCGGCCATGTTTTTCGTGTCGTAGGCGAACGTGTCGCCGGCGTCGATTTCAACGAGGTCGTGGATGATCACCATCTTAAGCGCGCTTAGAACGTCGAGGTGCGGGACGTTGGCGTGCTCAGCTAGTGTAATCACAAGCAGGCATAGAGCCCAAGAGTGTTCGGCGTCGTTTTCGGCGCGACCGCTGACGGTGTTCACCGTCTGACGAAAAATATTTTTGAGCTGATCGACCTCGACGATGAAGGCGATCTGGCGCGAGAGACGTTCCAATGGGGCGGCGCTCACGGTTTGAGGTAAGGGGTGAGGACTTTGGTCCAAATCGCATAGCCGGCCGGCTGCATGTGGAGTTGATCGGCGATAAAGAGTTCGGGGCGGGTTTTGCCTTCGGCGTCGAGCATTGGCGTGGCGACGTCGACAAAGGTGCGTCGCGGATCTTTGGCGCATTCCGCGGAGATGAGTTTGTTTGCGAGCAGGACTTTGTCGCGAATTTTGGCGCGAGAAGGGCTTTCTTTGACGGCCAGGAAGATGATCTTCGTCTTGGGGAGCGCTGGGTGAATTTTGGCGCAGAACGCTTTGAAATCGGCGAGCAAGGCTTCGGCGGATTTTCCGGCTTGGAGATCATTTTCACCCGCGTAAACTATTACAAG
>Ga0214919_10007143_pt1 | contig 15153 bp, 11 predicted proteins | sample LL1503_MetaG_FD_177994 | JGI IMG/M metagenome (GOLD analysis project Ga0214919, IMG submission 177994) | Freshwater microbial communities from Lake Lanier, Atlanta, Georgia, United States - LL-1503 | ecosystem: Environmental > Aquatic > Freshwater > Lake | place: USA: Georgia | collected... | reverse complement strand
ATCTTTCAGATCTGGTGGTGCTTGATGCCCAAGATTTTTGTGGTCAGCCCGTGGCTATTGTGCATTTACCTGCACGTGTGCCGAACGGTTTTCACGGCAATTGGATTGCCGACTAAAAATTGAGTTTTAGACCCGGGCGCGGCCAGGTCATTGACACGAGTTTTCCGAGACCTGAAAGCGTGATGTATGCAGTTCGTAACTCGGTGCCACCAAAACAAATATTCGTCGTCATCGGGTCGCCGGTTGCGATGTGTTCGATTACTTTGCCACTCGGTGAAATCACTGTGATGCCACCGTTCACCAATGTCGCAACACAGACGTTGCCGTCACTGTCAATGGCGAGCGAGTCAAGGTATTGCAAACCTGGCAAACCACATAAGCAATTATTCGGGTTGCTTGCGTTAAATCCTGAAACTTCGCCTTCGCCAGTTATGTTTGCTTGGTAAACGCGACCATTGAACGTCTCCGCCCAATAAAGCGTCTTACCGTCGGGCGACAAACCGATGCCATTTGGTGCCTGACACGGAAAGATAACTTCACGAATCATCGAGCCATCAGTCTTGGCGTAATAAATGCCAGTCACGTCGAATTCACGACCGTGACGAATGCCGTGATCGGTGAACCACATGCCGCCATTGGCGTCAAAGACGATGTCGTTTGGTCCGCGAAGTTGAAGCCCGTCGCAGTGCGTATATAAATCGGTGACTTCGCCAGTGTTTAAATCAACTCGCTGAATTCGGCCACCTATATATAGGTCGGGGTCAAAAGGCCCAGGGTAAGTGAGACCATTGTGAATTCGTTTAGAAAACGAGCCCCCGTTATTGCACAAGTAGAGTGCGCCATCAGGGCCGAGTGCGAGGCCGTTTGGTCCTCCAGCAGTTTCAGCAACAATTTGTTTTGACAAGTTGGGCATGATTCGAGTGATGCATTTTTTCATCATCTCAACTACGACAACACTGCCATCTGGTAACGCGACAGGACCTTCTGGAAAACTCAACTCTGTGGCGACTTCAACAAAATTAATCATTGGTTAGGCCTCGAAAGTTTCACCTGCGCGAACCTGGGCTGCATAAAGCGAGTTGTTGTTCATGAGTTGCTCGTGCGTGCCTTGCTCGATAATCGTGCCGTTATCAAGCACAACAATGCGGTCAGCATCGCGGATAGTCGATAAGCGATGGGCGATCACCAATGAAGTTCGATTTTTCATCGCCGCGTCGAGTGCATTCTGCACCAGAACTTCGCCTTCGTTGTCAAGGTGACTGGTGGCTTCATCGAGAATCATTACTGCGGGGTTCTTGAGCAATAGCCGTGCGATAGCCAGTCGCTGTTTTTCGCCACCCGAAAGTCGATAGCCGCGCTCACCGACGATCGTGTCATAGCCGTCAGGTAGTGCCGCAATGACTTCGTGAATTTTTGCAGCCTGGCACGCGTCGACGATTTGTTCTTGAGTCGCGTCAGGTCGGGCGTATAGCAAATTTGACTTTACCGATTCGTGAAACATGTGTGAGTCTTGTGAGACAACGCCGATGGCGGCGCGAAGTGAAGTGCTGGTTAGATCGCGAACATCTTTAGAGTCAATTCGCACGGCGCCTGAAGTGACGTCGTAGAGGCGAGCGAGCAACATCGCCAAAGATGTCTTGCCGCTGCCGCTAGCACCGACAAGTGCGACGGTTTCTCCTGGCGCAATTTTTAGCGACACCGATTTGAGCACGTCGACATCTGGGTCAGCACCTTGCATCACACCACTGAGTTCAAGCGAGGCAATTGACACGCTTGAACCGGGCGGATATCTGAACGAAACATTTTCAAACTCGATTTCGCCCCGCGGGTTGATGATGTCGACGGCGCCCATGCGATCGGTTATCGCCACTGGCGCGTCGAGCACTTCGAAAACGCGTTCAAAACTTACGAGTGCAGTTAGTACTTCAAGTCGAGCGTTTGTCAGCCCGGTGAGTGGCTGATAAATGCGTTGAACAAATGCAGCCATCGCCACGAGTGTGCCGATCGTAATGCCACCCGAGACAACCATGAAAGCGCCGACACCATATATTGCGACTGCACCGAGTGCGCCGACGAGACCGAGTGCAACAAAAAACACTCGACCATACATCGCTGCAGTTACGCCAATATCGCGAACTCGACTTGCCCTTGAGCCGAATGCCCCAACTTCTTCTTTGTGGCGTCCGAAAAGTTTGACAAGCAGAGCGCCCGACACATTGAATCGCTCGGTCATTTGGGTATTCATCGAAGCGTTTAGACCCATTTGCTCGCGGGAGATTTCTTGCAATCTTGCGCCGACGCGCTTTGCCGGCACGATGAACACAGGCAAAACTACAAGAGCAAGCAACGTAAGTCGCCACTCGAGAGCGAGCATCGCCACGAGGGTTGTAGTAAAAATCACGAGATTTGAAACGACGCTGCCGAGCGTGCCCGTGACCGCTGTTTGTGCACCTACGACATCGTTATTGAGTCGACTAATTAACGCCCCAGTTTGCGTGCGAGTGAAAAACGCGATTGGCATATTTTGTACCTTGTCGAATAGGGTGACGCGCAGGTCGTAAATTAGCCCTTCACCAATTCGTGCCGAATACCATCGCTGGACAATTTGCAGTGCGGCGTCACCGAGCGCGACGACGACTAGAACGATCGTGAGGTAGACGATTCGACGTTTGTCAGCGTCAGGGATTGCTTCGTCGACGATCAGGCGAAACATCAGTGGTGGCACGAGCGCGATCACCGATGAGAAGAGAATGGTGGCGAGAAACCCGAGTATTGAACGCCGGTACGGTCGAGCAAAGCGCCATACTCTGCGCACTGAAGTTTTGCCGATTTTTGCTCCAGCGACGGCTGACTTGTCACGTGGTATCAGCTGATGAGGATGCACGCAGACAGACTAAGGCAAATAGCACTTTTTCGTTAAATAAAGTAGAAATAGAATTAGTGAACTATGTATCACGTTGAGCGAGCGGGTCAGAACAAGTTTGATTACATAAATCTTCATGGTGGCAACGGAGAAATCTTGGTGCAGCGCTATTTCGAAAAATTGCACGACTGGAATTGCGATATCGATATCTGGGAGTTGGCTCCGGGTGTAACTGAAGGTGTTCACACGCACGACGAAAATGACCCTGAATATGGGTTGATGGACGAGATTTACGTTGTGCTTGACGGCAAAGCAGAAATGACTATCGACGGATCACTTGAGCGTCTTGAGAGAGGAGACGCGGTGATATGCAAAGCAAGATCTGATCACAGCCTGAAGAATATTGGCGACTCACTTTTGAGGGTTTTGTTTATTAGTGACTCAGAGATAAATAGCAAAATTGCATAGATTCACGGCGAAGTTGAACTCATAGCGTGTAAAAAATTTGGCGCGCTCGGAGGGACTTGAACCCCCTAACCCTTGCAGAATTAGAATTCGTTTGCAATTCATCGGTAGTTAGTGAAATTTAACCTTTGAAAATTACATTATGAAGGTGGAATCACTAGATCGCTTACGGACCGCAAGGTTGGTGCATCGCGTCGGGTTCGGTCCAAGACCTGGGCAATTCAGAAAGATGTTGAATCAAGGTTTCAAAGTATCGGCTCGACAGATTCTGAGAGCAGGCTTACCCGATTACGGAGACATAAAAACTGCTATTGGTATCGCTGACGTGGGTGCACAACCCAAGCCTGATTCTGACGCCTTAGTGCCATACAACTTTTCAAAAAGAGCACAATTGCGAAACATGAGTTTGTGGTGGCTTGACCAGATGGTTGTTCAAGAACACCCATTCGTTGAACGAATGACGTGGTTCTGGCATGGCCATTGGGCGACTTCATACTCGAAGGTCAATGAACCCGTTGTGATGTTCGACCACATTGCTCGACTTCGAAAACACGCAATCGGAGACTTTTCTCAAATGTGCGAAGAGATGATTTTGGACGGAGCATTGATCTACTGGCTTGACGGTCAACTCAACACTGCAAGTTCACCAAATGAAAATTTGGCTCGAGAATTGCTTGAACTATTTACGCTCGGTGTGAACCACTATTCTGAAAATGACGTCAAAGAAGCGGCAAAGGCGCTTTCGGGAATGCGAGTGGTAAAGAATTCTGGACTAGTTACCAAAGAACCGCGTCGAAGCTATTTCGGAACTACGACCATATTGGGTGTGACAGGAAACTTCGAATCTGTTACCCTCGCGCGATTTCTTTCGTTGACGGCTGCTTGTCAAAGATTTATCCCTGAGCGATTGATGTATCGGTTTATTTCGCCTTCAGCTTCAATGATGGATATTCCAAAAAAGTCGGCGGAACGTGCCAAATCTTCCGCGTTCAAAATTCATCAGGCATTTGGAACGCGTCAGATTCTTCCGACAATGGAGGAGTTGGTGTTTAGCGATGCGTTCAAAGACCCAGTAAACGCGCAGGTCAAAAGTCCAGTTGAGTGGTTAGTTTCGGTTTTTCGCGCTCTGCAGATTGTCCCGTCAACATGCTCTCAACCCGATTTACTTTTGACCTTGCTTGACACTTTGGGTCAGCGGCCATTTTTTCCGCCAAACGTAAGCGGCTGGCCTGCAGACGAAGCTTGGCTTTCGGTTGCGTCGTCGCAAAATTTGATTCGAGCAGCCCAAATATTTGTAAGTGAAGGCGACCTGAGCCCGTTGATTATTGTGCCTAAGCGAGAGCGAGTCGATGCACTCGCAGATTGGTTAGGTGTCGCCGAATGGAGTGATCGAACGAGGATGGCATTTGAAGGCGCGCTTGGCGACGCGGCGCGACTCACTGCTTTGGCGATTTGTAGCCCTGAGTACCTGGTCAGTATGTAAGGAAGATCATGAAGAACATCAGTCGAAGAAGTTTCATCAAACTGACGAGCGCAAGCGCGGTTGCGCTAGCGCACTCGATGTCAATCCACGAGTTCGCCGAAGCTGCTGGCCAGCCACCTCTGCCCGTTGGCACGCCAATTCTTGTGATTGTCACGCTCAACGGCGGCAATGATGGTCTTAACACCGTTGTGCCGTATTCAGATTCAATTTATAAGTCATTACGTCCTCAGCTTGCTTACACCGAAGAACAGGTGCTTCCGATCGGTGACGGTCTTGCCTTAAATGGCTCGATGATCGGACTTAAATCTTTGTGGGACAAGAATCAACTCGCGATTGTGCGTGGCGTTGGTTATCCGAATCCGGATAGGTCACATTTTTCGTCAATGGCGATTTGGCAAAGCGCATCTCGTACGCCGATCAAGACCGGTTGGATTGGGCGTTGGATTGAAACACAACCCGAGAACCCGTTTCTTGCAATCAGTCTCGGCACAACTTTACCGGCGCTTTTTCAGGGCGAGAAACGCTCAGGAACCGTGCTTCCACTAACGGGGCTGACGCCACCAACTGGAATGCTGGCGAGTGATTATGCAAAAACTTCTAAGAAGACTCGACGCGATGGTCAGCTGTCAGCATCGGCCGCGCGTTCAATGCGCGATTTGTTCACCGTCGCCGAAACTGTCGCACCGATTCTCAAGAACCCTGCGCCACCGGCAGCCGATTTACCTACCGTTATCGGTGGTAACGCCGGTGGTGAATCAAATCTAAGTGCTCAATTCGAAACCGTTGCGAAATTGATTGCCGCTGGAGTGCCGACCAGAGTTTGGTCTGTTTCGCTGGGTGGCTTTGATACCCACGCCAACGAATTGTCGGCACAGTCGCTGCTGCTCGGTACTGTCTCAAATTCAATTTCGAAATTTATGTCTCAGATGCGAACAATTGGTCGCAGCAGAGATGTTACGATCATGGTATACAGCGAATTTGGCAGGCGAGTTCGCGCGAATGCGTCAAATGGCACTGACCACGGTACATCCGGTCCAGTATTTATTATTGGTGAGCGGGTGGTTGGTGGGTTTCACGGCGAACAACCGCCGCTCAATGCTTTGAGAGATGGTGATCTCGCGGTGACCACAGATTTTAGATCTGTTTACGGCAGCGTCATTGAGAGCGTACTTAGGACGCCGGTCGACCGAGTCATCAATGGTTGGAACGATCGCCTGGCAATGTTTACTGCTTAACGGATGCGCGTAGTCAGTGGAAATTCGAAATTTTTTTGGCGCGCTCGGAGGGACTTGAACCCCCAACCCTTTGATCCGAAGTCAAATGCTCTATCCGTTGAGCTACGAGCGCTGGTAGTGATAATGATAACTGCCAACTAGCACAGCCTGATTCGCTCAGATTGAAATTGCGCCAATGCGAAATAGCGAGCAAGTAGGGGCTAATTTTTGGTGCTGGGGGTGCGCGTGAAAAACGAGTTCAAGGGCAAAATTGGTCGCACATTCGATGACTCGACGCCGTGGTGGCCACCACTGACGACACCGCCCAAAGGTTCGCCGAATGTTCTCGTCGTGTTGCTCGACGATGTTGGCTACGCGCAATTTGGTTGTTATGGCTCTGACATCGCAACGCCAACTTTCGACAAACTCGCAGGCAATGGTTTGCGCTACAGCAACTATCACACGACTGCACTTTGCTCACCGACGCGCGCAGCATTGTTGACGGGCCGCAACCCACACAGTGTCGGAATGGGTCGCGTCGCCGACATTGTCTCGGGGTTTCCTGGTTACAACTCGATAATGCCGGCGAGTGCCGGAATGATTTCTGAAATTTTGGTTCGCAACGGTTATGCGACTTATTTGCTCGGCAAGTGGCATCTCTCGCCGCAAGGTGAAAATCAAATGGGATCAACGCGCGAGCGATGGCCACTTGGTCGTGGCTTCGAGCGTTTCTATGGCTTTCTTGGTGGCGAGACCGACCAGTATCACCCAGATTTGGTTTACGACAATCATCAAGTTGACCCGCCGCGCACACCCGAGCAGGGATATCACATCACCGAAGATTTGGCTGACAAAGCAGAACTATTTATAAACGACTTGCGAGCGGCACACCCCGAAAAACCATTCTTCATGTGGTTTGCACCAGGTGCATGTCATGCACCGCACCAAGCACCGAAAAATTTCATCGACGCATATCGCGGCAAATTCGATAAGGGATGGGATGTTTGGCGCGAAGAGGTTTTCGCGCGACAGAAAAAGTCGGGCTTATTGCCGAGCGACACGATTCTAAGTGAGCGTCCACATTGGGTGCCAGAGTGGGCGAGTTTAAGTGGCGACGAAAAGAAACTTTATGCGCGGATGATGGAAGTTTATGCAGGCTTTTTGACGCACACCGATGCTCAAGTTGGCAGAGTAGTTAAACACATCGAGTCAATGGGCGAACTCGACAACACGATTGTGCTCGTGATGAGCGACAACGGTGCAAGTTCTGAAGGTGGACCAAAAGGCTCTTTCAATGAAATGTTTTATTTCAATTTCATTCCTGAAAGTCTTGAAGAAAATATCAAACGAATTGATCTGCTCGGCACAGCTGAAGCACACAACCACTATCCGTGGGGCTGGGCTTGGGCAGGTAACACGCCTTTCAAGCGATGGAAGCGAGAAACTCACGAAGGTGGCGTAACCGACCCGTTGATCGTGCATTGGCCCAAAAAACTTGGCGCAAAAGGTGAAGTGCGAACGCAATATTTGCATTCGGTTGACGTGATGCCGACTCTTCTTGAACTGATTGGCATTGAACCGCCCACACACATCGCCGGCATTGAACAACAGCCGATTGAGGGCGTGAGTTTTGCGCACACTCTTGGCGACGCCAATGCGCAAAGCAAACATGTGACGCAGTGTTACGAGATGCTTGGTTCGCGTGCGCTTTATCATGACGGTTGGAAAGCAGTTGTGTTTCACCAGTTGCCCGGTCTGCCCGGGGCGCCAAGTTACGACGGGTCAGATCCGAATATAAGTTTCGATGTCGAACAGTGGGAGCTTTACCACGTTGAAAAAGACATCGCGGAGACCAATGACTTGGCGCGTGAACATCCTGAAAAATTGCAAGAAATGATTGCACTGTGGTGGGAACTTGCCGCAAAGCAACAGATTCTGCCACTGAACAATCAGCCTGGAAGGTTCGGCGACAAGCGCTATCGACAAGAGCGCTACGAGTATCGCCCTGGCATTGGCGCGATACCACCATTAGTTGCACCGATGTTGCGCAATAGATCGTTTGAGATTTTCGCTGAAGTGACAGTGCCCGCAACTGGTGTTGAAGGGGCGATCATCGCGCAAGGAAGTGGTGCCGGCGGGTATGCCGTTTTCGTAAAAGATAAACGACTGCACTATGTGCACAACTTTTTGGATCTTTATTATTTCTCCGTATCGGCAGAAGTTGATCTGCCGGTTGGTGTGCACACACTGCGCGTCGAATTCAAATCGACGGGTCGCTTCAAGGGTGAAGTAAATCTTTATTACGACGACCTGCCAGTTGGTTCGGGTGCGATCCCGGCAACAGTGCCTGTGTTCTTCGGTGTGTTTGGTTTGACTGTTGGTTATCTGCGCGGATCATCGGTGATTCGTGGCGTTGAGGCGCCGTTTAGTTTCACTGCTTCAACATTGCAAAGAGTGATTGTTGTGCCGGCTGGTCGGTCGTGGCGCGACCCACAAGGCGACGAGCGGGTAGCTTCGGCTACGCAATAGTTGCAATAGCAATAGTCGCAAACCTTGCGACACTTGCGTTGTAAGTTGTTTTGATGACCGATCGCGAGACACTGCTCTCGAAATCAAACTTTTTGCTCGGGTGTGACTGCCCGGTAAAGCTCAAATATTTTAAATTGGGTTACCCGTCACTCAATAACTCGAATTCGTTTCTCGAGTTTTTTGCCGACGGCGGGTTTATGGTCGAAGCACTGGCGCGAGCGCTCTTTGACAATGGGGTTTGGGTCGTGCCGGAGTCTGGTGAAACACCAGAGCAGGCGACCGCGCGACTTATGTCAGTGCCTGGCGATGGCGTCTGGTTTGAGCCGACATTTGTGGTTGACGGCATGTTGGTGCGCGTCGACATCTTGCAACGCATAGGCAATGTGTTGCGGCTAATCGAAGTAAAAGCGGCGAGTTTTGATTCAGTTCTCGACCCGACACCGTTTCGTGGCAAGCAAGGTGGCATTCTTAGCGACTGGCGTGACTATCTACTTGATATCACGTATCAAACAAACGTGCTCGAAACTGCCCTCCCTAGCTTTGAAGTTGTGCCCGAGTTGTGTTTGGTTGATAAGGCAAAAACCTGTCATGAAGAAGCGATCTTCGACAAAGTTGAATTGATCACCGACAAAGACCCTGGCAGCACTGGGCCACGAGCGATTTATAAAGGCGATATTGCGGCGTTGCGCAGTCAACACTTTTTGGGCTTTCTGAACGTGCGCCTTGAAGTCGACGAGTTGATCGCCACCGTACGATCGCAGGCGAAATCGCTTTTAAAAATTTCTGAAGAACCGACAATAACTCTTGAGCCACCACTTGCCAGCAAGTGTCGCGATTGCGAATATCGAAACATCAACAGTCTGCGCAATGGTTTTGCCGATTGTTGGGGTGCGCTTGCCGCTGGCGACCCGCACGTTGTCGACCTATTCAAAATTGGGTTCTTGGCTGACGCGGCGGGCAACAGCAAAGAAGGTCTTAATTGGCTGATCAAAAATGGCATCTCGAAGCTTGTCGAGATACCACCAAAGATAATTGATCAAAATAAGTCGACAGGCAAGCGACAGATTCGACAACTTGAGTGCACGAAAACCGGCGCTGAGTGGGTCGACCCGCTACTAAAAGATGAACTTGATGCTTGCGAGTATCCGTTGCATTTTGTTGACTTTGAAACCTCACGATTGGCAGTGCCGTATCACAAGGGTATGCAACCCTATGAGCAGATTGCTTTTCAATTTAGTTGCCACACAATTTTGAAGCCAGGCGATAAAAATCTGCGACACACCGAGTGGATAAACGTCGAAGATGCGTTTCCGAGTTTTAGTTTCGCAAGCGCGTTGCGTGACGCCGTAGGCGAAACCGGCACGATTTTCGTGTGGAGCAACTTTGAACAGACAACCTTGCGCGACATTCGCCGTCAAATGACGAGTTACAACCATGCCGACAAAGAAATCGCCGCTTGGATTGACGCGATCGTGCCCGACCGCAAAGACGGCGGAAGAGTGCAAGACCTGCTCGAGCTTTGTGGCGAGCACTATTACCATCCTCGAATGGGTGGCAGTCTGAGCATCAAATACGTGTTACCTGCAATCTGGGGTAGCAACGAAGAGCTTTGGCGTGACCCGTGGTTTGCAAAATATTTTCGTGAGAGCCTTGATGGCGCTCTTGACCCATACAGCGCATTGACCGGTTTGATTTTAGAAGCCGAACGCAACAACCTTGCTGACGACGAGGCAAAAGAGACGGCCGTCGAAGCCGTGCGCGACGGCATTGGCGCGATGCGCAGTTATCAAGAAATGATGTATGGCTTAAGTAGAAGTGACGCCAAGCATCGAGACGCTGTCAAAAAAATGCTGCTGCAATATTGCGAACTCGACACTGCAGCGATGGTGATTATTTGGAAACACTGGATGTCGCGACTGGCTATCGCGAAATAATTTAGTTAACCCGCATTACTCGAAACGGGTCGCCAGCTTTTAGATAGTTTTCATAGACTTCGGGCAATTCGGTGCGCAATCTCTTTGAGTCGAGTGCTTGCTTGCCGGGCTGTTCGCGCCAAGTGACGACTTGCTCGCCGTCGAGCAAACCGATTTCGTTTTCGAGAAGCAAGCGGGCGAGTTCGTCTTTGGCGATCGTTTCTTGTTTTTCTGCTTGACGTCGAGTGTCGCGTGCCTCACGCAAATTTGCCAGTATCGCACGCGCCGATTCGGGCAGGTCGATCGCAGTCGGTGTTGCGCGATAGAGCGACGAGATTTGTTCTGCGCTGAACTGATTGATTTCAGAGTCGGCACGTGCACCAGAATCGACGAGTGAACCAAAGCGTTCGGCTTCGGCCCAAAGTTGGTCGATGGCTTCTTGATTACGCGGCAATTCGACGAAACTGATACGAAGATCTCTGTCGAGCACGATGAAAAATAGAGGCACATTGAGCACCGACTGCTGAGCCCAGCCCTGCCAGCGCCATTCGAACGGCAGATCGTCGGCAGTATGCACGCTGTATCGCGAAGTTGTTTTTGCCTCAACGCCAACAGTGGGGCAATCTTCGTTATCGACACCGTCTTTAGAGATTGTGAATCGGCCAGCGCGATACATGACGGATGGGGTGAACACATTGATGCCCAATAAATGTGACGCTTCTTCAAGTAGAGCCGGCTCAAGAACGTTGCCACGGCGAAAAACAGGCTTGTCGTCTTCGACGGTGGGGTCGACACTTTTGTCGAAGAAAAGATCTGACCGAGTGGAATATGGAGATGCGCCCATGAGCGCTGGCGCATCGGAAGCGCCGAAAGTGCAGCGGCCATTGCTGTCGCGCCAACGAAGTCTGAGCCAGTCTTGGCTGCCGTGTTTTGGTTTTGCGATTCGCTCGTATTTGACCGAGTTTTCAGTGGATGTACTCATCTATTTTTTGCTCTGTTTCTTTTTGGGGAAGAATTATCTTCGCCGAGGGGTGTTACAGAGTTGGTGTGTGATGTGCCCAGGGCTGGGCGATTTCAAGTTGTGATGCGACGCGAATCAGCAAATCTTCGCGTCCATAGGCTGCAACGATTTGCACGCCGACTGGAATGCCGTCGCTCGTCCATTGCAGCGGCACATTGATTGCGGGCTGACCCGAAGTATTGAAAGGTGGCGTGAGCGGAATCCAGTCGCCGGCGATACGCAGAGCACCCATTGGGTCTTCGGGCATGTTTCGAATCGTGCCGATCGGTAGTGGCAGTTGTGAAGTTGTCGGAGTGATCAAGAGATCAAAGCCGTCTGCCCACCATTGTTGCAGCGCACGACGAAAAATCATCGAGGTATAAACGGCCTGCGCGTAGTCAGTTGCGGTTTTGCTCTTGGCGTATTGGGCCATTGTCCAGTTCATTAGCTCAACATCACCTTCGGAAACTGCGCGCCCGAGCATTTGGGCAAGCGTGTTCAAACCGACTGACATGTTCGTCGACCACATAGCAGTGAACTTGCCAGAGAAATCGGCGTTCTCAAGTGCTTGGGGCCACGTATTTTCAACATGGTGACCGAGTGACTCAAGAAGTTTGCAAGTGTCGCGCACAGCATCTACGCATTCTTTGTCGATTGTGCCACCAGTTATGTGGTGGTCAATGAAGCCGATGCGAAGTTTGCCCGGGTCGGCACCGACTTCATCTGCATATGGACGAGTTGGTGCCGGCGCAATAACCCTGTCGCCGACGCCAGGGCCATGCACCGCGTCAAGTAGCGCTGCAGCATCGCGAACGGTTCGTGTAACAGCAAATTGAACGCTGAAGTTGGCTTCGTCACCAAATGGCGCAAGCGAGATTCGTCCTTGCGAAGTTTTTAGACCAACGAGACCACAACATGCAGCTGGAATGCGAATGCTGCCGCCCCCGTCACTGGCGTGAGCCATCGGCACGATGCCAGCGGCGACCGCTGCGGCGCTGCCACCGCTCGAACCGCCCGAAGTGCGATTGACATCAAAAGGGTTGCGGGTTGGACCCCACGCGAGTGGCTCGGTGACTGGCACACTGCCGAACTCGGGCGAGTTGGTTCGACCAAAAGTAATTAGGCCAGAGTCGATGAACTTCTGGACAAGATTCGAATTTGCTGGTGCAATGTAATTGGAATTTTTGAGCGCAATGTTTCCATTCGACATGTGCTGTCCTGCGTATGGCGCGCCCAAGTCTTTTAATACGAACGGCACACCACCAAATTTTTTGTCGGTGCTTGGCTTGAATTTTTTTGCCAGTTCTCGTGCGTGTTCTAGCCAGGTGATGTTTATTGCATTTATTGAAGGGTTATATGCGGAGTAGCGCTCGATTGCTGCTTCAAGAAGTTCGCTGGCAGAAACTTTGCCAGATGCGACAAGTTCAGCCTGACCAACGCCGTCGATGAATTGGGTTTGACGGGCCAAGTCAGATAACGACATTCTCATAGTCTTGTACATATCTACAAGGTGCGCCAAGGCAGAGTAAGTTATTGAGGCTGTGAACTCGTCAGATGACTTAAGTACCCGAGGTGATTCAGGCTCTGTCGAGCCAGTAAAACTCACAGCACGGCAAGTTTTTCAGGCTCCGGCTGTTAAGTCGTTTATCGTCGCCAACTCGGCTCTGTATGTTGGCTTGATGTTGCAAGCGGCAACGCTCGGCAAACACATTTATGACATCACAGGTCGCGAAATCGATATTGGTTGGCTTGGTCTCGCAGAGTTTTTGCCGGTCGCGTTGCTCGTTTTTGTAACCGGCACCGTAGCCGATCGATATAACCGTCGGCGAGTTGCTGTAACGGCGATGTCGGGTGAATTACTGTGCGCGCTGGCTTTAGTTTTATATTCGCGCACAAACCCAACAAGTGTCGTCCCGATGTTTGCAATTGCGATTGCCTATGGCGCGTCACGCGCTTTTGTCTCGCCGGCAATGCGATCAATTGGGCCGATGATCGCCCCTGAACATGGGTTACCACAGTTGGTTGCGATGTATTCGGCGGTGTGGACTGGTGCAATGATCGTTGGCCCAGCGATGTCGGGTTTCTTGTATGCCGCCGGACCATGGGTTGCATATGCGACTTCGGCCGGACTTATAGGCCTAGGCATGATTTTGATTTCGCGAATCAAGTTGAAAATTATTTCAGCGCCGACTGTAAAGACAGAGAAACCAACATTGCACTCAGCAATGGAAGGCCTTCGATTTATTCGACGCACACCGATATTGTTGGCCGCAATTTCGCTTGACCTTTTTGCAGTTCTGTTCGGTGGGGCAATTGCGTTGTTGCCAGTAATTGCCAAAGATCAATTGATGGTCGGTGATGTTGCTTATGGTTGGTTGCGAGCCTCTGTCGGTATCGGCGCAGCAAGCACGGCCGCCTTTTTGGCATTCAGACCAATTCGACGAAATGTTGGTCGTTCGATGTTGATTGCCGTCGGTGTGTTTGGTTTGGGCACTGTAGTACTTGGTCTTACCCACAATTATTGGGTTGCCTTTTTTGCAGTGATGATTTTGAGTGCGGGTGACATGGTCAGCGTTTTTGTGCGAGGTGCAATTGTGCCGCTGGTGACTCCTGATGACAAACGCGGACGCGTCTCGGCAGTTGAGAATGTTTTCATCGGTGCAACGAACGAACTTGGTGCATTCGAGTCGGGGGCGGTATCTCAACTCGTTGGGGTGAAGTCGACTGTCGTCGGCGGAGGTATCGCAACCCTCGGCATAGTCGGCATTTTTTGGTATAAATTTAAGCAACTTCGCAACATCGACACGTTCGACGAGTTATCAACCAACGAATCTGCAACTAAATAGGCCACAGTGGGCGGGCGACGCCCGTGCGATAATGGTTGTGTGGGCAAAGTTGCTGAAAAAATCGCCGAAAAAGTTTCAGTGCGAACTGCCTGTCCATTAGATTGCCCCGATGCATGCTCGCTTGAAGTGACTTTGACGCGAGGTCGCATTACCAAAATTGATGCAGCACCAATAGATGAGTTATCAAACCCTCTGACAGACGGCTGGATCTGTAAAAAAGTAAAACACCATGCCGACAGGGTGTACTCACCTGAACGTATCTTGACGCCGTTGATTCGAGTTGGCGCAAAGGGTGCTGGCGAGTTTCGCTCAGCAACTTGGGATGAAGCTCTTGATTTAGTAACCGAAAAAATTAAGGCAGCCATTGCAAATTACGGAGTTGATTCGGTATTGCCGTATCTTTACAACTCGTCGGCATCAAAACTTGAAGCCAAATATTTGACACCTCATCTATTTGCCCGCTTGGGTGCGCCAGAAATTCTGCACACGATCTGCGCTGCGACTTACGGCGTCGCATGGGATCAGGTATTCGGTGAAATGCTGAGCATCGACACGCTTGATGTCGCCGACGCGAAACTCATCGTTGTCTGGGGCGCTAACCCAGCAGTTAGCGGTACTCACTTGCTGCCATTATTGGCAAAGGTTCAAAAAGCAGGGGGCAAGCTAGTAGTGGTCGACCCACGTCAAACAGGCACTGCTTCGAGAGCAGATTTACATTTGGCGGTGCGACCTGGCACCGATGTGGTTTTGGCCTATGCATTGAGCAATGAGCTCGTTCGTACAGGCAAAGTTGCGACTGAGTTTCTTGAAGCGCACACGACGGGCAGCAAAGAGTTTTTG
>Ga0214919_10007142_pt1 | contig 15154 bp, 17 predicted proteins | sample LL1503_MetaG_FD_177994 | JGI IMG/M metagenome (GOLD analysis project Ga0214919, IMG submission 177994) | Freshwater microbial communities from Lake Lanier, Atlanta, Georgia, United States - LL-1503 | ecosystem: Environmental > Aquatic > Freshwater > Lake | place: USA: Georgia | collected... | reverse complement strand
ACAACTGTGTCGGCATCTTTCATGAAACCGCCTGATGCTTGACCTCCGCGATCACGGATGGTTGGTTCCGGTGTTGAACCATCAGTTCGATCAATCGTCCAACTAGCGTATTTCATTGCAACTCCTTCACTCGTTCTTGTTGCGCTTGAATCATTGGCTGAAGAACACCGATCTGATCTAAGGCTTCCAAGTGCGCCCAACCAGCTCCACCAGCCATCGCCTGAAGATTCGCTTGACGGCTGAGTCGAGCCTGCCAGTAGCCAGGTTGGGACTCATCTATTTGTTGGCGTGTGAAGTGTGGAATCTGGTCATACATTTTGATGAGTTCGTCAAGTTCTCGACGCGCTCCGATAGCGACCAGCCTTGTTCTTTCAAGTCCGAGTTCTTTGATGTCGGCATCTATCGCATCTATCTCGTCACCTGTTGCACGAAGTTTCGCTATCTCTAGTTCAGTTTTTTTGTTTGCCATGCCGACTTCTTTGATCGTGTAATACAGGGCTTCTAGTTCTCGACACACTTGAACGAATTGCATCTCTGGTGTGTCGTGTTGCCCGATCACGAATCGTTGTAGTTGGTATGGAGTGCGTGGCATCTGACATTCAATGAAACTTAGTTGAATATCTTCACGCATTAGAACACTCCACAGTCAGAAAAAGTTGCCATACCAAAACGGATAGCAGGCAAAGTTGCAGACAGAGTAGTTTTCGTGTCAGTAGGGAACGAGATTTTGTCTATCGTGTTTACGTTGCCACCATCACCTTGACCACCACCAAGATATCCAGCGACACCCGAATCAGATACTGCGCCGACTCTGTCAAGACCAGTAGTCAAAGTTCCAGACAACGTGGATTTTGTATCTGCTGGGAAAGTTATTTTGTCAATTCTGTTTACTCTCGGTCCTGATGGGTCGCCGCCTGCGACATAACCTGCGACACCATTATCAGCGAAACCTGCACCACCTTGTATCGCAGATGTCAAAGTTGCGCTCAAACTAGTTTTGGTATCGCCAGGAAAAGTTATTTTGACAATCTCGGTAGTCCTTGAACCACTAGCGTCACCACCAGCAAAATATCCAGCCACACCATAGTTTGCGAAACCAGCAGCCAAGATTCGTGCAGTGCCTAAAGTTGCTGACAGAGTACTCTTGGAATCTGCTGGGAAAGTAAACTTGTCAATCGTTGCAGAATAATTTGAGTCATATCCACCAGCGACATATCCTGCTACACCAGAGTTTGCCATAGCGAACAAAGCGTTTTTTGCTGTAGTCAAAGTTGCAGATAAAGTGCTAATAGTTTCAGCAGGAAAAGCAAGTTTGTCTGTCCCTGAAATATCTCCACCACTATAGTTGCCACCACTTGAATATCCTGCGACACCTGAGTTCGCAAACCCTGCGTTATTTCCTCTGCCGAATGACAAAGTTGCGGTCAAAGTTGTTACTGCCTCACCAGGAAAACCGATTCTAGTTATACCTGAATAATTAGAAGAACCACCAGCAAAGTAGCCTGCGACACCTTCACGAGCACCAGAATGTGGTGCGCTAAAGATTTGCACTGCTTACGCCTTGACGTTTCCGACCACAATCCATGTGTCGGTATCGCGCTTCAGGCAAGTTGTGACGGCATATTGACCGTTGAGTATAAGTTTGCCACCGCTTGAGTTGAGTGTCACTCCGACAGCAGCGACAATCGTGGCAGTCGTTGTGCCGAGATTACAAATGTTGATCTGGTCACCAACCGCAAACGCTGTGGTTGAGTTCGCAGGAATTGTCACAGAAATTGACGAAGCATTCGTGACGGTAACCAATCGGCCGACATCTGTGAGTGCCACGGTGTAAGCGGTGCCGGTTTGGGAATTGATTGCGATGATTGACGATGCCAAGATATTGGCGTTCGCTGCGGTGAATACATCGCCTGTCGTGAAGGTTGGTCTAACTGACATAGTTCTCCTATCCTAATCCAAATAAAGTGTTGTCAAGAGTGCTGGTGTCAAGTATGAAGTTTGATATCACATTAGCCTGCCCTAGACCAAATCTTATCCGATGATCCTGAGGCGTGATGTCGTGCGATACAGACTCGATAAACACATTGTCAGTCCTACTAAGAGGCGAGCCAGTTGTATAAGTCTTGGTCACCGAAACAATGTCGCCCACATCCAAAGTCACCAGGGTTGGATATGTTGCCGTTCCGCAAGCCTGAAGGCTGGTTGATATCTCATCAAATCTGAACACTGGGTCTTTATATTTGGCGAGGATGTTCACAGCCAACGCTGAACCTGCTGCCTGTGTTGATAATGGGACGTTGTCAAGTGAGTAACTTTGCACACCAAACTGGGTTTGCGATGCGGTATCGCTGACGACTTGAGCTGTGCCGAAACCGTCCACAGAGATTGAGACACGGTTGAATAAAGTTTCTTGACCGTACCCGACGCTGATGTCTGTCATCGGTACAGATGATGCGGCAGTGCCACCAAAATTTTTGACAGCGGTAGAGAATGTTGAAAAGATTCGTTTGTTAAAAGTGATCTCATTTTTTCGGTTTGCATAAAGTCTTCCGTCTTCGGCGATAGCAACACTTTGCAACGCACTTAAAACATTCGTATTGTCCGCATATGCGACAGTGCCACAAGTAGCAACACCTGTCTCAATGCTTCTCAACGCAGTCGAGTATGCAACTTCGGGGCGGTTAAGGATTGCTGTGACACGCGCAGAAGTTAACTGCTCAGAAGGATTGAAGCCCTGGAGTGTTGTTGTAGACAGTTGATATAAACCATCGGCAGCAGTGATTGAACAGAACGACAAATTTGGCATCGCGTACTGAATGTCTAGATCAGTAATTTTCCCGACAAATAGTTCTGCTGTACCGGCAAGAACTTTGAAGTTACGTCGAGGAGATAAATCTAGATTGCCTGCATACCATGTAGAAGCAGTGTTTGCTGGATCAAATAGACGGCCAGATAGACGGTCATCGAAAGTTGCTTGACATATACCGACCTGCATGTTGTCAATCTGGGACTGTCTGCCACGCTTGATTGAAACTGACAGAACATATTGGGTTGCGTCCACGAAGTTTGTCGTACCGTCAAGAACATTTGTTGTGTTGTCTAAAGTGTCGACATCAAGTGTGAACGCATTAGCGACAGCACCCACATCCAGCAATACCGAATACGCCTGACCCCACTTCATTGTTTGTGCCATGAGTTAATCCTGAATCATTGTCGAGCGTTGATGCCGAGCGGATCAGCAGCAATCTTTGAATACTGTTGAATGACTTCAACGATCTCTCGACCAGCTTGAATACCGTTCGTGCCGATCCCAGTGTTGATAACGATGCTTGTACCGCCACCAGTCTGAGCAGTTGAAGTCATACCAGATACAGGAGTCGGTACAGAAGGGATGCTCGGAATTGCAAGATTGGCGTTAGGCATTTGAGCGGCAGCGTCAGCAACCTTCTTGATTGCTTCAGCCAAAGCCTCAAACGCATCCTTCTCTCTTGCTATCGCATCAGACAACCGTTCAGAAGCGTTTATCTGATTCTCTTTAGCATCATTCAAATCTTTGAGCAGCCCATCGTAAACAGCCGAACCAACAATCGCGCCGAAAACAATCTCATTCAACTGAGCCTGAGCAGTAGCCAAACCATTAGTCGCATCAAACTGGTCGTCAGTAGCGTCACGGACAGCCAACTTCGCTTGAGCCAAATTAAGTTCCGCTTCACGAATATCTTGCGGACTTGACTCAGGATCTTTACGAATATCAGCCAACTTCTTCTCAGCGTCAGCAACCGCAAACAAAGACTCCTCAACACGGTAACCAGCACGCTCGACACCGCGCTGAGCCTTATCTAGTTCACGTTGCGCATTCTTTGCCTGTATCGAATCTGCACCATAACCAGCGACAGCCTGGTTGAATTTTTCTTGTGCAGAAGCAACATCAGTGTTCGCTTTATCAAGATTCTTTTGCGCGTCAGCAGTACCCTTCTGCGCACTAGTCAAAGCCTTCTGAGCAGTTGTAGAACCCTTCAACGCATCCGTGTATTTAAGCATTTTCTCTTTGAAAGTAGCGACAGCATTACCAGCCTTCGAAGTACCAGAACCCAACTTGTCCAACGATGAAGTCATCCCATCTGTCGCTTCTTTAGCCTTAGGCAGAACTTTTGTTCCAATCTTGTCAAACTGATCGACAAGTGGACTCGTTTTGTTTCCTTGCAAATTCATCGCAATACCAGCATTAGTGACAGCATTGCGCATTCTGTCAAAACTCGTTTTCACACCTTCGGTGCGGTCAATCAACATTTGTTCAATGCTGACAACACCATCGCCACCAGTGATGGCACTGGCGAAACCTCGCAACAGATCAATCGCTGCTGCTACAGGTCCAAAGAAATGAACGATAGCCAATTCAAGGTTGGTGAAGCCGAGAATCATCCCTTCTAAAGAGTTAAGAACTTTGAACGTGGTATCACCCATTGCTGCACCAAAGTATTTCAAAGCACCAGAAATGCCTTGATCTTTGAAACCTTCGACTGCGTACTGCAACGCAGGCACTAGACGTGTTTGGAAGAACTCAACCAGCTTCATGGCTGTTGGGAGAAGAAGATAGCCGATAGATTCTGTGACCTCTCCCAACGAAGTTTTAAGAATCTTTACACGACCAGAAAAGGTGTCGGCAGCGACCGCAGACGCACCAGCGAACTGTCCTTCAAGTTGTAAGAGGATTGAACTAAAGTCTTTTGACTTCTTCGCACCTTCATCCAACGGAATGCCGAGTCGAGTCAACGCACCGATGTTGCCTGTCGCCGCACGACCCAAACCTAAGGTCACTGATTCCAAGTCGCGTGATGTAGCTGCCGATATATTTAACGCCAAATTGAACAGACGTTGAGACTGTGTTAGATCACCTGTTGCTCGAACCAAGTTGGCAAACGCTGGACGAAGATCATCGTCGGCGACACCAGTCGCCAACATCGCTGCTGTGATGAACGCTTCCGTCGCCTGCACTTGAGCCAATGTCGCACCGGCTGAACGCTCCAACTGTGCTTGCAGAAGTTTCTGAGACTTCTCATCTTCCGCAGCCATATACACGGCACCAGCTGCTGCACCAGCAACAGCAGTCAAACCACCTAAAGCGACTAACGCGCCTTTCTTTACAACATCGAAAGCGTCACCAAGTTTTGAGCCAACAGATTTGATCTTGTCAAGAGAATCCATGCCTTCACGCGCAAGGTTCTTGAACGCAGTTATTGCGCCATCAGAATTGCCAAGAATTTTTACAACAAAAGTTCGTTCACCTGCCATGGTGATTGAATTCTACTCAGTTCGTAGCCATCCGTTTACGCAACTCAGCCCACTCACGTTTCATATCAGCATGAATCTCACCCTGGCTCATACCGTCATACTGCGACAAATCAACTGGAGCATCCCACCACTTCGGATCCTGAACACATCGCATTGCCTTACCGCTTCGAGGCTGACGTGTTGAACGAATGTTAGGTGTATTGAAAGTTCGGGTCGGCGCAGCGATGTCGGTGATGGTTGGGTCAATAAAACGCCAACCCGAATGATGTGTGCGGAATGGTTGACCAGCCTCGTGTTGTGGCAGGTAGAAGATACGCGCAGGATCTTTAGTTGCTGGGTCGCCTTTGAGACCTAGGCGATGATGTGTCTCATGCCAAACTTCTTCCCAGTTCTCAACTGGCACAGCCTGCTCGAATGGGATGACAACGTGCCAGTGAGGATTGTCTTCACGATGTGACCAGGTTGTGTAAGCGAAATGGATATACGATCCGATATCACAATTCTCGAATGCTTCACCGTCAAGGTCGGCGACTAACGCCCAGATGTGCGACACGTTGCGATTGCCTCGCGTTGTGTGGTCACGATAGGTGACAGGCGAATAAAGCGAACCATCAGACTTCTTTTCACGTTCTTCATGTTTTCCGAGCATTGAAGCAAACTGCATCCAAGATTCGGCGATGGTCTTTGGATAGACAGATTTGACCGATGGGAACCCGACGACTTCAAACATTGTGCAGAACCTCCTAGGTCAAGGATACCGAATCCTCAGCCGATTGCAAGCATCATAAATGCAGATCATTCAGGACTTTATCCAGCCCATCAAGGTATTCTTTGGCAATCTCGTTCTTGCGCTTGCGGACGGTCGGCCAAAAGAAGTAACCAGATTGTCCACGATGTCGCAAGAATTGTTTCGTGTTTTTAGTCGCACCACCACCAAATTCTGCACCGAAAAAGATGTCTGACAGAACAACTTTTTGATTGCGTCCTTTAATTTTTTTGCGTTTATTTTGATTCACTGGTCTGGTAGTGGATCTGAATGGATCGTTGCCTCGAAGTTTGATTGTTGGGATTCTTTCATTGCTTGCGCGTAATCCTTTTGCGACTTGTAGATATTGTCTAGACCTACCAGGTGAAGCACCAGCTGCTCCTGCTTCAGTTTTAACTTCGGCTGATAATTTTTTAGCAATCTCATAGGCAACTTTACGCATCTCTTTATTAAATAAAGGACTTGCCTTCTCGTATCTTCTTAACTGTTCAAATAGATCCTTGACATCAACTGTGTTGCCACCTGGCACAACACTGAATCCGAGATTTACGCCATTGACCATTCCACTGCCCCGACCAATTGTTGACGCGTCACCAGGAGCATTTGGAAATGCCGAGAAGTATGCCATCAGGTAATCCTTTGTGGTGGGTTAGATTTCACTGAACGCCAACGAAGATAAGCAAGCATCGTGTAAAGCATCCTAGGTGATTCTTGCAGAAGGACAGATGGTGCGATGTGTGTCTCGCACGAAAGATATGCGATCAGCCAGTGGGCTGAGGATTCTCCAAAGGGACGATCACCGCAGAATCGGTTCCAACCTCCACACTCTCAACAGTTTCAGTCCACTCTTCAAACTTCAATTGAGTTTTGTGCAGTCGAGTCTGTGCATGCCAACAAAGCCAAGCAAGGTCGGTGAGTTTTAATTCGGTTTGGAAGTTAGCGACAGAACGATTCTTTGCACCTTCAAATGCGATGAAGTCAGCGAACTGTGCCGTGACTTTACTTGTAACACCATCGAGCGTGGTGACTTCTAAATTGATCTTCATAAACCTCCTTAAGATTTATTTAAGCAGTTGTTTTTGTGATTGCTCCACTGACAGGCCACGTTACGTCCGCTGTGTTTAGTTCGCCCACGGCACCATTTACAGGAGTCCAGTTGTTGCACAAAACCTGCATAGCGAATTTCGGCGAAGCCGTTCCGAGAGCGGTTCCGTTCGGGAAGATGTTCAAAGTTGTTGCTGTTGAACCAATCAAAGGAAAAATCAGACCATCAATATCGTTAAACGAGTTGTGGAAAGAAAGAGTGACAGAATTATCGATCAATCCTGAAACTCGTGTTACTGCACCGGCAGACCCGAAATTCGTTGTTGGTACCTCTGCAGCAGAAGTCGTCAATGTTATTGCTGCCACGCTTGAACTTACGTCTGTTCCTGCAAGTTGGACGACTGCTCCAGTTAAAACTAATTTTGCCATGATTATTTATCTCCTGCCTTATCGGCTTTCGAGGTTGAACTATCTATTAAAACTACACGCCCAGAGGCGACGAGCAATGATACATCAGGAACATCCGTCTCATCAATAGTGGCTGGATATTGTTTATCAGCCACAATGAAGCCTTCAACGACTTGATACTTTGCCATAGGTTAAGCGTACACCACGACACGAAAATCCACTGTCAGATATGTTGTGTCGTTTGCGTCAACCGTTGAAATGTTGGATGCTTCTTCCACAATCAAAGTTTGTGCTTTACCACCAAGAGTCTTGTCGCCTTCAATGGCGGCTCGAATCCCTGAGTCGTAGGAAAGATAAGTGTCCATCAAGTTTTGTGCTGTGCGTTCCGCAGCTCGCCCAACAATCACTGAAACTGTGAAAACGTGTGTCACTAACCCTGGACCCATCGCACCGTGATAGGTGACAGATTCAAGAGTCGGCCAAGCAATACCGCCAAGGGAAGGATTGACTTGATCTGGTTGAACTGCGTAGGCGCGAAGATTGGTGATCGTGTCCAGTCGAGTCTTGAGACCAGTTTTGAGTTCTGTGACTGTTGCGGTCATGCGAACATTCGCATCTTGCGATACGGCTCAACAAGTTGCATCACATCAGGATCAAGTGCGCGAGACACTCGCATCACACCAAGGTCGCCGAAACCTGCAACACCAAGAGGCGAGTCATAGCGTTTGAAGATTCGTGAAGCTTGAATGATTGTTGCTTGAGTAATCGGTTCCGGCACCGCAGGCCAACCCCACAACGCTGTCACCTGCACCAACGCTTCTTCACCAAAGTTGTTGTTCAATGTCGGCCAAAGATAGTCGCCGATTGCGCGGATGCGTGTGTATGGAACTGTGAGACCGTCAAGGATTCCGTTGACTGGTTCCAACTGATAATCAGATGTTGTCCAAGTCGTATCAAAGATTTGGTTTGCTTGTTGCGAACTTTTCACCGTGATCGCAGTGCCCGACATATCATCAACTTGGCAAACAAAATCGCTCCCTGCTGTGAAAACTCTAGAAGTTGCGGTGCCAACTACCCAGAAAGCGCGGTTTGCATAGCCGTCAATTAGTCGTGACGCTGCACCAGCACAGTTGTCAATTAGTTCGTCGTCTTGTGTGTCGGCTGTGCCGATTCGAAGTGCAGCCTTTATCTGATTGCGAGTTGCGTAGCCGTTCACGATTGCCATGGTGCTTTTATCCTACTTCAAGATTTGTGGAGGGAATTCTATCCCAGGCACAACATTATGTTGACGCAAGATTGCACGCATCTGCTCACACTCAAGTTCACCGTTTGCGTCGCCTCGTATCGAGTATGAATCTTCTCTTCGAATATGATCGCCACAAGGGTTACCTTTGAACGCAATTTTGTAGCCAAGTTTGCGAATCTCCATCCACTGGATCCAATCGTTCCAAACAACACGACGATACGGAATTGTGTGGATGATTGACTTTCGAAACAACGCACCACCAAGCATCGGGTTATGTGAAGAATGCAAGATGTTCTCAAATCCAATCGGGTCAGCAGCCCACAGTTGACCGTTCTGCATCCACGGATTACAGATCACATCAATATCATCTTCAACGTCTGTCAAACCGTCAAGCGCGTCGGGATACCAAATGTCGTCCATGCCGACCGGCATTACCCATTCAGAACGTGCAGTCAACATCGTGTCATTCCACGAATCCCACTTCTGATGAGGTTGCAGAATCTCAACCCAATGCTTAGGAAGATTCAAAGGCATAGGTGAAGACACAATAACTTCGTCAGGTTCTGTGTTCAACTTTTTCATCTGTTCAATGAACTGTCCACCAAACCGATCCCAGAAGTCACCCCAAACAACAACACAAACCGCAATACTCATTTGTCCCAACTGAGTTCAAGTCGTCGTTGTAAATCCCAGTGACCTTCATCAAACGATGCGTTGCGCATCTTGTTTAACTCATTGTTGGATGCGTACGACACAGAGTTCTTGTGAGAGAAACTTTCGTCCGAATGAAGAGTCGCAGAATTTATATGTTCAATAACTGGATCTTGAACAATCGCAATCGGGATATGTGCGTGCTTCGCTCGACGCTCATAATCGTTGTCTTCAAAATATGCTGGATGAAAAGCCTCACAAAACAAACCAATCTCTTTCACTACATCGCAACCAATCCACGCACAAGCCCATGGCGGAGTTCCAGCAAGTTGAATCTCGTTATCCTCACACGACAGCCAAAACCGTTCAAGTTTGCCAGGCAGAAACTCTGCATCATTATTCAACAGAATCCAACCCAAAGCGAACGGTGTTGATTTGATACCAAGATTCCAAGAAGTAGCCACACCAAGATTTGATGGCATATCCCAGATGTAAGAAGTTTTGATAAACGGATTATCAAATGCTTCAACTTTGCCTTTGCCATTATTGATGACAATCAACTTCTCAACTCCATAGTCGATTGAACCTATGCACTTGGCAAGCAAGTCGTATCGGTTGAGAACAGGGATGATTACAACCGGCACCATGCGGCAAGCTCCTTCATTGCAGGCTTCCAGAACTCATCAAATACCCGATCTGCCTGATATTGCGCAGCATGGGCAATAGCCTTCTCAGAACGGCTCCTAGGTGCCTCATACGCGCTTTTCAACGCATCCAAGATGCCAGTGACCCTAGGCGTAAAGAACCAAGAGTTCTGCGCCTGATCCCACCAAGGCTGACCATCAACGATCCAGCCGTCGCCAACCAGCTCAGGCTGTGCCGAGAAGTTAGAAACAATCACTCGTGTTCCACAAGCCTGCGCCTCGATGACAGGGATTCCGAAACCTTCACCCATTGTTGCCGAGAGCAACACGTCTGACGCTGTATACATTGCAGCCATCACACTTTGAGAGATTCCGTGACGATACGAATACTGGTCAACGATTTGATATTTGTCTTCGCTGATACCGCAAGCGATGCAAAGTTCACGCAAGTTCACGCCACCCATCGCACCATCAGGTTCGGTATAAAGATAAAGACGCGCATCAGGATGATCTGCTGAAAATAACCCGAACGCCAACAGATTCTCTGCGAACGCTTTGCGCGACGGAGACACACCTTTGTTGAAGTTACAGATAGACACAACGAACTTGTCTTCTTCAAATCCCATGAACTCTCTGCCAGTGATTGACTTGCCATCATTTGTTTTCACTGATGGTGTCGGTTTGAAAATTGACTCGATGCCGTGAGGAACATAGAGATGCTCGATACCAAACACATCCAACATTTTTGAACCAAACTTTGACATCGCAATCGGATAAACATTCGGACGATCACACCAAGCAGCCACTTCTGGTGGCGCAGGCTGATGGTCAATCGGAACCCATGACGCAATGTTTTTTACATTCAGCAACGAAGGCGACTTCAAAACCCATGTGTCAAACAAAGTCATCAACAAAGATGGCAGATCACTTCCGTTGCTCCAGTCAGCGTGGTGCGCTGCCATCACATCAGTTGAATATGTTTCAACACCTTGTGGATAGATTTTGAAACCATTCCACATCGACGCAGACCCAGCGAGGCCATACATCGCATGGACTGCTACTTCGTGTTCTTCTTTGGCGAGCCTTTGGATGACTTGCGCGGTTTGCTGACCGTAGCCGGTCGTCGCCCATGGGGCGTTGGAATACCAGGTGATGCGGAGTCGGTCGGGATTGGTAACACGGCTTGCTCTGGCAAGTGCGCCACGCCTGCTCGAATCAACTTGTCCGCCAACTCTGCTGGCAACTCCACTGGCACGTTTCTGATTATTACTAACGTCCACACATGACCTCCATGAATAGAGCAGGGAATAGAAAAAGTCGTTGCCAGCCCTGCACGTTCTGACAACGACTCAATCCTAGTGACAGCCCTTACGAGCCATCATGTGATGTTGCTAACTCCTAGGAGTTTGGCATCAACAAGTGCTTGACATGACTTGTTTGAATCAAGTTTCCGTCAATTCGGATAGTGGCGCGGAACGTCACAAGTCCTGTGTTGAAAGCGAAGTCATCGCTTCGATCCAACTGGATTCCGCCTGCTTGGCGTACATAGTACGACGAGAGGTTTCCGAAAATCACTGGACGTGTTGCCGAAGCAGCGTTCGCCATTGCTGGGTTTTCGTAGATTGGATATCCAAGAAGGATGTCGTTCTGTTCTGCGCTCAACGATGGTGAGAAAATGTATTGACCATTTCCATCTTTGAGTTGACGAACTTTGCCGATTTGTGTGGCGTTCATCTGGAAACCAGTACCTGGCAAACGACGACCTGCTGTGTCAACCGAGTAAACAAGGTCGATCAGTTTGTCTGCTGTGATTGCAAGAGCTGTTGCAGTTGCTGCAACAGATGATTGGTTCACGATGCCGTTTGGCTCAGTTGTACCTGCACCAGTTGTCAACGCTGTGTTTGCTGCGGTGCCAATTGAGTTACCAACAACATCTGAGAGGAATCCGAGGATGTCCACTCCGCTGTCGTTGAGAAGTTCAACTGAAACTGAAGTCAAGAACGCATACTTGTATGCGCCAAGAGTGACGAACGAGTTGAATGCTGGATCCGAAGTTGATGGAGCAGTACCTTCACCAGTGAGTGCTGATGTTGAGTATGTCGACAAACTTGGAATCTGAAGGTTCTCACCAGATGCCGTGTTCAGCATCATTGATGTCGTAAGCATTGGACCGACGAATCGAGCCTTCATGATTACTTGATCGTAGAACGATGTTGGAACTGGTGAACCTGTTGAAGTCTTTGAGACAACACGCTCTTCAGATTGGCCGAAAACATGCGAACGAATTTCGCCTCGTGCCATCGATCGAAGAACATCTTTGTCACCACGAACTGCTTTTGGTGCGTCTGCGACTGGGCGAACCTGGTCTGCGAACTCACGAGTTGCAGCATCAAGACGAAGTTCACGAGCCTCATCGGCGCGGAGCTTCTCGATTGTTGCTTGACGATCCTCAAGTTCTTTTGAGATTCGCTCGTATGACTGTGACTCTTCTGCTGACAGATCGCGCTTCTCAGCCGATGCAACATCAAGAATCTTCTTTGCGGCTTCCCACGCTGTAGCGCGTAATGCCATTTGGTTTTCAATAAAATTTTTCATTTGTTAAGTCCTAAATTTTGATTTGGATGCGCAGGAAATTGTATTATTTCTTGGCGAGGGACTCAGACCAAAACACTGGAGCGGGACGCATACCAGCACTAACAATTGTCAAGTATAGATACAACATCAGCCAGAAGGCAAGAGTTGGTCAGATTGATTTTAGAAGGTCAAGTTTCTTGGCAAGTAACGAAACCGATGCCGGAACTCTCGCAGGTTCGGCGCGCAATTTGGAAACTGCACTCGATAACAGATCGGCTGCATCATCGCTCAAAGTACCACCAATTTCAAGAGTGGTGATCGCTTCGGCCAAAAGATCAGCGTCAACACCTGTGCGTTGCGACAAAACTTCAAGAGACCTAACCGACGCTGTGGTCGCCTGATAGGCAGGAAAACCTGTGACAACCGAAACCTCATGCAAACGAACTTGACGCAGTTCACGAGTCATCCCATCATCAGACCATTTATCCCCACCAGTAGGAACAGAGAAGCCGAAAGACATCGAGTTAACATCTCCACGCTTCATCAGAATTGACAAGTCTTTACCAACCGAAGTTGGTGGAAGATCTGCTTCAACCAACAAACCTTTTGAGTCTTCTTGTAAACGCAAAGTCTTTGAACGTGTTGAAGCCAACAACATTGAAGAGTCATGGTTCATATACATCTTGATTGTGTTGCGACCTTTCAAAGATTTCTTGAAAGCACCTGGGGCGATACGCTCAATGAAAGGCAACGGTTCAGAGTCGCTGTTGAAAACTGCTGCATATCCAGTGAATGACATTCCATCACCGTTAGGACCTTGACGAAATTCAAAGTCATTTACAATGACTCGACGTGTTTCTACTTGTTCGCTCATGTCGCCAATGTTAGCAACATTCAGATCAAGAGATCTAGTGGATCTCGGATGACCTTGTGGTAGGAGATCGTTGTCGGTGACATATTTGGGATTCTGTGGCCGACCTGTGCGAAGAAGATAAAGATAGGCGTTCACTCTGGCATACGCCCACTGGTCACGAGTGATGCCAGGACGATGCGAAGTTGAGTATGCACCAGCTCCACGACGAAACACTGAACGCAACATCCCGATCGTCGCACGTTTCCAAGATGGGTCAGAAGCATCTAACTTGTCATTGTGGTCAGTGACTTTGTTCTTCAAACCTTCTTCAATTGTCGCAGTCAACTCAATCGTCTTTGCACCAGCAGGAGCCTTTGCGGAGCCTTGCGGATTCTTATCTGAGCCAGTGATCTGATCTGCTGGTGGAGCTGGTGCGCGTTCAGATTTGATTGCAGTTGACTTGCGTTCAAACCAATCTCGTGCCGGTTGAGGATTCAAAGGATTGATACCCCACAAATAATGTGCTACAGCACCAGCACCAGGGAACTCTTTATCTCCTGCATCAGAGTTCTTTGACGCTTGGAGATCTACTGCATGTCTTTGCGCCCAAGCGTTCGCACGAACAACTTTGTCTTCAGAGACTTCGCCTCTTGCAAGACCTCTTGCCTCTCGAACTGTCCCATCAGTAAGCCCATCACCAGCGAGACCTTGACCGTAATAGTCCAAACCTTTACGCGCAGCCGTTTGAATGTAAACAGGGACTTCTAACGAAACTTGTCGAATAGATGGTGTTTCATTTGCTGTAATTGTTTTCGGATCTTTGGTTGCGATACCAACTGAAGCGTATGCGCGTCGAGCGGAAGCATCATTATCAATCGCCAATTTGACTGGATTCTCTTCAAGAATATCTTGAGCAGTCATTTTCTTGTATTCAGGAGTTGACATTGACATATCTTCATTGAATTGGATGTCATTGTATTCAACTCCAGCATCAGCAAGTTCTTTCATTGTTCTTGATTCGTCAGAAACTGGTCTACCTGTCACAATGTAAATATAGAAATCTTTATAAAGTTCGTTCACATAGTCAATATTTTTTTGGATACCACGACTGCCAGAGAGCAGGGTTCCATCAATATCAACGATGATGACTTCATTGGCTCGAGAATTGCGTTCGCCACCAGGTGGCATATCTTCAGCCAATGAGACTGCAACCATGTGATCGACTGCATCTTGTTTATCTTGATGACATCCAAGAACTTCGCCATCTTCTTTGATCGTCGCCCAACCAGAACAGTCTGGTGATTTGTTTGTGATGAAATAAGGCATCAGACCATCAACAATATCTCAGCATCATCGTCCAAAATGCTGAAAGTTATTGAGCCAGTCGCCTGTGAATTCAAAGAACCTAAAACCGTAGAACAGATTGCATATCTGACTTTGACCGCAACTGGAACTGGCTCATAGGTTGGTTCTAGCGGCTCAATCTTTTTTCGTCGAGAAGGTGGATAGTTTCTGCGTCCACCATTCGGCGATTGTGGTGCGCCACCTGGTGTTACTACCGCGGTCGCATTCGCATCCAAGCCACCAAGCGAAGCAGACAAGACCGCAAACTCTTTCACAGTCGCAGACGCACTCGCACTCAAACCACCAAGCGGAGCAGATAAGACTGCAAACTC
>Ga0214919_10007141_pt1 | contig 15155 bp, 12 predicted proteins | sample LL1503_MetaG_FD_177994 | JGI IMG/M metagenome (GOLD analysis project Ga0214919, IMG submission 177994) | Freshwater microbial communities from Lake Lanier, Atlanta, Georgia, United States - LL-1503 | ecosystem: Environmental > Aquatic > Freshwater > Lake | place: USA: Georgia | collected... | reverse complement strand
GCTACAGCAAACCCTGCCGATTTCGGGTCCCATCAAAGCCGTCAACTCCGCCTTCGTCAAGGCCCGCTTGGCGGGCGAGTTGCAGGACTTGCTGGTACGCGAAGGCGACAAGGTCCAGGTCGGTCAGGTGATCGCCCGCATCGACCCGACCGAGTACCAGGCGCGCCTGCGCCAAGCCCAGCAACAGGCCCAATCGGCCAAAGCGCAGGTAGACATTGCCCAGCGCAGTTATGACAACAACCGCTCCTTGGTGGACCAAGGATTTATTTCCAAAACCGCGCTGGAGACCTCGGCCTTCACACTGGCGGCCAGCCAGGCGAGTTTTCAAGCCGCGCAGTCAGGCGTGGACGTTTTGCAAAAAGCCTTGGATGATGCGGTGATGCGCGCGCCCATTGGCGGGCTGGTCGCCCAGCGCCTGGCACAAAACGGCGAGCGCATTGCGGTGGACACGCGCGTGGTGGAAATCGTCGATCTAAGCCGCCTGGAACTCGAGGCCAGCCTCAGCCCTGAAGATGCAATGCAGGTGCGTATCGGCCAAAGTGCCCAACTGCGCATTGACGGCGCCGAGCAGGGCATCAGCGCTCGTGTAGCCCGCGTCAACCCAAGTGCCAGTGCTACCAACCGGTCGGTGGTGGTCTACCTTAGCGTCAACCCCCACCCGCAACTGCGCCAAGGCCTGTTTGCCCAGGGGAGCCTGGCCACTGGGGCGCAAAACTTGGTCGCGCTGCCCCTGAGCGCGGTGCGCACCGACAAGCCCCAGCCCTATGTGCAAGCCATTGTGCAGGGCAAGGTGGTCCACTTGCCCGCCACCATGGGCATACGCGGCGAGTACCAGGGCCAAACCATGGTGGCGCTGGAGGACATGGAGCCTGGCCTGCGCGTGCTGCGCGGCAGCGTGGGCCCCTTGCTGGCGGGCACGCCGGTGAACATCGACGAGGCGAAGAAATAGCCTATGTGGTTCACCCGCATCAGCCTGCATAACCCGGTCTTGGCGACCATGATGATGCTCGCCCTGGTGGTGCTGGGCCTGTTTTCCATGCAGCGGCTCAAGGTCGATCAGTTTCCCAATATCGACTTTCCTACGGTGGTGGTGATTACCGAATATCCGGGAGCCGCCCCCGAAATCGTCGAGAGCGAAGTCACCAAAAAAATGGAAGAGGCGGTCAACTCGATTGCCGGCATCAGCTCCCTGACCTCGCGCAGCTACGAAGGCCAGTCGGTGGTGGTAATCAGTTTTGACCTGACCATGGACGGGCGCAAAGCCGCGGACGACGTGCGCGAAAAAGTCGCCTCGGTCAAGCCGCTGCTGCGCACCGAAGTCAAAGAGTCGCGGGTGCTGCGATTTGACCCCTCGGCCCGGGCGATCTGGTCGGTGGCCGTGCTGCCCGACGGCAAAGGCCCGCAGCTCAGCGCCGTGGAGCTGACCAACTGGGCCCAGCAGGTATTTAAAAAACGCCTGGAAAACGTGCCCGGTGTCGGCTCGGCCACCGTGGTGGGTGGATCCCAGCGCGAGATCAATATTTACCTCAACCCGCAGGCCATGGAGGCGCGCGGCATCACGCCGGACCAGGTGGCCAACGCGGTGCGCAATGAAAACCAGGACTTGCCGCTAGGCAGCATCCGCTCGCTAGAGCAAGAGCGCGTGCTGCAGGTGAGCGGTCGCATCAAGCGCCCTGAAGATTTCAACAACATCATCGTGGCGCGCAAAAACGGCGTAGCCGTCACGGTCGGGCAAGTGGCCACGGTCAAAGACGGCCCCCAAGAGGTCGAAAACCTGGCGCTTTACAACGGCGAGCGCACCTTGCTGCTATCGGTGCAAAAAGCCCAGGACGAGAACACCATCGCCGTAGTCGATGGTCTGGAAAAAACCCTGGCCCAGGTGCGCAAGCAACTGCCCCCGGGCATTCGCCTGGAAACCATTGCCGACGGCTCGCGGCAAATCCGGGTATCGGTGGACAACGTCAACCGCACTTTGGTCGAGGGCGCGGCGCTGACGGTGCTGATTGTGTTTTTGTTCCTCAACTCCTGGCGCTCGACCATCATCACCGGCCTGACGCTGCCCATTGCGCTGATAGGCACGTTTTTGTTCATGTATATGCTGGGGTTTTCCATCAATATGATCAGCATGATGGCGCTGAGCCTGTGTGTGGGCTTGCTCATTGACGATGCGATTGTGGTGCGCGAGAACATCGTGCGCCATATTCAAATGGGCAAGACACCCTTCCAAGCGGCGCTCGATGGCACCGAGGAGATTGGCCTGGCGGTGCTGGCCACGACGCTGTCTATCGTGGCGGTGTTTTTGCCTATCGGCTTTATGGCCGGCATCATCGGCAAGTTTTTCCACGAGTTTGGTCTGACCATTGTGGTGGCGGTGCTCATTTCCATGTTTGTCAGCTTTACGCTGGACCCGATGCTCTCGAGCATTTGGCACGATCCGGGCATCCACGCCCACCGCCAGGGCGCTGCGCCCGTCAGTCTGTATGACAAAACCATAGGCCGCGTGACCGGCTGGTTTGACCGGGGAACGGATTATTTGGTCGAGGTCTACCAGTCGATTCTGCGCTGGTCGCTGGCACATAAGCTCCACACCTTGCTGCTGGCGCTGGGCATCTTTATCGGCAGCGTATTCATGGTGCCCTTGCTCGGCACGGAGTTCGTGCCCAAGTCGGATTTCTCAGAGACCACCCTGAACTTTTACACACCGGTGGGCTCGTCCCTGGAAGTGACCGAGGCACGTGCGCGCCAGGTGGAGGCCATCGTGCGCGAGTTTCCTGAGGTGCGCTACACCCTGACCACCATCAACACCGGGAACGCACAAGGAAAAATGTACGCCAGCATATACGTGCGCATGCAGGACCGCAAGGCGCGCAAGCGCGGGATTGAGGAACTGTCGGTGCTGATGCGCGAGCGCTTGCAGCATGTGCCGGGCATTACGGTGACGCACATCGGCCTGGTCGACTCGGTGGGCGGGGGCAAGCAAATCACGTTTTCGCTCATTGGCGCCGACACCCAGACCTTGGAGCGCTTGGCACAAACGGCCATACCGCGCCTGCGCGCCATCCCCGGCCTGGTGGACCTGGATTCGAGCATGAAGCCCAACAAACCCACGCTGGAGTTGCGCGTCAAGCGCGAGGGCGCCTCGGACCTGGGGCTCTCTCTGTCCCAAATCGGCAGCAGCCTGCGCACCTTGGTCGCCGGCCAAACCGTGGGCAATTGGCGCGCACCCGATGACCAAACCTACGACGTCAACGTGCGCCTGCAACCCCAGGCGCGCGACAACCCGGCCGATCTTGAGCGCATCGCTCTTGCCATGGGCAGCAACCCGGACGGTAGCAACCGCACTGTGCGCCTGAACCAAGTGGCCGATTTAGTCGAAGGCACCGGCTCCAACCAAATCAACCGGCGCGATATGCAGCGCGAAGTCTCGATCAACGCCAACGTCAGCGGCCGCTCGGCTGGCGAAGTGTCCAAAGACATCCAAGCGGTGATGCAGAGCATCGCCATGCCGCCGGGCTACAGCATGCAATTTAGCGGCTCGACCAAAGACATGGGCGACTCATTTGGCTACGCTGTCTCGGCGCTGGCACTGGGCATTGTGTTTATTTACATGATTTTGGCCAGCCAGTTCAAAAGCTTTTTACAGCCCCTGGCGCTGATGACAGCCTTGCCGCTGACCCTGATTGGCGTGGTGCTGGCGCTGATGGCGTTTCGCTCGACTTTGTCGATGTTTTCCGTGATCGGCATCCTGATGCTGATGGGCTTGGTTACCAAAAACGCGATTTTGCTGGTGGACTTTGCCATCCGCGCCCGGGCGCCCGGGGTGGATGCGCAGGGCCGCGTGATTCCCGGATTGGAGCGCAACGCCGCCTTGTTGATGGCGGCCAAAGTGCGGCTGCGCCCGATTCTGATGACCACGCTGGCCATGATTTTTGGCATGGTACCGCTGGCTTTTGCGCTCTCCGAAGGCTCGGAAATGCGCGCCCCCATGGGCCAAGCGGTGATCGGTGGGGTGATCACCTCCTCACTATTGACGCTGGTGGTGGTGCCCGTCACCTATTGTTACCTCGATGACCTAGGTCAATGGATACGCCGGATGTTCGGTCTGCCCAGCGCTGAGGCGGCCGCGCCAATAGCGGGTGACCGGTAAAATCAGCGTTCTTAGAACCGTGCCCCCGAAAGCCCTGCCATGAACATCTCCGACGTTGCCCGCGCCCGCTTCAACATGATCGAGCAGCAAATCCGGCCCTGGAACGTACTGGACGCGCACGTGTTGTCCCTCTTGGCCGATGTGCAACGCGAAGCCTTTGTGCCGGCTGCGCACCAGGCGCTGGCCTTTGCCGATATGGAAATTGCGCTGGGACACGGCCAGTTCATGCTGGCGCCGCGCCTGGAAGCGCGCATGCTGCAAGACCTGCAAATCCAGCCCGAAGACAAGGTTTTAGAAATCGGTACCGGCTCGGGCTTTATGGCTGCGCTGTTGGCGCGCCAAGGCCGCAGCGTGCTTAGCCTGGAGCGCATTCCTGCGCTGGCGGCCATTGCCACCCAAAACCTGCGCCAGGCCGGCGTCTTTAACGTCGACGTACGCGTGGCTGACGGTGCCCAGCCCGTGGCCGGCAATGAACGCTTTGACGTCATTGTGCTGAGCGGCTCGGTCTCCAAGGTGCCAAAGCATCTCCTGGATCTGCTGGCCGTAGGCGGGCGCCTGATCACCATCGCCGGTGAGGAGCCCATCATGCAGGCGCACCTGGTAACCCGCATCAGCGACACCGCCCTGCGCCGCACCACCCCCTGGGACGCCAACGCGCCACGACTGCACGGTTTTGCAGAAGATTCGCACTTCCACTTTTAAGTCGCTACCCCTGTCATGGTTGCCCAAGTCGCGCCCTCCCAATTTCCGGCCTGGTTACAGACGTTGGGACAGTCGCACCCGCTCGATGCGCCCGTCTTGCTCGATGTGCGCGAACCGCACGAGCTGACCTGGGCCAGCGTACCGGTCGATGCGGCGGGCAGCTTTCGCCTGCTCAGCATTCCGATGGGTAGCGTGCCCGAGCGCCTGACCGAGCTGGACCCAGACCAACCCATTGCCTGCCTGTGCCACCACGGAATGCGCAGCATGCAAGTGGCGCGCTTTCTGCAAAGCAATGGCTTTGCCCAGGTCATCAACATCGACGGCGGCATTGACGCGTGGTCAGCCCAAGTGGACGCGAGCATCCCCCGTTACTGAGCCCATCTTGATTTCTTATTTTTTAGTTGGAATACACCCTATGAATCGCCTTGCTTTCACCCCGCGCCTGCTGCCCATGGTCTTCGCTTTGGGGATAGCTTTCAATGCCCAAGCCCAAAGTTTGGTGGACCTGTACAGCGCAGCGCGCAGCTATGACGCCGGTTTTCAGGCGGCCAAGGCGCAGTACGACGCCAATCTGTTTAAGGCTGAGCAAGCCCGTGCACTCAATCTGCCCAAAGCCAGCTTTAGTGCCGGCTGGAACTACACCAATTTTGAAAGCGGCGCACTACGGGCCGACCGCGCTTTTGACGCGCAAACGGCCACCTTGAGCGGCTCGCACGGCCTGTACCGCCCGGCAGACGATGCCACCTACCGGCAAAGCCAAAAGGGCATAGAACAAGCCAGCGCCGCACTGCGCGCCGCAGAGCAAGACCTGATCATGCGACTGGGCCAAGCCTACTTTGACGTTTTAGCTTCCACCGACAGCCTGGAGTTCGTCAAGGCGCAAAAAGTCGCCGTGCAAGAACAGCTGGCCTCGGCCAAACGCAACTTCGAGGTCGGCACCGCCACCATCACCGACACCCGCGAGGCACAGGCGCGCTTTGACCTCGTGCTTGCGCAGGAAATCGCCGCAGAGAACGATTTGCGCGTCAAAGTGCTCACGCTGGGGCAACTGGTTGGCAAGGCCGACGTCAAGCCCCTGCCCGTTGGCGATGGCCTCAACCTGGCAAACTTCGCCCCTGCCAACATCACCCAGTGGCTCGACCAGGCAGACAGCGCCCACCCCACCTTGGCGCAGCTAAAAATCGCGCTGGATGTAGCCCAACTGGAAACCAAAAAAGCAGAAGCAGCCCATTTGCCCACGGTTGATTTGGTGGCCAACTACCAGAGCGCTAACAACAACGGCTCCTCCTCCAGCGCTATGGGCTACGTGACCAACGCCACCACGATTGGCGTGAGCATGACGATTCCGCTGTTTGCCGGCTACGCCATACAAAACCGCGTGCGCGAGACCTTGTCGCTGGAAGAAAAAGCCCGCGCCGACCTGGACGCGGCCCAGCGCAACATCGCCCAGGCCACACGCACGGCATTTATGGGGCTGGAGTCTGGCTTGGGCCAGGTGCGCGCCTACGAAGCCGCCGCACTGAGCAGCCAAAGCGCCCTGGACGCCAACAAGCTGGGCTACCAGGTGGGCGTTCGCATCAATATCGATGTGCTGAACTCCCAAAGCCAGCTCTTTGACACCAAGGCCAAGCTTTCCAAAGCACGTTATGACGTGCTAATGGGCAATTTGCGCCTGCGCCAAGCCAGCGGCAGCCTCAAGGCCGAGGACCTGCAAGCCATTAACGCCGTTTTGCGTTAAGCCGAGGTTTGGCGCTGCGCGGCCTCTACGCGCTGTGCCAGAGCCTGGCTCAAGCGCAGCACAGCGCCACGGTGGGCCTGCGCAAAAGCCCAGGCGGCGCTGCTCGCGCGCTCCAGCGCAGCCGGGTCTTGCGCCAAAGCCAGTGCACAGTCCATGGCGTCGGCCATATTCGCTTGCTCCAAGGCGGCGCCTGCCTCCTGCGCCATCTGCGCCGCTTGGGCAAAGTTGTAGGTGTGCGGCCCCATCACGACCGGGCAGCGGCAAGCGGCCGCCTCGATGAGGTTTTGCCCTCCCAGTGGCGCGAAGCTGCCACCCAGCAAAGCGACGGCGCTCAGCCCATAGTAAAAAGGCATTTCGCCCAGGGTATCGCCCAGCCACACCTCAGCCTGCGAGAACACACTGCCATCGACCGAGCGGCGCGACACCGTCAGGCCGGCCGTTTGCAGCAACTGCGCCACCGCGTCAAAACGCTGCGGGTGGCGCGGCACGATCAGCCATTGCACCGCAGGCAGCGCTTGTCCACGCGATTGCAGTGCGCGCCATGCGTCCAGCCACATCTGCTCCTCGCCTTCGCGGCTACTGGCCAGCAGCACCACCAAACGGCCCAGGCTTTGGCACACAGCCTGCCCCTGCTCCCACTGCGCCGGATCGGGCTCGATATCAAACTTGATGTTGCCGGTAGGCGCCTCGGGCGATGCGCCCAGCGCCCGCAAACGCACCGCATGCTCCTGGCTTTGGGGCCACACCGCCGCCAAATGGCGGTAGGCCGGCACCGCTAAGGCCGCCAGGCGCTGCGCTTGGCGCAAAGATTTCGCGCTCAGGCGCGCATTGACCAAATACAAAGGCGTTTGGGCCGCATAGCATGCTTGCACCAGATTGGGCCAGACCTCGGTTTCTAAAAGCACGCCCCAGCGCGGCCGAAAATGGCGCACAAAGCGAGCGGTTGCGCCCGGCGAGTCCCAGGGTTGCCAAACCTGCAAGTCACCGGCGCGCAGCAAGGCGGCGCCCGCCTCGCGTCCGGTGGCCGTGCCGTGGGTCAGCAGCAGGCGCAGGCCCGGCCACTGGGCACGCCACTGCGCCAGCAAAGGCGCCAGCGCCCGCGTCTCGCCCAAGGAGACCGCATGCACCCATACCAGCGGGCCGTCGGGCCGCAGCGCGCCGTAATAGCCAAAACGTTGGGCCAGAAATTGCCGGTACGCCGGTTCGTGGCGCGCGCGCAAAAGCAGTTTGAGGAGCAAAAATGGCTGCAAGACCCGCATCAGCAGGCTGTAGGCCGCAAGCGCCAGGCGCTCGCTGCCATGCCAATCGGACACAGGTGGCGCGCTCATGCGCACGGCGCTTGGTTGTGCGCAAGCTGCACTTGCTGCCAAACCTGCCAGACCAGCGCCCACGTGGGTGCCTGCGCGCCGCCCACAGCCACCTGGTAGCTGCAGCCCTGCGGCCCGGCGCGCCAGGCGCGGTCCTGGCTAAAGATTTGTACATGCGGCAAACCCAGCGCAACCGCCAAGTGACTCAGACCCGAGTCCACGCCGATCACACCAGCGCTGGCGGCCATGGCTTGGGCCAAAGTATCCAGCCCTTGCTGCGGCCAGATATGCGCCTGCGGCCCCAAGGCCTGCGCCCAGCGCTGCACACGGGCCAACTCCTGCGCGCCGGCATGGGGCAAGGCCAGCGCCATGCCCGCATCGATAAGCTGGCGGCCCAGGGCCAGCCAGTCTTCCTCGGGCCACTCGTTGTCTGCGCGGGTCGTACCATGGGCCAGCACCACCAAGGGCGCATTGCCCAAAGGTTCAAAGGCAGCGGGCTTTTCCCAGCGGTATTGGGGCGGGCGGGCCAGCAAGGGGTCTTTGTCGTAATGCAGGGCGCGCGCGGCCAGCAAACGGTAGCGCGCCACGGCGTGGATGCGCGCGGGCATGGGCACCATCCGGTCGAGCAGCAAATGCACCGGCCACTCGTAGGCGCAGGCCTGGCTGGCGTTGGCATAGGTGGCCCGAAAACCCAGCGGGCGCAAGCGCGTGTGGGCAGCCACCCAGGCCGACTTGACCAGCCCTTGAAAATCAATCACCGCGTCATACGCCTCTTGCTGCAGCAGCCGGTGAAAAGCGGCACGCTCCGCCCGGTGCCCGGCGCTGAAATAAGCTTTACGCCAACGCCTTTGGCCAATCGGCAGCACACGTGACAAACCCTCTACCTGGGCCACCAAGGGCGCAAACGCTTCTTCGACCACCCAGTCAATCTGCGCGTGGGGAAAGATGGCGCGCAAATCAGGCACTACCGCCATGGTCTGAATCACATCCCCCAAGGACGAGAGCTTGACGATCAATATGCGCATGGCGAAGCGGCCCGAATGCAGCGCCGCTCAGTGCGCCGCATGCGCAATCTGCGCGCCGGGCAGCACGCTGCGCAGCAGGGCCAGCATGTCGGTCTGGATACGCTCCAGGGCGGCGGCGTCGTGGCCCTCAAAACGCAGCACCAGCACCGGCGTGGTGTTGGAGGCGCGCACCAAACCAAAACCGTCGGGCCAGTCCACGCGCAGGCCGTCGATGGTGTTGCACACGGCAGGCGCCTCAAATCGGGCCGCAGTAATCAAGGCGGCCACCACCTGCGGGGCCTGGCCTTCCTGGCAGGCCACATTGAGCTCGGGCGTGGAAAAACTGGTCGGCAGACTGTGCAAAAGCACGTTGGCATCGGGCACGCGGCTGGCTATCTCCAACAAGCGGCAGCCGGCGTAGGTGCCGTCGTCAAAGCCGTACCAGCGCTCCTGAAAGAAGATATGTCCGCTCATCTCGCCGCCCAGCGGGGCATTGATTTCGCGCATCTTGGCTTTGATCAACGAGTGGCCGGTGTTAAACATCAGGGGCACGCCGCCAGCGGCCGCAATGGCCGGGGCCAGGCGCTGCGAGCATTTGACGTCAAACACAATGGTGCCGCCGGGCACGCGGCTGAGCACGTCGCGGGCAAACAGCATCATTTGGCGGTCGGGGTAGATGGTGCTTCCATCGCGGGTGATGATGCCCAGGCGATCGCCATCGCCATCAAAAGCCAGGCCGAGTTCGGCGCCCTGGGCCTGCACGGCTGCGATCAGATCGCGCAGGTTTTCGGGCTTGCTGGGGTCGGGATGGTGGTTGGGGAAATTGCCGTCCACTGCGCTAAAGAGCTCAATGACCTCGCAGCCGATGGCCCGCAAAATGCCCGGCGCCGAGGCCCCGGCAATACCGTTGCCCGAATCGACCACGATTTTGAGCGGCCGGTCCAGACGAATATCGCCGACGATGCGGGCGCTGTAAGCGGGCAGCACATCGTGCTGGCTGCACCCACCGCCGTTTTGCAGCACCCAGCTGGCGCTTTGCATCATCTCGCGCAGGGCCTGGATTTCGGCGCCATAAATCGCCTTGCCGGCCAGCACCATTTTGAAACCGTTGTAGTCGCGCGGGTTGTGGCTTCCCGTCACCTGGATGCCGCTTTCGCACAGCGTGCTGGCCGCAAAGTAAAGCATGGGCGTGGTCGCCGCGCCAATGTCGATGACCTGCACGCCCGCCTCTTGCAGGCCTTGCATCAGGGCCTGCGCCAGCATCGGTCCGCTCAGGCGCCCGTCGCGGCCGACGGCCACGCTGCGCTGCCCCTGGACCATCGCCACCGTGCCAAAGGCGCGGCCCAGCGCCAGGGCCATCTCGGCGTTGACGGTCGACGGCACGATGCCCCGGATGTCGTAGGCCTTGAAAATGCTGGGGGAGAGGTTCATGAAGTGGGCGCGCCTTGGATGAATGCATGTAGCGCTGTGCGCTGTGGCGCGGATTGTAAAAGGCGGCGCGGGTGGGCCTTGGCGCCAGCCATAAGTCCGTTTATGACTACTTAAGTGCTCAGCGCTGCGTATCATCCTGCGATGTCCCGCCCACCTAGAGCCCGTCCTACCCCCGCGTGCACACCGGCCATCGGCGCGCAGGCCTGGCAGCCACGCCGCCATCCGGTCCTGGAGCCAAGAGCCCGCAGCGTCTCCCCTTTCCAACAGCCCACCAACAAAGGCCCGCCCATGCAACGATTAGTTACCCAGGCCGTTCAAGGCCAATTCGCCAGCCCCTTGGGAGCCCTGCACTTGCTGGCAAGCCCGCATGGCTTGCTGGGCGCCTGGTTTGAAGAGCAAGCGCATTTTCCCGATCTGCGCAGTTACCCGCGCCAAGACGCGCATCCGCTGATCGTGCTGGCTTGCCAGCAGTTGCAGGCCTATTTCGATAAAAAGTCCCCGTGTTTTTCCTTGCCGCTGGACGCCAGCCCCGGCACGCCTTTTCAACAATCCGTCTGGAATGCCTTGCAAGAAATCGCGCCAGGCCAAACCAGCAGTTACGGCGCGATTGCCCAGACCATCGGTAAACCCAGCGCGGCGCGGGCGGTGGGGGCAGCGGTGGGGCGCAACCCGTGGAGCATCATCGTGCCTTGTCACCGCGTGCTCGGTGCAGGCGGCGCTCTCACTGGCTACGCCGGTGGGCTAGACCGTAAGATCGCCCTGCTCCAACTTGAAAGTGTGTTTTGAATTCTGCCGACTCCCCCAACTTCTCCGACACCGCCACCACGCCCGAATCGGCACCCTCCTGGATTTTTGAGTTCATCGTATTAGCTGCCATTTGGGGCGCTTCTTTTCTGTTTACCCGCTTGAGCACGGTGGCGTTTGGTGCGCTGGCCACGGCCGGTTTGCGCGTAGGCATAGCGGCGCTCGTCCTGGTGCCGCTGATGCTGCTGCGCGGACACGCAGGCGCTTTTGCACAGCACTGGAAGAAGGTGCTGCTGGTGGGCGTGAGCAACTCGGCCATTCCGTTTGTCTGCTTTGCCTTTGCGCTGCAGTCGATTTCGGTGGGCTTGTCGTCCATCCTGAATGCGACGGTACCTCTCTTTGGCGCCTTAATCGCCTGGATGTGGCTGGGCGAGCGGCCCGGCGGTTCGCGCAGCGTGGGCCTGGCGCTGGGCTTTGCTGGCGTGGCCCTGCTGGCTTCGCAAAAAACCGGCGTCGCCACCGGCCAGCTAGACATCGCCAGCGCCTTGGGCGTGCTGGCCTGCTTGTTGGCCTGCGTCTGTTATGGCATTTCGGCCAGTTTTACCCGCCGCTACCTGGAAGGCGTGCCCTCGCTGGTAGCTGCCACCGGCAGCCAGGTGGGTGCCACACTGCTGCTGGCGCCGCTGACCTGGTGGTTTTGGCCGGTCCAAACGCCTAGCAGCAGTGCCTGGCTGGCGGCCATCGCCTTGGGCGTGCTGTGCACGGGAGCGGCCTATATTTTGTATTTCCGGCTGATTGCCAATGCGGGGCCTTCGCGGGCGCTGAGCGTGACTTTTGCCATTCCGGTGTTTGCCGTGATTTACGGCGTGGTGCTTTTGGGTGAAACCGTCAGCGCCTGGATGCTGGGCTGCGCCCTGGTCATCGTGCTGGGCACCAGCTTGTCGACCGGGCTGTGGCAACTGCCGCTTGCGCGCAAGCCCGAAGGCCAGCAGGCCTAGCCGCGGGGGTGGTGCTGGGCGTGCAACTGGGCCAGACGCTCGCGCGCCACGTGGGTGTAAATCGTGGTGGTGGAAATATCGGCATGCCCTAGCAGCAACTGCACGGCGCGCAAGTCGGCACCATGGTTGAGCAAATGCGTGGCAAACGCATGGCGCAAGGTGTGCGGTGACAGCGGCGCGGCGATGCCGGCCAGCACCGCATACTTTTTGATCAGCATCCAAAACATCACGCGTGACATGGCCCCGCCGGCCTGAGCGCCCTTGGTCGTCACAAACAAAGCGTCGGTTTGCCGCCCAGCGAGCAAAGTGCTGCGGGCCTCGCCTAAATAAGCGCGCAACCATTGGCTTGCCACCTCGCCATAGGGCACCAGGCGCTCTTTGGAGCCCTTGCCCATGACGCGCACCACGTTGTCATTGAGGCCTAGGGCAAAGACTTGGAGGCCAACCAACTCGCTCACGCGCAGGCCGCTGGCGTAGAGCAACTCCAGCATGGCGCGGTCGCGCACGCCAATGGCGGTGTGCACATCGGGTGCCTCCAGCAGGGCCTCGACTTGCGCCTCGCTCAGCGTCTTGGGCACGCGCAGCGCCTGCTTGGCTGATTGCAACTTGAGCGTGGGGTCGGTGCTGAGCAGGTTTTGGCGCAAGGCCCAGCGGAAAAAGCGCTTAAATACCGTCAAGCGCCGGTTGGCCGTGCTCGCTTTGGTGGCGTCGTGGCGGGCTGCAAAAAACTGCTGCAACTGCGCCTCGTTGCAGGCGATCAGCGCCTCACCGTTTAAAAAGGTGTGCAATTGCAGCAGGTCGCGCCGGTAGGCCTGCAAGGTATTGGGCGAGAGGCCCTCTTCGAGCCACAAGGCATCGGCAAATGCGTCAATCAGACCATCGCCGGGCGCACCCAGCGCCGCCTTGGCCACAGCCCGGCTCAATCCAGCTTGAGTTTGGCTGTATCTACCACCTGCTTATAGACCGCGTACTCGGCCTTGATTTGCTCGGCAAATTGTTCAGGCGTGTTGCCAATGATGAGAGAGCCGGTGTCCTCGATGCGCTTGCGCACCGACGGGTCTTCCAGCGCCTTACGCACGGCCGCATTGACCTTGTCCACTACGTCTTTGGGTAAACCTTTGGGGCCGTAAATGCCGTAAAAGGCCATGCGGTTCACTGGCTCCAACCCGACCTCTTTGAACGTCGGCACTTGCGGCAATTGCGCCAGGCGCTGTGGGGCGGCAACGGCAATGGCGACTAATTTATTGGCCTGGATAAAAGGCAAAGCCGATGGCAAATTATCAAAAATAATCGGCACCTGACCCGCGACGGTGTCATTGAGCGCCGGGCCAGCGCCCCGGTAGGGAATATGGGTCACAAACACGCCGGCTAAGTTTTTGTACAACTCCATTTGTAAATGCCCAATACCTCCCGTGCCCGAGGACGAGTAAGAGTGCTGACCGGGGTGCTTTTTCAGCTCGGCGACAAAGCCTTTGTAATCCTTGGCCGCAAAGCTGGGGTGCACCGCGATCACATTGGGTGTGGCCGCTACGTTGATGATGGGCGTGAAATCGGTGAGTGAGTTATACGGAATTTTCGGGTTAATCGCGGGGTTGGCCGCGACCGTGGACACCGTGGCCATGCCTAAAGAATAGCCGTCGGGTGCGGCCTTGGCGGTTTCGTTGGCGCCCACCACACCGCCGCCACCGGCCTTGTTTTCCACCACCACGGTTTGCCCCAGGGCTTTGCCCATCGCCTCGGAAATCACCCGGGCCACGATGTCGGTGGTGCCGCCAGGGGCAAAGGGCACCTGCAATTTCACCGGCTTGTTAGGGTAGGCCTGCGCAAAGGCGCTGCCGGCCGCAAGCAAACCGCCCGCTACAAGGCTACAAAGCACAAAAGTGGATCGCTGCATGGCAAAACTCCGTTAGAAGGGTGAAAACAAGGGCCAATACTACAACGCCTGCCCGACAGCGCCGCTGGTATCCTCGCACGGGTGACTTACGCCCTCCTTTTGCTGCCCGAGTTTTCGCTGATCTTATTGGGCTACCTGATCTGCCGCACCACCGCGTTGAACCGCAGTGTTTGGAGCCAGGTCGATGCGCTGGTGTACTACCTGCTCTTTCCCACGCTGCTGTTTCACTCGATCATCAAAAGCCACCTGGACCTGGGCGACGCCTCGCGCTTGCTCACTGGCGGACTGCTGATTTTGGCCAGCGGCGTGCTGCTGGCCTACAGCCTGCCGTTTTTGCCCGGGCTGGGACGGCACATTCAGCGGCGCGAACACGCGGCAGCAGCGCAGGTGGGCTTTCGCTTCAATTCATTTATTGGTTTGGCGCTGGCCGAGCGTTTGGGCGGGGCCGAGGGCTTGTTGTCGATCGCGGTATTGATTGGCTTTTGCGTGCCCTTGGCCAATGTGGCGGCCGTTTGGCCAATGGCGCGCAGCAGCGGGCGCGGGTTTGGCGCGGCGCTGGTGCGCAATCCGCTCATCATCGCCACCAGCACAGGGCTGGCCTGCAACCTGCTGGGGCTGACGCTGCCGCACTGGCTGGAGCCCACCGTGGCGCGCATTGGCACAGCCTCTTTGGCCCTGGGACTGATGGCTGCGGGCGCGGGCATGCAACTGCAGTCGCTGGCGCGGGCCAAAACTTTGGGTCTGGGTTTGTTGGCGATCCGCCACCTGTTGCTGCCCTTGCTGGCTTTGCTGCTGGCTTTCACGCTAAAGCTAAGCCAGGCCCACGCGGCCATCTTGCTCACGTTTGCCGCCGTGCCCACAGCCGCCAGTGGCTATGTGCTGGCCAGCAAAATGGGCTATGACGGCGGCTATGTGGGCGCGCTCATTACTGTGTCCACCTTGCTGGGCATGGCCAGTTTGGGGCTGTCGCTAGGCGTTTTGCTGCCCTTGTACATAGCCTGAGGCACCGCACTGCGGTGGCCTGGGTCAAAGAACCTAACTCAGGCGGGCGGCAAGGGCGTTTGCGCCAAAGCCCACGCCACATGCTCGCGCACCAGGCCTTCGGGATGCTCGCTTTGGCGCTGCAGCGCGGCGCGCAAGCCCTCGGGCGCGCTCCCGCTGCGCAGGGCGTTGCCTGCGGCAACGGCGAC
>Ga0214919_10007139_pt1 | contig 15159 bp, 12 predicted proteins | sample LL1503_MetaG_FD_177994 | JGI IMG/M metagenome (GOLD analysis project Ga0214919, IMG submission 177994) | Freshwater microbial communities from Lake Lanier, Atlanta, Georgia, United States - LL-1503 | ecosystem: Environmental > Aquatic > Freshwater > Lake | place: USA: Georgia | collected... | reverse complement strand
AGACTTTCTGATATCACTTTAGGTTACAATGTACCAGCAAGTGTACTTAAGAAAAAAATAGAGCGGATTAGAATATATGGTCAAATTATTAATCCAGGGGTATGGTCCAAATATCATGGACTTGATCCTGAATATAATTCATCAACCTATATTGATGATGTTCCAACCATTACTTATGCGGTCGGTTTAAACATCGGATTCTAAAACATCAATTTTTAAATTACACAATTATGAAAAAAATATTTTCAACTCGATATTTAGTTACAATCGCAATAGTAGCTTTGGCTATTACAGGTTGTAAAAAAACCTTCTTGGATGAGTATAATCCAAGTAATAGAACTACGGATAATTATTATACAACAGTAACTGGCTATGAAACGCTAGTAACCTCATGTTATCCTTTGCTTCGTGATATTGCACAAGTACGTATTCCAACCCTCAATGGAACAGATATGTTTGCATCAGGTGGTTGGTTTGGTACGATTGCTTTCCCTTCACAAACAGCGCAAGCTGGGAGTTCCTATGATACCTATGATATTGGTATGAATTCCTCCTTAGGTGAATTACAGACTTTATGGGATTTGTTATACAGAGAAATTAACAGATGTAATGCTGCTATTGAGCGCGCGCCTGCAGTAGTTAATATTGTTGATTCTGTTAAAAATTCAAGAGTAGGAGAAGCTAAGTTTTTAAGATCATTGTCATTATTTTGGGCTGTACAACAATGGGGTGATGTTCCAATGCCTTTAAAAGAGACAACGGATGCAAGCTTGACCGTGGTAAGAGTTCCTTCAAAGGAAATCTATGCACAAATCATCACTGATTTAAATGATGCAATTGCTAAATTACCAGCTACGCAAGCGGCTGCGGGTAGAGTAACAAAAAATGCGGCTAAATTTTTGTTAGCACGCGTTTATTTAACAAGAGGTTGGAATTTTAATGGAGCATTAGGCGGAACAGCAACTGATTTTAATAGTGCCTTGGCATTATGTGATGATGTAATTGCGTCAGGCTTAAATCCATTGGAAAGCAACTGGAATAATTTATGGCCTATCCATAATAAAAATCCTAAAAAAGAAACAGCAACAGCTGCGAGTTCAGTAGCGGTTGCGAATGCAAGCAAGGAAGTAATTTTTGCAATACAATATGCAAATGCGGCAGCTTATAATGGTGACGCGAATTTGAGCACTTCAACAGGTACGATAGGGAACGACTTACATACCCGATTTAGTGGCGGGCCTAGTGATGTTGCACAGGAAGCAAGAACAGGTACTTATAACAGATGGTTACCTGCACACAGTGTAACCTGGGGTGCTTACCGTTTATTTGATCCAGTAATGGACGTGAGATATGAGGGTACATTTAACAGTGTTTCCTATGCTACATTAGCAGGCTCGGTTTCATTGGCAAGTAATAAGCCATATCCACAAGCGCTTACACTTAACTATGTAGCAAGTGATACTACTGCCATCGTATTGCCTTGGAATGTAGATGTTAGTGATGTAAAAAACTTAGGGGTAAATATACCAGGCGGTACTAAGAAATATTCTGTACAAAGTGTAGTGAATCTATATTGGTTGGGTAAGACGACAGCTACACAACAAATTACGGATCCTTTAGGTTGGGGCGGTCCCATGTTTTGGAAGTTCTGGCAGCCAGGTTTAACCTATGGTGATGGATATTCAACATTCAATGATCCATTGTTCCGTTCTGCTGAATTATATTTAATGGCTGCTGAAGCAATCGTTAAAGGTGCAACAGGTGCGAAATTAGGAACAGCAGATGTTTATTATAATGTGGTGCTTGATAGAGCTTTAGCAACCAATAAAGGAAAAGAACCAATGCGTGCGACTAATCCTGGCAATGTATTAGATCCGTTAACGAATATTACTTCCTACAGGGCAACACCTGCTACTATCAATATTGATATGATATTGGACGAATATGGTCGTGAATTTTTAGGAGAAGGTAACGAGCGTTGGTATCAGTTAAAGCGTACCGGAAAATTAATTGAGCGCGCTTCAAAATTCAATGGTTGGACCGCTTGGGGAAAAGGTGGCGCACAACAAATTGCTGCGAAACATTACCTAAGACCAATTCCACAAGGTATGTTGGATAATTCAAGTCCTAGAATAGAACAAAACCCTGGGTATTAATAAAGGGGGTTGTTAATAAAAAAGCCAAGTTCTTAATTGAGCTTGGCTTTTTTATTAAAAGGCATTTTTGGGATTTAGGTGATTGTAATTGGCAAATAGCGATTTGCGTAACTTTTGCGCCGATGTATTTTGTAATCCTAAACAAATACCTTTTTGACGCGCTTAATTCATGATATTTGTAAAAAATTAGCAGATAACATGAGTATTTTAACTAAGAATTTTATCTAAGTATATGATATTATATTAATTTTAACTATGAAGGTATTTAGTGCAAAAATATTTGATATTAATAAAAAGCCAAATTTCATTACGGTACTTTGGTTTTTAGTGCCCTTTATTGCCTTAATGATAGAAGCTCAAAAGGAAAATATTTTCATTAATAATTATTTGATTTACAAAAATGTATTTTGGCATACACTACATCAAGAACATTTATATAGCTTATACCCCAATGAGTATTTTGATAAAAATCATTATGGTCCTTTATTTTCAATTTTAATTGCACCCTTTGCTATTTTACCCAATTATATAGGGCTCATCTTATGGGGTATGGTCAATGTTTCAATTTTATTTTATGCAGTTGGAAAGTTACCAATATCCTTTTGGGGTAAAAACATTATTTTATTATTATCCTTAATTGAGACACTTACTTCTACACAAAATTTACAATTTAATCCCATGTTATGCAGTTGGATTATATTGTCCTATGTGGCTATCAAAAATAACCAACTAAGTTTGGCTGCTTTGTTGATTGTTGCCGGCACATTCATTAAATTATATGGTGTTGTTGGATTACCCTTTATTTTTTTTACAAAAGATTATAAAAAATTGATAGGGTACCTAATATTGTGGGCAATTATTTTGTTCTGTTTACCCATGTTTATTTCAAGCCCAGAATTTGTATATCAATCTTATATCGATTGGTTTCATGTATTGGTGGAAAAAAATACTGAAAATTTAAATTCCTATTTGAATGGAAATATGCAAGACATTTCCGTAATGGGGTTTTTCAAAAGAACAACTGGGTATTATCATTTGGCTAATTTTTATTTTATCATACCTGCTGGTATATTGATGCTACTCCCTTTGTATCGATTTTCAAAATGGGGGAATACTAATTTTCAACTAACCTATTTGGCACAATTATTAATAGGGGTGGTTATTTTTAGTACTTCTGCCGAGTCACCCACTTATGTTATTTCAGTGGTTGGTTTTGGTATTTGGTATGTTTTGCATGCCCCCAAGCCACCCATAACAATGTATCTATTACTGATTCTATTACTTATATTGACTATTTTTTCACCCACCGACCTATTCCCTAATGTTTTACAAAACATTGTTGTTAAATTTGCTTTAAAAGTACTGCCTTGTTTTTTAGCTTGGTTGTATATCACTAAAAATTTGTTATTTAATCAATTTGATAATAATTTAAATACCCATGCAAAAGCTTAATGTCATATTACCCGCCCATAACGAGCATGGAAATATCAATCCTATTTATAATGAAATTGTAACTGCATTATCCGGTTGTAAATATGATTATGAAATTTTATTTATTGACGATGGAAGTACTGATGATACGCTCATTCAAATTAAAAATTTAGCAAATTCCGATCCTAAAGTTAAGTTTATCGAATTATCCAGAAATTTTGGTCACCAAAATGCTTTGAAGGCAGGTATTGATGCAACAAATGCAGATATAATGATCATGATGGATTGTGATTTGCAACATCCGCCTTACCTAATCAAAGAGTTGCTAAAAAATTACGAGCTAGGAAATGACATTGTTAGAACGCATCGTATTGATTCAAATTCTACCGGATTTTTAAAAGCTAAAACATCTAATTTATTTTATAAAGTATTAAATAAATTATCTGATATTAAATTAGAACAAGGTTCTGCTGATTTTAGATTAATTAGCGGATCGGCTATTGCGCAATTAAAGTCATTTGACGAGTTTGATTTATTTTATAGAGGTTTAATCAAATGGATGGGGTATAAGCAAATTAGTATTGAATATAAATCCGAAGAACGTTATAGTGGTTCCACAAAATACACCTATAACAAAATGATTAGTTTTGGATTAAAAGGATTTACTTCATTTAGTACAAAGCCCTTATATTTTGCTGCTTATTTGGGTTTGTTTTTTGCATCTATCTCATTTATGTATATACCCTATATCATATATACTTTTTACATGGGAACGGAAGTTCCAGGATGGGCCTCTGTCATTGCGACGGTCGCTTTTTTCGGGGGCGTTAATTTGATGATACTAGGAATTATTGGGGTTTACTTAAGTAAATTATTTGCACAAAGTAAAAATAGACCTCACTATATCATTAAAGGGTCCAATTTATGACGCCAATAATTTTATTAAGCTTTGATGTTGAGGAGTTTGATATGCCCCTTGAGTATAATTTTAATATTACTACTGAAACTCAAATGGAAATTGGTAAAAAGGGGGTAGATAACTTAATGCCTATTTTAAATGATCAAAATTATACGGCCACTTTATTTACGACGGCTAATTTTGCGAATCATTATCCTGATAACATTAAATCACTTTCTGCTAAGCATGAAATCGCATCCCATACTTTTTACCATTCTAACTACACAACAGACCATCTGCTTGCATCGAGAATTCGATTAGAAGAAATTATTCAAAAGCCAGTAAAGGGTTTAAGAATGCCAAGAATGCGTCAGGTTCCTGTTGCTGATATTAAGGAAGCGGGTTATAGTTATGATGCTTCTATTCATCCCACATGGCTTCCTGGGAGGTATAATAATTTTCATTTACCTCGGACTAATTATATTGAACAAGGATTAATTAGGGTTCCTGCTTCAGTGAGTCCAAATTTTAGAATCCCTTTATTTTGGTTGAGTTTTAAGAACTTCCCCTATGCATTGTATTTAAACTTGGCCTTGCAAACCTTAAGAAAAGATGGCTATTTGAGCTTGTATTTTCACCCTTGGGAGTTTACGAATATCAATGCCTATGGTTTGCCAGCTTATACCACAAGGGGGTCTGACAAGGAGCTACTTGATAAGCTTCATCAATTATTGTGCGACCTAAAAAAGCAGGCTGAATTTTGTACTATGTCTGATTTTATTAAAAATGGGTCCTAGAATAAACCTATGCCCCTATTTTTTGTCAAAAAACAAAACAGACAAAAATGGGCACTCATATACCTCAGTTATTATTTGCAATACTTTTTATTACTACGCTTTATTTTAGCCGTAAGAGTAATCAAAGTTCATAGGGCATAAGCTATTTCTAATACCTCAATTATGCAAGTAATGCCATTTGGCTTTATGTGTGTAAACTATGACCATCTCCACCTATTATTTTGCGTATCTCCTTGCTGTATAATATGGTTATCAATTTATAATTACTACCTTTATTTGGTGTTTATTTTGCTTCATATAAATCAATTAAAATGGTTTTAGGGCTGCTGCTTGTTTTTTTTATTGGCTATATAGCAATTACTTTTGAAGGGGTATTAAATATCAACAAATCGGCCATTGCGCTTATTACAGCTGTTTTGTGTTGGAGTTTAATCATTTTTGATACCCCTGAAAAAAATATTGTTTTAGAAGCATTGTCGCATCATTTAAGTGAAATTAGTGAGATCCTATTTTTTCTTTTAGGTGCAATGACGATTGTGGAATTGATTGATGCACATGATGGATTCCAAAATATTGTAGATCGGATTAAAACAACAAATAAGGGCAAATTGATTTGGCTCATAGGACTAATCACCTTCTTTTTATCCGCTGTCTTAGATAATTTGACGACCACCATTGTCATGGCTTCTATTTTAAATAAATTAGTAGCAGATCAAAAAACAAAATGGCGGTTATTGGGCTTAGTGGTGATAGCGGCAAATGCAGGGGGTGCTTTTAGTCCCATTGGCGATGTGACAACAACTATGTTGTGGATTGGTGGGCAAGTGACTGCCATGAACATTATCAAGCAAAGTTTTTTAGCAAGTTTTATTTGTATGGTATTACCCGTAATTATTATCAATTATACCATCAAAGGGCGTATCATTTTTAAAAATGAAGAACAGTCCAGTTTGAATTTTACGACAAATGCCAAGGAGCGAAATTTCATTTTTATAGCTGGAATTACTTGTTTGTTATTTGTACCTGTTTTTAAAACATTAACCCATTTACCCCCTTATATGGGAATGCTTTTTTGTTTAGGAATCATGTGGGTAATCACGGAGGTGATCCATAATAAAAAACATGAATCAGAAAAGGGATTACTTTCCGTGAACCATGCATTGCGAAAAATTAATACACCTAGCATTTTATTTTTCTTTGGTATTTTATTAAGTGTTAGTTCATTACAATATGTGGGTGTTTTGCCTAAAATGGCGCAGTATTTAAATGAGGTAATGGGTAATGTAAATGCCGTGGCTATTAGTATTGGCATGTTGTCAGCTGTTTTTGATAATGTGCCATTAGTCGCTGCTCTGCAAAATATGTACAGCCTTCAAACTTTTCCTACGGATCACTATTTTTGGGAGTTAATTGCATATACTGCTGGAACAGGGGGCTCCATTTTAATTATTGGCTCTGCAGCAGGGGTTGCGGTAATGGGTATGGAAAAAATCGACTTTTTCTGGTATCTCAAAAATATAAGCTGGATTGCGCTCATTGGATTTTTAAGTGGCGCAGCAGTATTTATATTACAAAATAGGTTTCTATAAATCAGGAATGAACTAACTGTCCTATTTCTATTTCAGGAGATTCCGCCCAAAGCATCATTGCATTTATATATTTCAGTAAAGTGTAATTGGCTAAATCACTAAGTTTGATATCTTTTTCGATAATTTTATTTTCTGCAATAAGCCTTGCACGGTGCGTACCTAACAGTAGTGGGTGTAAAGGCGTATGCCATTCAGTTCCGTTAAAAAAAACCAAATTAGCGTAATTTCCGTCCTTGACTATATTATTTTGTACAATTATGATTTCATCTGTCCTTGATTTTTTCAAAGCATCATTCAGCCAAATGCGATTTGTATATTTAAACTGATATTCTTCTTGTGCAGCTTGATAAATGGAAACAGTTTGAATTGATTTTTTATTGTAAACTTCTTTTTCAATTTGAAATGCGCCTTCTAAATTGTACAAGCACTTTATTTTATACACAATATCCTTTTCAACATTGCCTTCGATGTGTATTTTATCAAGTTGGATGGGTGTATTTCCGCCCAATGTAAGTAACGTTCGATTAATTCGAGCTTGATGGTAGGCTACATTTTCAAGTATCCCATTTTTATATCTTATGGTTTCAAAAAAGGGGTACATATACTTTGTCTATCATTTCTTGGTATTCGTTAAGGGCATCGCTATTACAGGTTATACCGCCACCACTGCGATAATACTGATCATTTTGTAAATACCGAATTAAAACGGTGCTGTCTAAATTGGTTCCGTCATAATAACCGGCAATACCTGTATAATAGCCTCTATCTTCTTTTTCCGCAGCAGCAATTATTTGTATTGTTTTTTGCTTAGGCGCCCCGGATATGGAACCTGCAGGAAGCAAATCAAAAATAATCTCTCCGATATTTTCACAGTAATTAGCTGCTAATTCACCTATAATTTCAGAGCTTACTTGACCTAGTTTTCCATCCTGCGTAACAATCTCTTCGTAGTATCTGTATCTATTTACTTTAACATTCTTTGAAACCCGACTTAAATCATTTCTTATCAAATCTACCATGGTAGCATGTTCCGAAATTTCTTTGGGGTCATTCAATATTATGTTTTTTGCATCAGGGATGCCTGCGTTAATGGTTCCCTTCATTGGATAGGAAAATAGCTTACCATCTTTTATTTTTATAAATGTTTCTGGTGAAAAACATACAAACGTATCTTTTAAGTAGCAAGTGTATTTTGCATTGGCCTTACTAAAAATTTCGGCAATGGTATAATTAGAATTTATCTTGGTTTTGGCAGTTAAGTTGACTAAAAAGCTATTCCCAATTTCAATTTCCTTTTTTACTTGATCGAATTTGTATTTATATTCTTCAAAGGAAATAGGCATTTTGATAAATTCAAAAGCGGATGTCGCAATATTGTAATTTTGAGGACTCGCTTTTTTTAGATTAGTTACCCCGTCAAAATTAAATTGGAAAATATTTTCTGTTTCTGACCATTTCCAACACATCGGTTTTTTGCACTCAAAATCAATTAAAAAAACAAATGGTGTATGTTCTTTTCCCCATTGATTCATTATTGATTTAATATCAGTCACTTTGTTGAAAATATTTTTTCAAAGATATGTTTATTGTATTTTTTTAATTATATTTATATTCTAAAATTATAACTATGGGATTTGCTATTAATAAAAAAATCGCAGCAAAAAATTCCACCAATACAACAAAGGCGTCGGTACAAGGTGGAAGTTCAAAATTTATCGCTAAAGCCAATACAAAATCAACAGGCGCGGCTAAAAAACCAATTAAAACTGGCGGTTCTAGAGGAAGTTGATCTAAGGCTGACGCAACCCTCATCGGAATCAATTAATTGATAATCAATGCTTTGTAATAAATATTACAAGGCATTTTCGTTTAAGTGCATCACTTATCATTTTTGGCAGGTCTCTTTTTAAAAAGTACTTATATTTATTTACAAATACACGATACATGAAAGCAATTTTTCTACACATTTTCTTATTAATGGGTTTGGTCGCTTTTGCGCAAGTTAAACCTAGTTCTGCGGCAGATCGCCTAAAGAGTAACGAACAAAAGTCACTCCTTTTGGCTAATTCTACAGTTAATAATACCTCGTTTCAAAACATCGGCCCATCGGTAATGAGCGGTCGTGTTGTTGATATTGATGTTAATCCGAGTGAACCTACGGAGTTTTATGTTGCTTATGCCACTGGTGGTGTATGGCATACCATCAATAATGGACAAAGCTTTAAACCTATTTTTGATTCCACTGCCACTTTGAATATTGGTGACATAGCAGTAAACTGGAAAAATAGAATCATTTGGGTGGGTACAGGTGAGGCGAACAGCAGTCGTTCCTCTTACGCTGGTATTGGCGTTTACAAATCAGATAATAATGGTAAAACATGGAGTTATCTTGGCTTGCCTGAAACACACCATATCGGAAAAGTACAATTATCACCTACTGATCCTAATGTTGCATGGGTTGCAGCCTTAGGTCATTTGTATTCTGAAAATAAAGAACGCGGTATTTATAAAACGGCAGATGGTGGTAAAACTTGGAAACAAACTTTATATATTGATGCGAATACAGGCGGTATTGATATAGATGTTGATCCAAAAAATCCTAATAATTTATATGCAGCTATGTGGTTTAAAACACGTTCTGCTTCAAACTTTGTGGAGGCTGGAAAAACAAGTGGTATATATAAAAGTACCAATGGTGGTGATAGTTGGACTTTAGCTTCAACAGCTGCTTCAGGTTTCCCTACTGGCGAAGGGGTGGGTAGAATTGGTATTGCGGTTTATCCAGAAAATCCATCTATTGTTTATGCGATTGTTGATAATAACACCCATCAATCTGATACAACATTAAAAAAATACAGTGATACGACAAGATTTGTATTGCGTGATTTTAAAGATTTAACTGTTGATCAATTTTTAGCTTTAGATGATCGTAAGTTTACTGCTTTTATTCGCTCTCCACGTAATGGCTTGCCAATGAAATATACAGTGGCCGGAATTAAGGAGGATGTAAAATCAGGTAAGTTAGCACCTACTTGTATTTGGGATTATTTATATGATGCAAATACTGCTTTATTTGAAACACCGATCATTGGTGCTGAGGTATATCGCAGTGAGGATGCTGGTGCAACTTGGAAAAAAACTCACGAAAAATCTATTAATTTATATAGCACTTATGGTTACTACTTTGGTAAAGTATTTATAAGTCCTACCAATGCAAATAAAATTGCAATAACTGGTGTTGGTGTTTTATTAAGTTCGGATGGTGGTAAAACATTTAAAGAAATTGGCAAAGAGAATGTACACTCTGATCATCATTACGTTTGGATGAACGGAGCCAAGGATAGTCATATGATTATTGGTAATGATGGTGGTTGTAATATTACTTATGATAATGGTGATCATTGGTTTAAAGCCAATACACCTGCAGTTGGGCAGTATTATAATATTGCAGTGGATATGGCTAAGCCTTATAATGTTTATGGTGGCTTACAAGATAATGGTACTTGGATGGGATCTAGCCAAACCAGAGAAAATTTTGATTGGTTTGATAGTGGACATAATCCTTACACCATGTTAAACGGAGGCGACGGTATGCAAGTGCAAGTGGATACTAGAGATAATAAAACAATTTATAGCGGTTCTCAATATGGCGCTTATTCAAGACAGAATTTGACTACCAAAGAGCGAAAGTTTATTAGACCTATGCGTAATTTAGGAGAGCCTGCATTTAGATTTAACTGGCAAACACCTATTTTATTAAGTAAGCATAACCAAGATGTTTTTTATTATGGCACCAATAAATTTCACCGCTCCATGAGTAAGGGAGATAGTTTAGTAACATTAAGTACTGAATTAACTTCTAACCCAGCACAAGGCGACGTTCCTTATGGTACTTTAACCACCATGAGTGAGAGTCCATTCCGTTTTGGTTTAATTTATGTAGGAACAGATGACGGTATGATTCATATTTCAAAAGATGGTGGTTATACTTTTACATTATTAAGTGCCAAATTGCCGAAAGGTTTATATGTAAGCAGGGTATTGGCAAGTGCGTATAGTGAATCACGCGTTTATGCTACAATGAATGGCTATCGTAATGACCACTTTAATGCGTATGTATATGTAAGTGATGATTATGGTGCAACATGGAAGCAAATCATGAAGGATTTACCATTAGAAGCAGTTAATGTAATTACGGAAGATAATGTTTCAAGTCAAGTTTTATATGTAGGTACGGACGGTGGCTTGTATGTGAGTACAGATGGTGGTGCAAGTTCAATGGGATGGAATAAAGGCTTGCCTAATGCAGTACCTATCCACGATATCGTGATTCATCCTAGAGATAATGAAATTATTTTAGGTACACATGGCCGTAGTTTGTACACAAGCAAGTTGGATGATTTACACAAAAAAGTACAAGTAAAAAAATAATTAGCTGATTCAAATACAGTAAACATTTAAATGTTATTTATCAAAAACCCCAAGCTTGCTTGGGGTTTTTGATAAATTCTTATTACTAACGGTGTATTCTTATTATTTAAACGGAGTAAAATAAAGAAGGAGTGAAGTTTAAATGGAGAAAACTTATATGTAAAAAGGAGTTATTTGAACTGATCAAAATAGGGCACTTCGTCATTGGAAACCGCCTCTTTTTCTTGCCAATAAGCAAGGGTGACAATAGTTCCATTATCAGTTTTTAATTGGCGACCAAAAATTGCGTTGGTTGCATTAAAAGTTAAATCGGTTACACCCACTGTAAATGTAGTTGGTGCGGGTGGTGCTTCAGGAACTGGGGGTGCGGGTGCTGGTGTCGTTGCATCGCCTTCAGCTGCAGGTGCTGCGACTGGCGCGGCCGGCGCTGCTTTAGGGGCAGGGCTTCCCACCACGACTACTTGGTGTTTATTCAACTCCAACAATTGCTTTAAAAATGCAACGCGTTCCGGACTCGCATTTTTTTCAACAATCGCACATTTAATACTATCTAAATCTTCAAATTCGTGGTTCTTATTAATTGCCATAATCAACTATTTTTTTACAAGCCAATACTTAGTGAATAAATATAATCATATACGATACTAGCTAATCCTGTAATAATAATTCCTGTAACGCAGATATACATTGCCAACTTTGTTATTCCTGGAACGATTAGTTTTTGAATCGGTTGCTCATTTTCTTCCATGAATATCGCCTTCACCACTTTTAAATAATAGAAAAAGGAAATGACCATATTTAATGCAGCAAAAGTAATGAGCCCGTAATTTTCTTTAGCGGCACCTGCCATCATTAAAAATAATTTACCAAAAAATCCGGCAGTAGGAGGCACCCCTGCTAATGAAAATAAAGCGATGGTTAAAACCCAAGATAAAAAAGGATTGGTTTTATAAAATCCTTTAAAGTCTGAAATATTTTCTTTTCCTGTTAATGCACTCACCAGGGAAACTACACCAAAGGCAGCTAAATTAGAAAACACATAAATCAATACAAAGTAAACTAATGAAGCAGATCCGCTTTGCGAGCTACCTGAAATGCCAATTAAAATAAAACCCACTTGCGCAATGGATGAAAATGCAAGGAAACGTTTGAAATTATCCTGTCTTAATGCGAATAAATTTCCAATTAAAATAGTAGCCACGGATAATACCACTAATACGCCATACCATACGGTAGCAATAGGCGTGAACACTTTATATAAAATAGAGGTGAACGTAAATAATACGGCTGCTTTAGACACTACCGACAAAAACGCGGTCACTGCTACTGGTGAACCCTCGTAAACATCTGCGGTCCAGAGGTGAAAAGGGACTGCGGATATTTTAAATGCAAAACCAGATACCAATAAAATGAATGCAAATAATTGCATTGGGTCATTGCCGATATGCGCAGTTAATATATCAAAACTTAGTGTGCCACTGGTGCCGTATAAAAATGAAATACCCATTAATAAAATACCGGAGGAAAATGCAGAGGATAAAATTAGTTTCATGGCTGCTTCCGATGACTTGCGTTTTGCTAAATCGAAATTAGCAGCTGCAGCCAATGGAATAGTGCTCATTTCAAGCCCTAAATAAAACATTAATAAATTACCACTTGAAATCATAAAAAACATGCCTAGTAAGGAAGTGAATATGAGTAAATAAAATTCAGCGACTTGCTTATGATGTTTCAGCCAAGCGTAGGATTGCATCGAAATTAAAAGTATCGCTAGGTTTAAAATGTTTTTTTCTAATACAATTAATGCGTTGGTTGTAAACATACCATTAAATGCAGCGCCTTCACTCATTCCAAACAACCCTGCAGCTAGGTTGACAAATAATAAAATATTAATGAGGTTCAAAACAGTTTCATTGCTCCTTTCTTTGCCTATTTTAATAAATAGCAATAGAAATATAAGTAAGCTTAGTATAAGTTCCTGTCTGAGTAATATAAAAATGTTAGATAGCATTAGTCTAATTATTTAAGGGTAATGGCTTTGTCAATATTGATCATTAAAAAATCAGTGGCGGGCATAATCAATTGGTTAATTAAAAACGGCGCCAATCCAATAATTAATATGCCTACGATTAACAAACCTGCTGCAAATTTTTCGTTCCAGCTAGCATCACCTAAAAGGGCATGCTCGTCTGAAATTGGGCCCATAATGGTTTTGCCTGTAGCTCTTAATATATATACTGCAGTGACTACAATAGAGGCTGCAGATATCACAGTTGCTATGCGATACACCCCATCCGGATTTTGCCAGGAGCCCATAAACACGGTCATCTCTGCCACAAATCCACTAAATCCAGGTAAACCTAAAGAGCATAAACCCGCAATGACAAATACGGTAGAAATAAAAGGCATAGCTTTTAATAAGCCGCCTAATTGTGCAACCATTCTGGTATGTGTTCTGGAATAAATCATGCCAATAGCAGCGAAGAATAAAGCCGTCATTAATCCGTGAGAAACCATTTGAATCACTGCACCATTAATGGATGTTTTATTCAACATCCCAATGCCTAATATGACAAATCCGCAGTGACTGATGGATGAATAGGCATTGATGTATTTTAAATCGGTTTGCATCATGGTAGCAAATGCGCCATAGATGATTGCAATAGTAGCGAGTAATATAATGATCCAAGAATAACTATGTGCTGCATCAGGCATTAATGCTGCCATGCGTAAGCAACCATAACCGCCAAGCTTCATGGAGATACCTGCTAAAAACATGGAAGCTGCAGTTGGCGCTGAAGCGTGACCATCGGGTACCCAGGTATGAAAAGGGAATAAAGCGGCAAATATGCCAAAGCCTAAAAATAAAAATGGAAAAAAGAATTTTTGAACACCTAATGAAATACCCATTTGGCCAATTTCAACCATGTCAAAAGTATGCGTGTTATAATAAATACCTATTAAGCCAACAAACACCAATGCCGAACCCGCCATTAACATTAATGCAAGCTTCATGGCGCTGTTTTCTTTTTTACCACTCCCCCAAATGCCTATTAATAAAAACTTAGGGATAACGGCTACTTCTAAAAAGAAAAACAAAGTGAATAAATCCAAAGAGATAAAAAATCCATAAGCGCCCATGCTTAATAATACCAATAAGAAAAAATATTCCTTACTTAATTTTTCCATGGTCCAGCTAACCAATATACCAGCAACTACAATCAATGAGGTTAATAAAATCATGGCAAGTGCTATACCATCAATGCCAATATGGTAATTAATATTTAGTGATTTAAACCATACGGTATTTGTTTCAAATAAATGGGTAGCCGTGTTACCTGCAGCCCTTTGATCCATAAATAATTTCAACAACCAACCAGCAGCGCCTAATTGTGCTAATGATCCGGCTAATCCAATGACTCTTATTTGTGCTAAATTCTTACTCAATAAAATGAGTAAGGCTGTTAGCAGGGGTAATAAGATGAGTAATGATAAGTTCATATAAATATTTTATTTCCAGATATAAATAAATAAAATTGACAATGCAATGACACCGCCAAAAAAGTAAAGCGCATAGTTTTGTACTTTACCCGACTGCAATCCTTTAATCGCTGCTGAAATTTTTGCTGTTGTATTGGCTAATAACAACATAAAGCCATCTACAATATTTCGGTCGGCCCAAGCAATTGGTTGTCCGATTAATGGGAATACAATTTTCTTGGTAATAAATAAATACAATTCATCTACATAAAACTTTTTGTAGGCAGCGCTGTAAAAGCCACCAAATAGGGCAACCGCTTTATCTGATTTTGCATTTTGCGTTTTATAAAAACTAGCCGATAGTAAAATAGCCATGA
>Ga0214919_10007137_pt1 | contig 15166 bp, 15 predicted proteins | sample LL1503_MetaG_FD_177994 | JGI IMG/M metagenome (GOLD analysis project Ga0214919, IMG submission 177994) | Freshwater microbial communities from Lake Lanier, Atlanta, Georgia, United States - LL-1503 | ecosystem: Environmental > Aquatic > Freshwater > Lake | place: USA: Georgia | collected... | reverse complement strand
TTCGTGTAAATAACTCATATAGCCTTTTGCACAAACATAGGCGCGATAAAAATATTGTAATTTTTCCTTGTTGATTTGATAAAATTCTTCAACGTTGGGAGGCGCTATTTGTTTCATACGGTGACAGGTCATTATACGAGTCATGTAAAATTCAAAATAATTCCATAATTCTTGATCAGCAAAATATTTGACGAGTGCTTCCAACTGCTGTAATTGTAATTTTGGAATTCTAGGCATTTTTAAAATAATTTCCGCAACGCCATTATTTAATTCTATCGAGTCATCTAGATTCCAAGTGGTTTCATAAACATTTGCAGCCAAGTCGGTAGTCAAGTTTGCACAATATAATTCTTTGAAACATTTATTGACTGTCAAATTACTTGATGAAGGACCTGTAAATAACTCATCACTAATTGTCCAAGGGAAGTTAGAAATTGTCCCAAATATTTTTTTACATATTGTTTCCTCATTTTTAACCAAAAATTCAATTAAATTATAAGGAGATTTATAAATAGAGTAAAGATTTGTTCCATTTGGAAATCTGCCATAAACTCTTGGTTCGATAAATAACTTCTTTGTAGAATCATAGGTTTGAAATCGGAAAAACTCTTCCAAAATATATTTGAAAAAATCCGACAAAACATAACCCATGGTGTCAGGTTCCATACTCTTGACACTGTAATTTTCACCCTTTCGAAGGTTAAAATCATTTAGCCAAATATTGATAAAAAGTTTAAACATGTCTGCGCCAGGAATATAAAAAGGGAACATTCCAAAGTTGGGAAAGGAAGCATCGAATGCTTTTCCAATATATCCTTCCTTGTTTTTGATACAAGCATGAGCATAATCAATAAATGTAACCACTCCTGATACATCGTATAACGCAATCGTTTGATCTAAAATAGGATATTCGAGCACAGGAATTATTTTGACATTACGAATCATGATGTTGGCGGGATGAAAATCATAATGAGTAAAAAACATTGATTCTTGGCCAACTTCCAATGCCAATAGAATTTGGAACAATACTTTTAGAAATTCTTCAATGTTTTGTGCAGTCGCTTCAAGTTTTATAATGTTTGAAATATATTTGGATAGTGTCATTCCTTTGATGTGTTCCATTAATAGACGATTGGGTGCGCATTCTGTTACTTGTCCAAGTGTTTTACACGACATTTGATAATAAATGGCGTATATAAAACAATAATTAGGGCAAACTAATCGTAACAAGTTGGTACCCTTTGTGCCAATAATGTATTCGTGCAGCACTTCTGTAAAGGAAGACGGATGTAACGGTAGCTTTAAAATTATTGGAAATCGGGTTCCCATAAATTGAGACAAGTATACAAATCCACTTTTTCCGCTACCTATTGGTATCAAGTTGGATTCAAATTTTTGGACTTGTTTACCAATGATAGGCAATTCAGTCATATTGGTTCCGTATTCGGTGGCAGAATTTGAATAAATTAACCACTGAAAGTAACAACCAATTGAATACATTAAAAAAGCATCTTGAAAATGGTCCAGAAATAATGCTTTGCAAGACTGAATTCTTGATTGTGTCAAGCTGGACTTTTTTTGTGAACCGGATAAAAATTTTGGAATTGAACAATGAATAATATTAAATTGCCTCGGATGAATAAATTTATCATACATTTTTATTATATCTGTCAAAATAAAATTTTAGGCAGTTTTTCTCTGCAGTCCATCTGACCAACAGTAGTTCTGTAAAAACCAATACCACACAAACTTCTGTAAGACAAGCAAAAGGGTAATCCTTTACAATTTATAAAATTGATAATATAGAATCTCATTAAAATCAGTCGCTTTAAAATTTTTGAGACAAATTTTTATAATCAGGTCCTAAAAAGTTGTTTAATTGTTTATGATAAAACCAATCTACACCAAGTACATTATAACTAATATATTTTAATAAACAAAAACATAACCCAAATTATCCGATATCAATTACTCTTATATTATATTTAATTGATATTGTTTATATATTTAATTATTTATTACAATATAATATTTACTTAAACAAATAATATGTAAAAAGTTCTCTATAAATTAACTACACCACGCAACTTATGTGCGTTTCTTTTATGAATATTTGTACATAAATTTTCATATTTTATGAATTCATCACGTGAATCTAATGTTAATGAATTTAACATTTTAAATTGTTCATCTATAGATAATTTCAAAAAATACCCTGTATAAAATTCAATAAAATCATATGAAAAACCCATTTCTTCCTCATCTGTCTGTCCATCCCATAAATCAGCACTTGGTGCCGCTATCAAAATACTGTCTGGAACATTTAATTGTTTTCCAACTTTAAATACTTGGCTTTTATGTAAATCAGAAATAAGTTGAACATCTACTGCTCCATCTCCATATTTACAAAAATATGCCAAATATCCATCCTCATCTTTATTACCTGTTCCGATAACAATCGCTGGAAATCCATCTTCATTTAATAATTGAGCAGCAAAATAATTAATTGGGGTTCTCATATAACTACGAAGTTGTCCTTTTGAAAATGTATTACCACTAGTTCCAATGGCAGATTGAAATAATTCTATAATATTATTATGAACTTCTGTTTGATCGATTACTGTCAATGGAATACCGAATGTCTCGCATAATTCAGTTGCACGATCAAGTGCCCATTGAGAACTATGTATAGGTTGACTTAATGCTATAATTTTTTTCAAATTAGAATTTGGTAGTTCCATTGTATATTTTAAAAGAGCCAAAGTAACAGCAGAATCTATTCCCCCACTCACTGATAATACTGCTCCAGATAAACCATGTGACTCTAAATATTGATTAAAAATAGTACATTTATTATGAATCCACGATTCTGTATTAAAGTTATTATTTTGTTTATATTGTTGTAATATATTCTTCCAATCCATTATATATTATAAATAAATACTTTTTTTTATAAAAACAAACTTACAAATAAAATATTAAATCCATTTTATGTGTATTGATAATATAAAAATGGAATAAACAATTTCAATAAAGAAATTTAAAGGCCCAATTGTCAACATAATTTTGTTTCTAGAGATACGAAATGCAATGCTTGCGATTATAAATAAACTAATGAGGAACAAAAAAGGATAACAAGAAAATTGAGTATAACGGATCATAATGAGGGCAAAATACAACGCAATCGACACCAGATACAAGCATCCAAGTATAAATGTCGAATAGAAAGAAAATAGTCAAAATAAATATATTCAATGAATTTATACAACTAATACTGTAATCAAAAACTGCAAGCGAAATTATGATTCCGTAAAAAAAGAGCAAAAGTTATATTTATCTGAAATTCTTTATGAAGCCAAACATGAGGAGAATGAGATAGGTATGCAATGCTTCAAAAACAATCAAACTTGTAAATAAAAGAATTAGTATACGATTCTTATAAAACATGGATTGATTTATAATTGCAATGATGAATAGAGCGATGACAATGATGATGCCTACAGAAATGGGTTGTATTCAAAATAGAACGGATTTATCAAAATATTTTTATTTTGTAAATATTATTTTATAATCAGATTTATTCGTAATCTTTTACTTTTCGACGCATTCGGTACATTATTAAAAATATTTTAAACATCCAATAAATGTTGAGAGCATACAGCACTAAGGAACTATAATAAGCTATGAATGGTGGTTTATAACCTTTATAGCTTAAACACCGAATAAAAAGCAACCTAAATAAATTAAACACTCGATAATACAAAAAAGTTGCGACAAAAGCCAAGTTGACCAAAATATTGTTAATATTATACTTTTTAAGTACAAGAAAGACTGTACTCACTTCGGTCAGTAAAAATGTTTGTATATAAACCCATGGTACATTAGCCGAAAATAAACCATAACAAGCCAATATAACTGTCAAATAATGATGCAATGTCATGTCCCATTTCATTGCAGGGGGTCGTATAAAATCGTGCGCACAATAAATAAGAACACTTAACAATGAAGCATTTCTTTTAAAAAGTGTTGAAAAATCAAAAACATTGATAGACAACAATACAATTAAAAATATAGCACAACCAGTATTTTTTGAAATGTAAATCATTTTTAAAAGTTTGCATTTGATAATTTCATCATTTTTTGAGTTAATTAAAACTAAACCATAATTGATCTTTTGATCCTTCTTTGCTAGTGTATCCTTTGAGAGGATTATCATAAATATAATATTTTGCATCTATTATATCGAGTCTTTCACAATGATCTAAAAATGTTTTAAATCGAGTACCTTCTCTAATTCCCCACTTGGGGTCATCTCTTAGAGTTAAAAATTCTTCTTTAAACCTATCATAAATATCTTGATTGGCTTTTAGTATGACTATAAATTTCTGCAAGCAAAGCAAAGTATTTTCAGCATACGCATCAAACTCCTCGATACCAACTTTTGCCTTCCCAGTCATATCCACTTTGGTGAAACCAGGTTCATCAATATACAAAAAATAGGCAAATAATTGACAAAAACCTTGAGTTCCTTTTGGTTGATAATATTCATAAGGATCGAGTTTTTCGCCGTCCTTTATAGCATAAAAATGAGTTGAACCTCTAACTGGAGGCTTGTAATAAATTCCATCTTTTTTTGATGAAGAAGAGGTTGATTTATACAATTTTATATCTTTGCTTTGTAAAAGTAATTGAAACGGAGAATCATCATTAGCATTCATAATGCTTGCAATTATCGATTGAAACGCTTCAAATTGGCTTTCTCTGTCGGTTGGTTGAACACAAGCTTGACTTTTATTACGATAATGTGGATTTGACATTTTTATTAGTGTAAATATTGTCTAAACTTCTTCAATTTTTATTTTGGATTATAAATTGGTAATATACAATAACTATTTATTCCTGCAACACCGGTTCCATTACGAATCTTAAGATCCATAAATCCGTCTTTTCCCCAAGCGGTTCCCCAAGAATTTTTAATCGTCCAAGTTTTCTTATCTTCATCCAAAGCTGTCAATAATACAGCATGATTTATCCCTGGGTTTTCTTCCAAAGGTGCATCAAAAATACCATCTTGGTAGAAAACGAAATCAAAATCTGCCTTGACTGCTACACATACAGGATTAATGAATAAGCCCTTTTTTAACGAGGAAACAGAATTAGGGCGTATCCATACATAATCAAAGTCTCCAGCACTGGTGATTCGTTGTTCTTTTGGTATTATCAAATTACAGGCTTCTTTCTTACCTGTGTATGGGTAATCTTTTTGTATATAAAGTCCATTATTATCTTGAACATAGTCCATTGCAGTGTGCATCCATCCGCCATTACATCCGTGATTTTTTGTTGAACAACTGACTAATTCTTGTTCACTTAAATCTACTTTTTCACCTTTGTTGATATGAACCATGGATTCAAGGGCGCCTACTGTACTAAATGCCCAACAGCTTCCACAAGAACCTTGATTCTTAACAGGCCGAACGAATCCACTGGAATACCAATCAAGTCTTTTTGTACAATTTTTATACGCAAAATCTTGACTAGCCAAGGCAAAAGATGATATAGGTCTATTTGTTTTGGAAAAATCATTACATAATAGTTTTTTTTGTAAATTTTCCATTGATTGATCGGCAAATTGATTAAGACCTAACTTGTAGCTCGCTTTTTTATCATTTTTAGATTGAATTGTATTATAATTTTGTTTAAAAAATTGAAAGGACTCCAATTCGACTTGTGGACTTGGATATGATTTTTTATATTCATCTTTAAAGTCAACAAACTTTTGTAAATTCATGCGTGGGATTAAAAAACTCGTAGTACAAGTCAATAATAAAACACAAAAGCATGGAATACTTTTAATGTGCATTCTCTATAAAGACTCAATAAAAAAAATTTTTTACCATCCTAATCTTAGTTTTTTTAGCTTTGGACAATTACGAGCAAACATTGGTTTATAAATTGTTTCAAATCTAGTGTTTGAAGCTCTGGCATATTAATATTTAATTCGTAAAACAATTTGCACATTGGGATTTTGCATTTTAATTAAATCATAATTAAAAAATTAATTGATTTGTAATATCTGGCTTTGTGTACATATAAAAGAAAGTATAAATACAGCTCCTTCATTTATGTCATAAATTGTCATTGGGTTATAAGATTTGACAATTAATTCCGAGGGTTGTTTACTTTCATTGAATCCTTTGGCCACTACAATTTGTTTATTGAAATATAACCTTTCTCCTTCTACATTTCCTAACACGCGTATTTTGCCTTGACATTTAAAATATGTCCATTTTCCGGGTTCTAGAACCAACTCTATAAAGTTGGACATTTTTTTTAACCTTCCTCGAACATTAGACTCTGCGTCCAAAAAATTCCACACATTTTTTTTATCCAAAGGACTAAACGAACCAGCAACAGTCAATGATGGACATTTTAGAAAATTTCCATTGTATAATTGAATAATATCACTTGAAATTGTATATCCATCAGCTTCAACATCTATATAAGATGGCTGTGAAATTGTGGATGTAAATGTCGTTTCATTTTTAAACATTGTAATTGCTTCTTTTTGAATATCAGATTTAATAATTGCTGAATCGGAATTTATTATAGGTTCTGGAATTTCAGCTAGTCTAGACTCTTCAAGTATTGGGTCTACAGTCACAACTGGTTTAGGTGTTAATAATTGATTTGGTATATTTTCTTTAAAAGGAATTCCATTTTTCAACTTTTCAGAGTTGGCCTTGAGTAGATTAATTTTTTCTTGTATTTGATTTAATTTTTGCAATAGAATGATTGAATCTTTCATCATTTATTTAAAATATTTTTTTTTAAAAATTTGGATTTGCGCAATAATTTAGTGCTGGAGGAGCACAAGGTGTACAAATTGGCTGAGGTGGACAATACGATACACAAGGTGAGCGAATGGGTCCACAAGAATTATAACAATTATTTCCACCCCAAGGCATGTAAAAAAATCGATAATTGTCATAAAATGGCGCATTCGGATAATAATTGTTAAATGGGCCACCGTATCCACCACCATAACCGCCGCCATAGCCACCATAGCCACCAAACGGCGGCGGTGGTGGTGGTGGGAGAGGGTATTGCGGATATAGCGGAGGCGGTGGTGGTGGCGGAGGAGGCGGTGGAGGCGCAGGAGCAGTCGGTGACTGTATAACGGGCACAGAATTAGAAGCAGCGGGAGTCAAGATATTAATATTTATTGTTGTAGGAGAAGAAGCAGGTATACTTGATTTAGATATCGGCTTTACTGAATTCATATTACAATAGGAAAATTAAAAAATTTTTTTATAATAAATGTATTCCTGTTGGGTACCCAATCGACAAAAAAATAATTGTGAGTTAATTCCCAATCTTGCTGAACCTGTATCGGGTTATTGCAATTCATCTCCGATTATGCAAAAAACTTGTGTGAATGAGTGTATCGATCATATTAATTATACTTTGTTAAACAGTTGTAAAGATAAGATGATTCACGAAAAGTTTTGTACATTGGACGACTGTTTAGAAAGCTGTAACATGTTTAAAGATAATCATGAAAAAAGAGAATGTCAATTATTTTGTGATCGTTCCAATTTTATAAAATCTTCTGATTATGATTATTTATATTATTGCAGTGACAAGGATAATAAATGTTCAGAAAATTGTAAACAAGCATTACGATGTCGTTGGCATAATTATCATCCTCATCAAAGATGTAAAATAAATATATGTAAAAATAGTTGTTCTTTAGCCAATGATCCTACTACAGCGTGTAATAAAATTTATGGAAATTATTGTTCCAAATATCATACTCTGGATAAAACATGGAAATATAATTATAGAGATGCATCATTTTCGCAGGATAAATGCAATCGAATCGATAATGAATTATGGTTGAGAACAATAGACAAGAAAGGAAATTATGTTTGTGAAAAAAATACTGGACATTGCAAATGGATATGTGATGGTGATAAAAATCCTAGCAAAAAATGTCACGCTGATCCATCTAAAAAATGCTTTGAAACAAAGTCAAATTGTTGTCAAAACAAGCCAAAATGTATGTTGCGCTAATAATGAGCGATTTACAATTGTTGTTGCATAAAAGTTTCGATTGAATCTTCAAATTCTTCCAAAACTTGAATTACTTGTCGGGCTTCTTCCAAAACTTGTGGAAAGTCTGTAAATGTTTGCATATCAGAGGCATGATTATGATCCCATCCAATTGTGTTGGAAGTCATGTAAGTAATTTCAACAGGCATCTCAGCACTAAATGGCAAATCATATTCCGACTCACAGCTTGCAAGTTCATACAAGACATTTTCTAAACGAGCTGGGATGGTGACATATCCATTAATATAACCTGCATCCATCATTTTTAGTTTGATAGTGTATCCATCAGAAGTCTTGATAACAATTGATTGTCCTGTAGATTGAGAGGGAACAAAGACTTCACCCTCTTGTAAATGAGCTTGTATTTTTTGTCGATTCAAAGAAGATTTAAATTGTATTATTTTGTTTTTCATTTGTGTGTTTGAACGAAGGCCACGACCCATGGGTAAATTAGTCATTGGAGATCGAACAACTCCACGATTACGACTAAACCATTGTTGTATCGACTTTTTATCATAGGTAAAACCGTCATCTGCGATAACAGGTTGTTGCATAATTTGGTGAGAAATGGGACATAATTTTTGGTCACCTTGTGCTGTCATTTTATTTTGGAGGCAAAAAATAAAATTATTCAAAATTTGTAAAATCCTTGGCATACAAAGTCTTCTTTTCAATGAGTTGATCCGCAATCTTCATTAATAAATCCTTATTATCCAACAAATATTTCTTTGTTTCTATATAAGCGTTATTTATGAGAAGATGAATTTCTTGATCAATTCGTTTCTTGTAGGTTTCACTAAAATGTGGATAAATGATGTGACTTCCCATGCCATATTCCATAATCATCTTTTTAGCTACATTAAATGCAGTTTCTAAATCTGACAACGCGCCTGAAGAAACTGAAGTGCCATATATTGTTTCCTCAGCGACACGACCTCCCAACAATACTTTCAAGTGGTCGTGACAATATTCTCGCAAAAAGAATCCTTGGTCGACATCTTTTCTTTCAAAGACAGTATAACCAATGGAAGTAAATACGGAAGATTCAATCGTCACTTTGGACGGTTGATCAAAATGACTAGAATTGAGTGCCATAAGCAAATGGCCAATTTCGTGAATGGCAACTCGTTTTAAAGTCGATTCGGATATATTCTTTTTACCAATGGATTGACCCATTATAATTTTATTACGAGTATCTTCCAATATAGCATGATCGATCGGAATCTGGTCATTACGAATTCCGTACAGGGTAGCTTCATTCAACATATTTTCTATCTGAGCACCATTCATTCCAGCAGTCATATCTACAATTTCATCCGTGGTCAAGTTGATTGGTTTTTGAATACGATGAATATTGATAATTTCCTGTCGAGTCTCTGAATCAGGATTTGGCACATGAATAATTTTATCCATTCTTCCTGGTCTTATGACAGCAGGGTCCAAAATATCGATACGATTCGTTGCACCCATGACAATAATGTTGCTTTTTATATTAAAACCATCCAACGCGACCAACAATTGATTCAGCGTTTGACTTCGTTCATCACCTGCTCCATCATCAGAGTTGATTCTTTTTCGCGCCACGGCATCAATTTCATCGACAAAGATGATACATGGTTCATTTTCTTCAGCAAATGAAAATAATTCACGAACACGAGCGGCACCAACACCTACATATTTTTCATTAAATTCTGCACCAGAGGTCGGAATGATGGGATACTCAATTTCTCCTGCAAATGCACGAGCCATTAAAGTTTTCCCATTTCCAGTGGGTCCTTCTAAAAGCACTCCTCTTGGCAGACGAATACCATAAACTTCATATTTTGTCTTGTTTTTTAAAATATCAATGACTTGTAATAATTCCTTTTTAACTTCTCTATACCCACCAACGCTTGAAAAGGTAACATTCTTTTCATTCTCTTCAATTTTAAATGTACCCTCTGCGGAGGAAGTACTTCTCTTGGCTTTGCGTGGAGTAGAAAACATTGGATCCGACGCCGTTATATTTTTAATCATTAAAGGGAGTTGAATTCTAATTGGTATTCTACCTTGAGATTTAATTTCATCCAAATAACGATGTTGTTGATTCGAAGGCTTACTTTTGGGTCTATTCAGACTTTCAAGATATGGGTTTTTGTTTTCGAGCTTGTAAAGTTTTGGAATAGCAAAAGCCATCGTTAAAAATTGAAATATTCTCATTTTATTTCAATAATTAACAATCTTTATATTATTTTTTATAAATGTATTCCAAACTAATTGAAGCTTATTCTTTTCACGGCTTACATATTGGTGGATTGGGGGAAAATATATTATCCATACCATTATGTTTTTGTACGCAAAAAAAGACGATTGATAAATTTGTAAAAAGTGCGCTTCGTTGTCGCGACGGTAAATGCGGGGTATGCTCAACTCCTATGTTGTGTGATAATAAATGTATACATACAATGGACAAATATTGTACAGCAAAAGAGTTAGGTCTTTAACATTCCAACGTTGGAAAATTAAGAATAATATTATTATCACATACCTTGAAAATATTATTCCATTTACATTTTAGATTTTCAATTAAATTTCCATAATCTTCCATCTTTTTCTTTTTATTTATTTTCTTCAAGAGTTTCTTAAGGTCTACAATCGAAATCAAATTTTTGTTTTCTAGTAAAAAACAATGTAATACAATATTTAAATCCACAGAAGCATTTCCAATCAATTCAAAATCATCAATTACATTTAATAAACTCTCGTTAATTTTTTGAAAGGCGACAATAATGATTCTTTTATCCCAACTTTTAAGTTTTACACATAAAGGTAAAAAGTCACGATCATTACTTGCTAATATAACATTTTGTATTTCCTTTTGTGTGATGCACCATTCCGTCAAATCAATTGAAATTTGTAAATCCACACTATTCTTTCCACCGATGGATGGAACATGGACCAAGTAACAATTATATTTAAATGACCAGTCGGAATAGTTGTGAGAAATATTATTCTTTTCCATATCAAAATAAATAATTATTTTATCCACCTTATACTTGATTATCAAATAGATGAGATCTTCTTCACAGATCCTTATGTTTTCAGCATCAATAATTAGGTATGAACTCATCCTATCTATAGGAAAAATTTTAAAAAATTTTTTTCTATAAAATGGAGATTTTTATTCTAATATTCATCATTTTAATAATTATTGTAATTGTTCTACTATGCATTTTTTTAAAAAAAAATAGAGATAATTTTCAATGGAATACAGATAAAAGTTTAGGAAATTGTTTTAGTCGATATTTTGGTTCGATGGGTTTGGCATTTTTACAAGGTAAAGATTTTTATGCTGAATCATCCTTTAAAAAGGACCCCTATTTACAAAAATTACCGCTTTATATTCCATTCCAAGCTTCAATTCAAGTACAACTAATTAATTCCGGATTTAAAAAAAATGATATATCAGTAATACCTAATTCATATTGGGTGGTAGAAAATGAACGAGCAGAGAAATTTTGGTTAATCATGAGGCCATTTGTGCATAAAATTTTAAAAGATTTATTTATTGCTCATGATATACAAGTTCCTATAAATATTCCAGTCATTCATTTTAGATGCAGTGATGTGCCTTTTATAAGAAATGTTCATTATCATTTTGTTCGTTATGCCTTTTATAGAGATTGTCTCTTGCATGCTGAAAATAAATTAAATAAAAGGTTTGATAGTGTTTTATTATTAAGTTGCAACATACATAAATCTAATCCAGTGTATCAGCAAAAGTGTAATTTGTATGAAGCCTCTTTAATACAATACTTGCGAAATATTAATTATAAGGTAAATCTCCAATGTAATTCAAATATACATGATTTTGCCGCACTATTTTTTGCACCCGTTGTTTTATCTCCATCTAGTTCTTTTTCATTCATGAGTGGATTTTTTGGACATGGATTGTTCTATTCGGAAGGCCACTTTACAGAAGGTAAAGGTTATAAAGTTGACAATAAATTAGGAGATTGGCTAAAGACCGGATATAGCATACCACACTCAAAAGTTGATGATTACGAAAATACTACAAAAGTTATTGCAATGTTGTTGGAATAAATTATAAAAAAAAATCTTTTATTTTTTTCACTAATAAATAAAAATGGAATCAGACAACAAAACAAATCCCGAAATCCAAGGTAAAGACCTTAACAAGCTTATGGAAAACAACTACCTTTTTGATAACAATTTCAAAAAGCAAATGAAGACAACCCCTGACTATAACAATTTTTTGAAACCCTTCTCCATGGCACCAAGACAAGTTACATACCCAGTTCCTCCCAACAGTGTAGATGATAATATTCCCGAAATTCTCAAGGAAGGAAACAATGAAAATAATGATGATGATGCTAACCCCATATTCTCTAAAAATCAAGGATGGGGACAAGGGTTCCCTCAAATGCAAGGAATGCCTCAAGCATTCTCCCAAATGCCCCAAGCTTTCGATGGATTTCCTCACTTGCAAGGAATGCCCCAAATGCAAGGATTGCCCCAAGCATTCCAAGGAATGATGCCTTCTCCAGGACTAGGATTCAATGGATACCCTGGTCAAATGAACTCGATTGGTGTTAACCCATATTTGAACAACCCCACAACACAACAAGGTATGATGCCTCCTGCTTTCCAATCTCAAATGGGTTTCGGTCAAAATCCATTCAACAATGGAATGAAAAGGGAAGATTTACCTGAATTTCTCCAAAACATCATTGATGAGACTCCAGAGTACCTTCGTCTATAATTGCTGAATAGCAATGGGGAAATTCTTCCTTGACAATTTCATCCAAAATTTTGGCATATTCTTGAATTTCTGCTTGTGCATGAGAATCTTTTCGAAGTACAATAAAGTTGAACAAGGCCTGTAAACTCACTGTCCATATACATTCTGTATATAGAGAAAGAGGCAAAATAATACGAGCTTGTTCTTTGGCGACTCCGTTTTGAATCATATTTTTATAAGTGTTTTGAATGACTTGTAATGCTTCAATATACTCTTTTGTGCAAATTTCTTGATTGTCTACAAGACCATCACTACCCTGTTTTTTATCGATTGATTGTTTTCTCCACTCTGCGGGATTGTAGAATTCATCCATCACTACATAGCGTCCAGAAATTTCGTTCCATCCGTGAAGTTGGTTGCTAGATGCACATGTCCATTCAGCACCTACTACATGTTTAAACCATTGTCGCATCACAAATTCGGGCGCTTTAATGTGAAAGCGGAAAAACACATGACGAAACGGGCTTGTATGTTGATGTTTGAGCAAATAGCGGATGAGCTTTCCATCGGATTCTTCAAAAGTTGTCTTTTGTTTGCCAAATGATACTCGTGCAGAATTTACAATGGTCAATTCGTCGCCAAATTTATCCAAATAATTGATAAAACCCTTGTCCAAGACTTTGTATTCCTTCATTTTTGTTTTTGGAAACAAATTTGAATAAAGGTATTCAGTTTTTGTAAAATAATGGAAATAATTTTAGTATCACATACGAAGCGTTGAAATTGTCAGAACATTAATTTTTATTATTAATAAAAATGCAATTTTACAAAGCTAATAAAGAAAATCCCAATATTTTATTGCGTTTTTTGGAAACAAAATATGTATCCAAGAATACCTCCATGCGAGAAACTTTTGATTATGTGTTTTCTCATCCCGTAATCAATTACGATGAGTTGAAATCAGTACATACTTCTTCTCAAGGAAGACATTCGTGGAAGCCTAATCTCGAAATCAAAGACTACCAGGATAATTATGCTTTATTACTTGATAATATTAAAAAATATAATTGGAAAGGTGTCGATACCTTATTTTCTGAGCAATATAATGTAAAGGAACATTTTAGAATTATTTTTGCCGTGTTGGCAAAATGGTACTACCACGATAGAATGCTAACTCGTCTTCAATACGAAAATGCGCTTGGAATACAACAAGCACGATGGGCCATGAGTCCAGAGAACAAATTTAGACAGTATTTATTCAATGGAATTAAGGGTCTTGTCCAAAATATTGAATTTAGTCTTGTAAAGAATATTGGCAAATTTCCTTATGCAATCGATGTACCAAAACAATTGCAATGGTGTTTTTATCAACATTCAAAAAATAAAATAGTATACACAGTATTCCTATCTTATGATATATATCATATGGGTATTCCTGAAACTTTTGATTTATCGAAATGTGCTCCAGTATATCGTCCTCGTCTTGTATGTGGAACTTTTAATTCTTGTAGTTTGATGAAATTTATGAAAAGTTACGGCGAACGACCATTTATTTGTCATCATCCGGATTTGAGTGACAAGCACAATTCAGTACAATTTGATGGCATTCAAGGTGTGAATGTATTTGAACATTGGGCTCACGATGCTAGACATGTCTTGACAAATTTACAAGGCGTCCAAGAGTTTGGTTTAAATCCACAAGCTCTAACTCAACAAGAATGTTTGAGATATAATGATGAAGGATTTATTTATAATACTTTTCATTATCAACAACAAAAGCAACAAACTCAACAACATAGCGAGCTGTTGTTGTCACAATTTGCCGAGCTCAGTTTTGACGACCAGTTAAGCATTATTAAAAAAATAAAAGAACCTTTAGATTTATATTCTTTTTTACTTTTGAATGAATTCTGTGAACCCATAATGCCATTAATATATTTGTTTCGATCCATAAATGTTTTGACAATTAAAGATTTTGATAATTATGTTTTTAGTGTCTATAGCAAATCATTTCCAATGGAAAGCAAAGATTTTAATATAGAAAAAGCAACAAGATTACTTTGTAATGCAGAGTATGCAAATTATCATAAATCATTCATGGATAAACTCTTACTGAAACAAAATATAAAAACCTATTTGGGACGATATTTGGACAATTTTAGAAATCATTTGGATTTATTTGAAAAAGCTGCCAAAAATCTAAACAAAGATGAAACTATTGAAAAAATTCAATTACTAAAACAAAAACTGATTTGAGCAAAAATTTCTATTTTATTGTGCAAGAATATGCAGCAACTACAAGAAATTGAA
>Ga0214919_10007136_pt1 | contig 15170 bp, 14 predicted proteins | sample LL1503_MetaG_FD_177994 | JGI IMG/M metagenome (GOLD analysis project Ga0214919, IMG submission 177994) | Freshwater microbial communities from Lake Lanier, Atlanta, Georgia, United States - LL-1503 | ecosystem: Environmental > Aquatic > Freshwater > Lake | place: USA: Georgia | collected... | reverse complement strand
AGCGTCGAAGTGATCAAAACCCTCAACAACGCATGCAACCAGGCCTTGCAAAATGTGGAGGTGCGCGAAAAAATTCTCAGCCAAGGCAACGAAGTCGGCGGCGGCACACCCGAGTTGTTTGCCGCCTTGATTCGCGCTGAATCACCGCGCTGGGGCAAAGTGGTGCGCGACGCCAAAATTGACCCTGAATAAAAAAACCTGCCAACGTTAGCCCAACGCTGGCAGGTTTGATCGTTTCGGCGCTGGGTTCGCGCCAGTGGATCAAGCTTTGACGGTATCGGCCACTTCCTTGAAGCTGTCGATTTGGTCAAAATTCAAATACTTGTAAATTTTGCTGCCATCGGTGTTGATCACGCCCATGTCGGCCAAATACTCGGCTTGGGTGGGGATGCGGCCGATCTTGGAACAAATCGCAGACAACTCGGCCGAGCCCAAATACACAAACGTATTTTTCCCCAATCGATTGGGGAAGTTGCGGGTGCTGGTGGACATGACCGTGGCCCCTTCTTTCACCTGCGCTTGGTTGCCCATGCACAGCGAGCAACCGGGCATTTCCATGCGCGCGCCCGCATTGCCAAACACGCCGTAATGGCCTTCCTCTGACAATTGCTGGGCATCCATCTTGGTGGGCGGGGCCATCCACAATTTGACCGGGATGTCGCGCTTGCCTTCCAGCAATTTGGATGCTGCGCGGAAGTGCCCGATATTGGTCATGCATGAACCAATGAACACCTCGTCAATTTTGGTGCCCGCCACATCGCTGAGCGTTTTGGCGTCATCGGGGTCGTTGGGGCAACACACGATGGGCTCTTTGATTTCACTCAAATCAATCTCTATCACCTCGGCGTACTCAGCGTCTTTGTCGGCTTGTAACAGTTGTGGATTGGCCAACCAAGCCTCCATCGCTTGAATGCGGCGCGTGATGGTTCTGGCATCGGCATAACCTTGAGCGATCATGTTTTTCAACAACACGATATTGCTGTTGATGTACTCAATGATCGGTTCTTTGTGCAGATGCACCGTGCAGCCCGCAGCGCTGCGCTCGGCAGACGCGTCGGACAATTCGAATGCTTGCTCAACCTTGAGGTCGGGCAGACCTTCGATTTCCAAAATGCGACCCGAAAAAATGTTTTTCTTGCCCTTTTTCTCCACCGTGAGCAAACCTTTTTTGATCGCATACAGGGGAATGGCATGCACCAAATCGCGCAGGGTGACGCCGGGTTGCATCTTGCCTTTGAAACGCACCAACACACTCTCGGGCATGTCCAGTGGCATCACGCCCGTGGCCGCAGCAAATGCCACCAATCCAGAGCCCGCCGGAAAGCTGATACCCACAGGGAACCGCGTGTGGCTGTCCCCGCCCGTGCCCACGGTATCGGGCAACAACATGCGGTTGAGCCAAGAGTGGATGATGCCGTCACCGGGCTTCAAGCTGATGCCGCCGCGGTTGCTGATGAACTCAGGCAACTCGTGGTGCATCTTCACGTCCACGGGTTTGGGATAAGCCGCGGTGTGGCAAAACGACTGCATCACCAAATCGGCACTGAAGCCCAAGCAAGCCAGGTCCTTCAACTCGTCGCGGGTCATCGGTCCGGTGGTGTCTTGTGAGCCCACCGATGTCATGCGCGGCTCACAGTATGTGCCTGGCAGTACGCCCTGACCTTCAGGCAAACCACAAGCGCGGCCGACCATTTTTTGCGCCAGCGTGAAGCCCTTGCCGTGGCCCTTGGGCACAGCGGGCAATCGGAACAAGGTGGAGGCCGGCAAACCCAGCGCTTCACGGGCTTTGGCGGTCAAACCGCGTCCCACGATCAACGGGATGCGTCCGCCCGCACGCACTTCGTCAAACAACACATCGCTTTTGACGGTGAAACTGGCGATCTCTTTGCCATCTTTGTAGGCCTTGCCTTCATAGGGGCGCAACTCGATCACATCCCCCATGTTCATTTGGCTCACATCCAACTCGATGGGCAGGGCACCGGCGTCTTCCATGGTGTTGTAAAAAATCGGGGCAATTTTGCTGCCCAAGCACACACCCCCAAAGCGCTTGTTGGGCACGAAAGGGATGTCTTCGCCCGTGAACCACAGCACGCTGTTGGTGGCCGATTTGCGGCTTGAACCGGTGCCCACCACGTCACCCACATACGCGACCAAGTGACCACGCGCACGCAGGTCTTCGATGAACTTGATGGGCCCGCGTTTGCCGTCTTCTTCAGGGGTGATGCCATCACGCTTGTTTTTCAACATGGCCAAGGCGTGCAAGGGAATGTCGGGGCGGCTCCAAGCGTCCGGGGCTGGCGACAAATCGTCGGTGTTGGTCTCACCCGTGACCTTGAGCACCGACAGGGTGATGCTTTTGGGCACTTCGGGTCGGCTGGTGAACCACTCGGCGTCGGCCCAAGATTGAACCACCGCCTTGGCAAAAGCGTTGCCCTTGTCGGCTTTTTCTTTGACATCATGAAACTGGTCAAACATCAACAGGGTTTTCTTCAAACCCTCTGCAGCGATGGGTGCACAGGTTTTGCTATCGAGCAAATCGATCAGCGGGGTGAGGTTGTAGCCGCCCAGCATGGTGCCCAGCAGTTCAGTGGCCTTTTCGGCGCTGAGCAAGGCGCATTTTTCTGTCCCATGGGCCACAGCGGCCAAATAACTGGCCTTGACTTTGGCTGCATCGTCCACGCCCGCAGGCACACGGTGGGTGATGAGGTCGACCAAGGTGGCTTCCTCCCCCTTGGGCGGGTTTTTCAATAAATCAATGAGTTCGCCGGTTTGCTTGGCGTTCAATGGCAACGCGGGAATGCCCAAGGCAGTGCGTTCGGCCACATGGTCTCGGTAGGCTTTCAACATGGTTCAGTTCTCCAATCAAATTTCAAAGTCAAGGTGTTGTGTACTGCGGGTTTATTTGTTGGCCAGGTCCGTCGAAGGCGTCACTGGCGCGCCTCCTGCTGGCTCCAAGATATTGATCGGCGGCATCTTGGACATCGCCTCTGCCACCACCATTTGAGCGGGGCTTTGGCACTCGTCGGCCATGCGACGCCCGAGCTTTTGGTTCATCAGCATGGACTTGTTGGCCAATTGAATCCAGACTGCGCCATGGGCTGGGTCTTCCATGCGCAGCGCCCCGGTTTGGGTCAGCACGGGCGCCATCACATACTGGTGATGCCCCATGCGCACAACAAAATTACCCTGGGCACTGGGGTGTGGGGTGAGTTCAACGGTGCTGGCTTCACACACCATCTTGCCCGTTTGAACTTGTTCCGCCAGTGGCATCAGGTCTTGCGCCAATGGGGTGACAGGCTGAATGGCTTCGAGCTTGGCCTCGGGCTTGGGTTTGGCCTGGGTGCGCACCTTGGCCGGCGCGGCTTTTGGTTTTTGATTGGCTGCTGTGGGCGACTGCGCCCAAGCCAAACCATGCACCAACACCATCAATGCCAAAATCAACTTGCCCATGGGTACCGCCTGTTCACTGGGTAAAAAAATGAACCAACTCAACCGGCATATTGTGCCCAGTGGCGTGGGCCCGCTCCAACACCTGCCAAAAATAACGGTAGCTGGCACGGTCATGCAACTGGCCTTGGTGGCTGATGGGTGCCCATTCCTGGGTTTGGGCCGCCAAAATGATCTCGCACGCTTTGGCCACTTCTGCTTCGTCGGGCGACATGGCCGCCAAAATGGGGCGAATTTGGGCTGGGTGGATGCTCCACATGCGGGTGAAGCCCATTTCATGGCTGGCCCGGCGGGCGGCCTGTTGCACTGCAGACAGGTCATTGAACTCAGTGACCACGCAATGCGATGGGACTTTGCCGTGCGCATGGCAGGCTGAGGCGATATCCAACTTGGCCCGCAGCACCAAAGGGTGGCTGAATTGACCTTGCAAGCCCATGCCCGCCGAAGGTATGGCCCCCGCATGGGCGGACACAAAATCCATCAAGCCAAAACTGATCGACTCGACCCGGGGGTGGGCGGCGATGTCAAAGGCGCGGTGCACAGCAGCGGGAGACTCGATCAAAACGTGCACCGGCAAGCCAGGGGCACCGGCCGCGTCTATGGCTTGCACAGCCAAGGCCACATCGTGCACAGATTCGGTCTTGGGCACCATCAGGTGACTCAGTCGCTGGCCAGCACGCCCCACAATGGTGGCCACATCGGCATGAAATGACGGATGGTCCACGGGATGCACCCGCACCGCCACCCGCGCCCCGGCGACGGCACCCAAGGCCAGTTCGCTGACCAAGGCAGCCTGCTCGGCCTCGCCACCCACCGGTGCGCCGTCTTCGCAATCCAAGGTGGCGTCAAACACGCACACACCGAACTCTTGCATCATTTCAGCCTGCAGTTGCAAGCTTTTGTGCATGCGCGCTGCAACGCCGCTGTAATGGTCACACACAGGCAGGCGGATGGTCGCCGCCTGCGCACCGAGCAAAACCTGCCGCGGGTGTTTCATCCAAGCAAATGGGCCACGCCCGCTTGCTCATCGGTCAACTCTTTCAATGTTTTGTCAATGCAACTCTGGCTGAAAGCGTCTATGGGCAAGCCCTCAACCACTTTGTATTCACCGCCTTCACAGGTGACCGGGAAGCCAAACATGACCTCTTTGGGAATGCCATACCAGCCATGGGAAGCAATGCCCATGGTGACCCATTGGCCGTTCGTGCCCAGCGCCCAGTCGCGCATGTGGTCGATGGCCGCGTTGGCCGCAGAAGCAGCGGACGACAGGCCACGCGCTTCAATGATGGCCGCACCGCGTTTGCCCACGGTAGGCAAAAACACGTTGGCGTTCCAATCTTGATCGTTGATCATGTCTTTGACCGACTGGCCGCCAATGGTGGCGAAACGGTAGTCGGCGTACATGGTGGGCGAGTGGTTGCCCCACACCGCCAGTTTTTGAATGTCGGACACGGACTTGCCGGTCTTGACCGCTATTTGTCCCAAGGCCCGGTTGTGGTCCAAGCGCAGCATGGCAGTGAAGTTTTTCGACGGCAAGCTCGGTGCGCTTTTCATGGCAATGTAGGCATTGGTGTTGGCCGGGTTGCCAACCACCAAGACCTTGACGTTGCGCGAGGCCACCGCGTCCAAGGCCTTGCCTTGAGCGGTGAAAATTTGCGCATTGGCTGCCAACAGATCTGCCCGCTCCATGCCCGGGCCACGTGGGCGCGCGCCCACCAGCAAAGCGTAGTCGGTGTCTTTGAAGGCGGTTTTGGCATCGCCATGGGCCTCCATTCCCGCCAGCAAGGGGAACGCGCAGTCATCGAGCTCCATCATCACGCCTTTGAGGGCTTTTTGGGCCTTTTCGTCAGGGATTTCCAGCAGTTGCAGAATGACTGGTTGGTCCTTGCCCAGCATTTCGCCGGCGGCAATGCGAAACAACAAGGCGTAACCGATTTGGCCTGCGGCCCCAGTGACGGCGACGCGAACGGGCTTTTTGCTCATGGTGGAGGCTCCAGATGGTGAGTGAAACGATTGAAAAAAGAGTGTACCCGCAAATGCCCACGGGCATGGTTTGTCTTATGTCTTATATAAGATAAGATGAGGCCATGACACAGGGCTGACGCCCTGGCCTGAGCCAGCCCATGCCCATCTCCTCGAATCACCCTGTCACCTCTTTTGCCAGCGAAATACCTGGCATGTTGGTCACCCCTGGGCAAGCCCCTGCCTTCAGCCCCTTGTACCAACAAATCAAGGGCTTGATTCTGCAAAGCCTGCAAGGCGGCGAATGGAAGCCGGGAGAAGCCATCCCCAGCGAGATGGACTTGGCCGCACGCTTCAAGGTCAGCCAAGGCACGGTGCGCAAAGCCATCGACGAGTTGGCCACCGAAAACCTGTTGGTGCGCCGACAAGGCAAGGGGACGTTTGTCGCCACCCATGCGGAAGAAAGGCTTCAGTTTCGATTTCTCAAGCTCAAGCCCGACCATGGCAACCCCCAAAACCAAGGGCCGGCCCAGCGCACCATTTTGTCTTGCAAGCGCGCACGCGCCAGCGCCGATGTGGCGCGGGCATTGGCTTTGCGCACCGGAGAAGCCGTGATCCAGGTGCGGCGAACCCTGGCTTTTGGTGGGGTTCCCACCATTTTGGAAGATCTTTGGCTGCCCGGTGACCGCTTCAAAGGCCTCAGTGCCGAGCGACTGGCCGCCTCGCAAGGTCCCATGTATGCCTTGTTCGAGGCCGAGTTTGGCATCAGCATGGTGCGCGCCGACGAGCGACTCAAAGCCGTTTTGCCAGACGAACAACAGGCACAATGGCTGCAAGTCAGCGCGACCACCCCTTTGTTGAGTGTGGAGCGTGTGGCCTTCACTTACAACGACTTGCCCATGGAACTGCGCCGTGGCCTGTACAGAACCGATTTACACCATTACAGAAACCAATTGTTCTGAATCTGACATGCAATCTTCTTGTCAGCACTTTGTCGTGAAATAGAATTTGACGTTTAGGATGACTCCCCTTTGATTCCCACCACTTTTGATCAGGACTGCGCCCCATGACCGAGACAGCCCCCAAACGGCCCGAGTTTCGCAACATCAATGCACTGAGCGATTTGCCCTCCTACCGCCTGCCCCCCGCAGGCTGGGTGTCGATCCTGCACCGCATCAGCGGTGCCTTGATGTTCCTGCTGCTGCCCTTCATCATTTGGATGTTTGACAAATCGGTTTCATCTGAAATTTCGTTTGCCAAGTTCAAATACGCATTCAATGTCGGCTTGGGTTTTGCCCCCGGTTGGTTCATGAAGTTGCTCGCGTTGGCCTTGATTTGGGCCTATTTGCACCACCTGATCGCTGGCACGCGCCACCTTTACATGGACGTGCAACATGCGGTGAGCAAAGAATTTGGCCGCTCTTCGGCCATCGCCACGCTGAGCATTTCCATCGCACTGACCTTGGTGCTGGGTGCCAAGCTGTTTGGCCTGTACTGAATTCAAGGATAACGAATATGTCTGTCAATTACGGTTCCAAACGTGTGGTGGTCGGCGCCCATTACGGGCTGCGCGACTGGCTGGCCCAGCGCATCACCGCCGGCCTGATGGCCTTGTTCACTTTGCTGGTGCTGGTGCAACTGGCTTGGGGCAGTGGCCCCATCGGCTATGACAAATGGGCTGGCATTTTCAGCAGCCAATGGATGAAGGCGCTCACATTCACCATCATCGTGGCCATGGCCTACCACGTATGGGTGGGTGTGCGCGACATTTGGATGGACTACGTCAAGTCCGTCGCTTTGCGCCTGAGTTTGCAAATTTTCACCCTGGTTTGGTTGCTGTCTTGCACCGGCTGGGCGATTCAAGTTCTCTGGAGGCTGTGACCCATGTCTAGTTCAAGTTCCATCGCCCGACGCAGGTTCGATGTCGTCATCGTCGGTGCCGGTGGCTCAGGCATGCGTGCCTCGCTGCAGTTGGCACGTGCCGGCCTGAATGTGGCTGTGCTCTCCAAAGTGTTTCCCACCCGATCCCACACCGTGGCCGCCCAAGGCGGCATCGGCGCCTCTTTGGGCAACATGTCCGAAGACAACTGGCACTACCACTTCTACGACACCATCAAGGGATCGGACTGGCTGGGCGACCAAGACGCCATTGAATACATGTGTCGCGAAGCGCCAAAGGTGGTGTATGAACTCGAGCACATGGGCATGCCGTTTGACCGCAACCCCGATGGCACCATTTACCAACGCCCGTTTGGCGGCCACACTGCCAACTACGGTGAAAAACCGGTGCAACGCGCCTGTGCTGCGGCCGACCGAACCGGTCACGCCATGCTGCACACCCTGTACCAGCAAAACGTCCAAGCCAACACCACATTTTTCGTTGAATGGATGGCACTGGACCTGATCCGTGACGCCGAAGGCGATGCGGTCGGTGTCACTGCCTTGGAGATGGAAACCGGCGAGATGTACATCTTGGAGGCCAAAACCGTGCTGTTGGCCACCGGTGGCGCGGGGCGCATTTTTGCCGCTTCGACCAATGCCTTTATCAACACCGGCGACGGTTTGGGCATGGCAGCCCGTGCTGGCATCCCCCTGGAAGACATGGAGTTTTGGCAGTTCCACCCCACCGGCGTGGCCGGTGCGGGCGTGTTGCTGACCGAAGGCTGCCGAGGTGAAGGCGCGATTTTGCTCAACAGCAATGGTGAGCGCTTCATGGAGCGCTATGCGCCCACCTTGAAAGACTTGGCCCCACGCGACTTTGTCTCTCGCTGCATGGACCAGGAAATCAAAGAAGGCCGAGGCTGTGGCCCCAACAAGGACTATGTGCACCTGAAGCTCGACCACCTCGGGGCCGAGACCATCATGAAACGCCTGCCTTCGGTGTATGAGATTGGTCACAACTTTGCCAACGTCGACATCACCAAAGAGCCGATTCCCGTGGTGCCCACCATCCATTACCAAATGGGCGGCATCCCCACCAACATCCACGGCCAAGTGGTCACGCAAACGGCCAGCGACCACAACGCGGTGGTCAATGGTTTGTACGCAGTGGGCGAATGCTCTTGCGTGTCGGTGCACGGGGCCAACCGCTTGGGCACCAACTCCTTGCTCGACTTGCTGGTGTTTGGCAAAGCCGCTGGCAACCACATCGTTGATTTCAACCTCAAAAACAAGCACCACAAGCGCCTGCCTGCTGACGCGGCCGATCTGTCGCTGTCGCGTTTGGCCCGGCTCGATGGCAACCAAACAGGCGAATACGCCCAGGACGTGGCCAATGACATCCGTGCCAGCATGCAACTGCATGCCGGGGTGTTTCGCACCCAAGCCAGCATGGACGAGGGCGTTGGAAAAATTGCCGATCTGCGAGAGCGCGTCAAAAACATTGGCCTCAAAGACAAGTCCAAGGTGTTCAACACGGCACGCATCGAGGCTTTAGAGGTGGAAAACCTCATCGAGTGCGCTCAGTCCACCATGGTGTCTGCTGCGGCGCGCCACGAAAGCCGAGGCGCACACACCGTCAACGACTATGGCGATACGCCCGAGCATGCAGCCGGACGCAATGACGCCGAGTGGCTCAAACACACCTTGTGGCACAGCGCGAGCAACAGCCTGACCTACAAACCCGTCAAACTCACCCCCTTGAGCGTTGACAGCGTGCCGCCCAAAGTGCGCACCTTCTGAGCCCACCCCCATCCACCTCATCGGCCATCTTCCATAGCAGCAAAGACACCATGAAACGCACGTTCAAAATTTACCGCTACGACCCCGAGCGCGATGCCAAGCCCTACATGCAAACCATCGAGGTCGAACTTGACGGCCATGAGCGCATGCTGCTCGATGCGCTGATGAAAATCAAAGCACAAGACCCCACCTTGTCGTTTCGCCGCTCTTGCCGCGAAGGCGTTTGCGGCTCCGATGCCATGAACATCAATGGCAAAAATGGCCTGGCCTGTTTGACCAATATGCTCAGCTTGCCCGGCGAGATCGTGCTCAAGCCCTTGCCTGGGTTGCCCGTCATCCGCGACCTGATCGTGGACATGACCCAGTTTTTCAAGCAGTACAACTCGATCAAGCCTTACTTGGTCAACGAGACCATGCCGCCAGAAAAAGAGCGGCTGCAGTCCCCCGAAGAGCGCGACGAGCTCAACGGCTTGTACGAGTGCATCCTGTGCGCGAGTTGCTCGACGAGCTGCCCCTCGTTTTGGTGGAACCCCGATAAATTTGTCGGTCCCGCTGGCCTGCTGCAAGCCTATCGCTTCATCGCTGACAGCCGCGACCATGCCACAGCCGAGCGGCTCGACAACTTAGAAGACCCTTACCGGCTTTTTCGCTGTCACACCATCATGAATTGCGTCGATGTCTGTCCCAAGGGTTTGAACCCAACCAAGGCCATTGGCAAGATCAAAGAGTTGATGGTGCGCCGCACCGTCTGAGTCCCATCCGATGAACGCCGTAGCCCACCCCCCCTTCACCGACCACGACTGGATTGGTGAAAGGGCTTTGAGCAAGCTGCGTTGGCGTTGTCGCCGTGGATTGTTGGAAAACGACTTGTTTCTCGAGCGGTTTTTTCAGCGCCACGCGGATACTTTGACCGAATTTCAAGCCCAAGGATTGACCGAGTTGATGGACTTGTCAGACAACGACTTGCTCGATTTGTTGCTGCAACGCACCCCCATCCCCGGCGATGCATCGGCCCCTTTCTCAGCGGTGCTGCACCTTTTGCGCAAAGCCGCCCAACCGACCCCTTCCGTCTCCTACCCTGTTCAGGACTAACACCATGAAAATCGCGGACTACAAAGCCACCTTGTCTTTCAGCAACGGTCAGCCCGGCATCGAAATGCCTGTTTACAAGGGCAGCATCGGTCCCGACGTGGTCGACATTCGAAAGCTGTACGGCCAAACCGGCATGTTCACCTACGACCCAGGTTTTTTGTCGACTGCGTCTTGCCAATCTGCCATCACCTACATCGACGGCGACAAAGGCGAGTTGCTTTACCGCGGCCACCCCATCGAGCAGTTGGCCACACAATGCGACTTTTTAGAAACCTGCCACCTGCTGTTGTACGGTGAGTTGCCCAACGCCCAAAAGAAAACCGCCTTCACCTCCTTGGTCACCAACCACACCATGGTGCACGAGCAAATGCAGTTTTTCCTGCGCGGCTTTCGCCGTGACGCACACCCCATGGCCGTGCTCACCGGGCTGATCGGCGGCTTGTCGGCCTTCTACCACGACAGCACCGACATCAACAACGCCGAGCACCGCGAGATTGCCGCCATTCGCTTGATCGCCAAAATGCCCACCTTGGTGGCCATGGCCTATAAGTACAGCGTGGGCCAGCCTTTCATGTACCCCAAGAACGACTTGAGCTATGCGGGCAACTTTTTGCGCATGATGTTTGGCAACCCCTGTGAGGAGTACAAGGTCAGCCCAGTGCTCGAACGCGCTTTGGACCGCATCTTTATCTTGCATGCCGACCACGAGCAAAACGCATCCACCTCCACAGTGCGCCTGTGCGGTTCGTCGGGCACCAACCCGTTTGCCGCCATTGCCGCAGGTGTGGCTTGCTTGTGGGGCCCTGCACACGGCGGCGCCAACGAGGCCTGCCTGAACATGCTTGAAGACATCCAAAAAATGGGTGGCGTGGCCAAAGTCGGCGAGTTCATGAACCAGGTCAAAGACAAAAACTCCAACGTCAAGTTGATGGGTTTTGGCCACCGTGTTTACAAAAACTACGACCCCCGTGCCAAACTCATGCAAGAGACCTGCAATGAAGTGCTGCAAGAGTTGGGCTTGGAAAACGACCCCCTCTTCAAGCTGGCCAAGGCCCTGGAAAAAATCGCCCTCGAAGACGATTACTTCGTCAGCCGCAAGCTCTACCCGAATGTGGACTTTTACTCGGGCATTGTGCAGCGCGCCATTGGCATCCCCGTGAATTTGTTCACCGGTATTTTTGCCCTGGCCCGCACCGTGGGTTGGATCGCACAACTCAACGAGATGATTGGCGACCCCGAGTACAAAATTGGTCGCCCCCGCCAGTTGTTCACAGGTGCCGAACGCCGCGACGTGCTGCCCTTGGCCAAGCGCTGATCGACCCACCCCGCTGCGGCGGGGTTTTTTGTGCCCTTTCGATTTGCCTGGAACACACCATGACCGACTACACCCCTTCTGCCGAGTTGCAAGCCCGCGTGGTGGCCCGGCGCGGCCAACTCCATGCCTTCTCACACATGGCACCGCAGCGCACCGCCTTGGTGGTGGTGGACATGCAAAACGCTTTTGTCAAAAAAGGCGCTGGCCACGCCTGGGTGCCCGCTGCGGCGCCCACCTGTGGTGCAATCAATCGCTTGGCCGAGGCCTTGCGCCACAAAGGCGGCACCGTGGTCTGGATCCTCAACACATTCACCGAGGAATCCTTGCACAGCTGGTCGCACTTCCATGAAAATTTATCGTCTCCTGCAGGCTTGAAGCTGCGCAGTGAAACCATGTCCGCTGGCCACGATGGACACGCTTTGTATGCCGACCTGCAACCCCAGGCCAGCGACTGGCAAGTGCCCAAAACCCGCTACAGCGCGTTCATTCAAGGCGCGAGCGATCTGCACGAACAATTGCAAAAAGCGGGCATTGACACCTTGCTCATCGCCGGTACCGCGACCAATGTGTGCTGCGAGTCCACCGCGCGCGACGCGATGATGCTCAATTACAAAACCGTGATGGTCTCAGATGCCTGCTCAGCCTTCACGCCACAAGAACATGCGGCCAGCTTGGATTCTTTTTTGCTCAATTTTGGCGATGTGCAAACCACCGACGAGGTGATGGCACTGCTGCGCGCCAGCCAGCACTGACTCAGCGCACCAACGCGGCCGCTTGGTTGGCGCAAATCCAACCGCTGGCAAAGGCACTGAGCAAACCATTGCCCGACAAATAGCCCCACACCGCATTGCCCGACACGCCTCGGGCAGCACCCCCCCCAGCGAACAAATTAGGCCAGGGCTGGCCTTGCTCAGACAACACCTGGCACTGGGCATTGATGTCCAAGCCGCCCTGGGTGTGAAACAACGCACCAGTCACCTTGATGAGGTGATAGGGCGCTTGCAACACCCGCTCTATGCGCCGACCCAAGGCATCGACCTGGCCAGGCACCATGGCGTTCAAGGTCGCTTGCAATCGTTGCGGGTCACAACCCACCCATTGGGCAATTTGCCCCAAATCGCCACTGCTGCGCACCGCCCCAGCGGCTTGGGCATCGCGAAAGTCTGGAAAGTCTTGGGCAAAGCGCAGAACCGGGTCATCAAACAGGTTCCATGCCATGCCGTCGGGCTGGGCCAACACCTGGGTGGCCGCCTCCGAATAGCCCTGTGTTTCATCGTGAAAGCGCGCGCCCAGTTGGTTGATTTGGACGCCCCCCTCCATCATCAAACCCCATGAGATCAAGGCCCCTTGCGGCATGGCCCAAGAGCCATGTCCCTGATAAGCCCCCATGTCGGCCAAGCGGGCCCCCATTTGCTGGCCCCAAGCTATTGCACTGCCGTCGTTGCCGGTGTGGCCCGCAAACACCGCATCGGCCATTTCTGGCAACCATTCACGCAACATGTGTGGGTTGCCCCCAAAACCATTGCAGGCCAACACCAAAGCTTGGCAAGCCAAGTGCTCCATCTGCCCATCAGGGCGTTCATAACCGACACCGATGACCTGCCCTCTCGGATTCATCCATAACTCGCGCACCAAGGCTTGGGTGAGCACATCCACCCCCTCGCGCTCAGAGATGTTTTGCAACTGGGCCATCAGGGCCGCACCCGAACGCTCGGGTGTGGCGTGCATGCGCAGGGCCGAATGACCAGGGTAGCGAAACCCGCTCAAGACATCGAGTTGCAAACCCAGATCCACCAAGCCGTCGATGGCTTGGGCCACGGCCACGGCGTATGCATGCACCAAGTGAGGTGCGGCTTGGCCGTGCGCTTTGTCTTGGATGTCTTTTTCAAATTGGGCGACCGAGTCTTCTATGCCTTGCGCACGCTGCACTTGGGTGGCCGCAGCCGGGATGAACCCCGAGGACAAGGCGGTCGAACCGCTGGGTTGCGCATCGCGCTCGAGCACCACCACCGCCACACCGAGTTGGCGCAAACGGATGGCACACACCTGACCGCAGGCACCGCCACCGACCACGGCAACGCTCACCTCAGGGCATCCTGCAGGCATGCTGTCAGCGGTGACCACGCGCAAAGAATGGACCATGTAGAACTCCTGTTGGGTCAAACTTCCAAGGTGGAGGGGGCAAACATTTCTTCGACCTGAACCACCCGGTCTGTCAGGCCTTGCTCATGCACATAGCGGGCAATGGTTTCCACCACGGTGCGCGATGACTTCATGCCATACGACTTGGGGTCGAGCTTCATGGCCGACTGACCTGCGGGGTCGATCAAGCCGGTGTCGAAATAGTCTTTCAAGGTGTCAGCGGTTTCTTGCTCGACCTCTTTTTTGGCTGCCATGAAGCAATGGAATAAATTGAGCGCCAGCCAAGGGTGTTTTTCGTACAAATCGCGCTTGATGACCACCGTGTGGTTGATTGGGTAAATGCCCGTCTTGGCAAAGTAACGCCGCCCCTCGGCACCCGGGTCTGGGAACAGCGGTTGGATGATCGGGTGTGCATTCAAGTCAATGGTGCTGCGGTCCACCAGGTTGCGGCTGGTCAGGTAAAGCACAGTGGCGTCAAGCTGGTCGTTGAGCAGCATCTCCCCGATGTTGGTTTTGGGGTCAATGGTGTTCAAACGCACACCCGGGGGAGGTTTAAAGCCGGTGACACCACCATGGCTTTTTTCGGGGGCGCGCTCCATGAACCATTCAATGTCTTTGGCTTGCACATCAAACTCGTGGGCCAACACACCGCGAGCCCACAATGCGGCCGTTTGCTGGTACTCGGGCACGCCCACGCGCTTGCCGCGCAGGTCTTGCGGGGTGCGGATGCCTTTGTCGGCACGGATCAAGATGTTGGTGTGAAAAAACTTGCGCGAGGTGTAAATGGGCAAGGCCACCCAGCTGTTGTCGCCACGGGCGGTGGCAATGATCAATGACGACAGCGACATCTCGGACACATCGAAATCGCGGTACTTGAGTTGGCGCCAAAACATCTCGGAGGGAAACACCACCGTGGGGATCAGGTTCACGCCTTGCGGATGGTGCCGTCCTTGGGCAATGGGGCGGGTGCGCTCGTTGTCTGAAAAAGCAATGCTCAGCGTGAGCTTGTCCATGGTGTGGGCCTCAGGTGGTGATTGACCTGCGCCGATGGCGCGCTCAAGGTCTGCGCGGATGATAGCGGCGCTGGGTCACCTTACGGCCTGCGAGGGTCGCCTGTGCAACCCTTGCATGCTCCCTCAGTAAGACCAACCCCAGCCCAGGTGCAAAGCCGGCATATTGGTGCTGGGCACGTCAAAGGTGCCATAAGTGTCGGCATAGTCCTTGATCTTGGATTCGGGCACCGTCACATAGCGCAGTTTGACACTGGCAAACCACGGGGTTTGAGCTTGGTAGCGCGCCCCCACAGACAAACCCCAGGTGGTGCCCTTGGTGCCAGCATCGATCAAATCCATTTGCCCAAGCGAGCCTCCCACTTGCATCACCCAATCGGTGCTGCGCCAGACATCGCGCTCCAGCGCCACCGCATAGGTGTTGGCCAAGGTGCGTTTGGACAGTGGCAAGCTGCGGCCCAGGCTGGCGATGCTGACCCCATTGAAGGGCGTTTGCATTTGGCTGATCCACAGAGACACGT